>Ga0172376_10005728_pt1 | contig 13764 bp, 12 predicted proteins | sample Lak35m_FD_121114 | JGI IMG/M metagenome (GOLD analysis project Ga0172376, IMG submission 121114) | Freshwater microbial communities from Kabuno Bay, South-Kivu, Congo - kab_092012_35m | ecosystem: Environmental > Aquatic > Freshwater > Lake | place: Democratic Republic of the Congo: South-Kivu...
CGCCATCCAGTGAATCGTTATCCTCTCCACCGTACAGACTGTCAGCCCCGCCCAAACCGAAAAGGGAGTCCCGGCCAGCAAGCCCCTGCATGAGATCGGCCGATTTGCTTCCTGTTTTGCGGTCATTACGATTGGTCAAGTTAAAAACAGCCATGGTGTCGTTTCCCCCTTCGGGTTGAGTTCGGATTCAGGATATTGATGGACGAGCTATAGACAGGCAAGGACTATCGGCATGACTCAGGATATTTTTAGGCGTGAGCCGCTGAGGAGGGTAACGCCGGCTGGCCCGCCATATCCGGCAGGGTGGTGGTGCAACCGTTGCGGAAACCGCTACAGCCCCAGAACCAGCCGTTGCGTCCCTTGATGCGACGCATGGGTTGGTGGCAGGTCGGGCAGGGGCAGGCCGGTGCCCGGGTGTCGATTTCAGCCGGTGGGCGGGTGGAATCCCGGCGCGGGGGCGCACCGGGAACCGGGGTCAGGGCAGCGAGTTCGGTTTGCAGAATGGCAAAGGTTTCAGCCACCACCGAGACATAGCGGCGTTCGCCCCGGGCGATTTCGTCGAGTTGGTCTTCCATGCGGGCGGTAAATTCGTATTGCAAAAACCGGAAGGCCGGCTTGAGCAGGTCGACTACGGTCTTGCCGATGTCGGTCGGTAACAGGGTTTTGCCCTTGAGAATGACATAGCCGCGCCTGACCAGACCCTCCAGGATGGCGGCATAGGTGGAAGGTCGACCGATACCCCGTCGTTCCAGAGCCCTGACCAGACCAGCCTGGGTGTAGCGTCTGGGGGGTTCGGTCTTTTTCTCGAGCAAACGCCCGTCCCGGGCGGTCAGCCGCTCGCCCACCGTCAGGGCAGGAATCGGGTTGTCGCGGTTTTCCGGATCGGCTTCATCGGTTGCATCACCGCCGGTCAACAGCAGCCAACCGGCTGATTTCAGTTTCTCACCCTTGGCACCGAAACGAATGGTCTTGTCATCCAGCGGTTCCACCGCATCCAGCAGGGCTTGACGCACGTCATACACGGCAGCGGCCATTTGCGAGGCCACGGCCCGTTGCCAGATCAACTGATACAGTGCCCGTTCATCGCCACTCTTACCGGCCTCACGCTGTTCGACCCGGGTGGGGCGGATGGCTTCATGCGCCTCCTGGGCCGCTGCCCGGGCTTGCCAGTGGCGTGGCGTTGCAGCCAGCGGTAATTGTTGGGCCGTGGCGAACTGACGAATGGAGGCGATGGCTTCCTCCGACAGATTGGGGCTGTCGGTGCGCATGTAGCTGATATGGCCTTGCTCGAACAGGGCCTGGGCTACGTCCATGGTTTTTTTGGGATTCATGTTCAGCCGGGCCGAAGCAGCCTGTTGCAGGCTGGAGGTGGTGAAGGGCGGCGGGGGTTCGGCCTGTCGCTCAGCGTCCTTGCATTGCACCACGACCACCTCGCGCCGTTCAGCCACCCGTCGGGCAAATTCGGCATCGGTCCAGTGTTCCTGATCGGGCGATAACAGCGGCTTGATCAACCAGTGAGCCCGCCAGGTGCCGTCCGGCCCGTCGAAGTAGAGGGTGACACCGTAGTGGGTCAGCGGTACGAAAGCCTCGATTTCCCGCTCCCGATCCACCACCAGCCGCAAGGCGGGCGATTGCACCCGCCCGGCTGACCATTTGCCGTTCAGGCGGTGGCAGAGTTCCGGGGAGACCATGTAGCCCACCAGCCGGTCCATGGCCCGGCGGGCTTCCTGGGCAGCGACCAGGTGGATGTCAAGGGGGCGGGGTGATTCCAGTGCCTTGCGTAGGGCTTTGGCGGTGATTTCATTGAAAGTGACCCGCTCGGCCTGTTTCAGGCCAACGGCCACCTGAATGTGCCAGGCGATGGCCTCGCCTTCGCGGTCGGGGTCGGTGGCCAGATAAACCTGACTGGCCTGGGCAGCCAGTGACTTGAGCTTTTTGATGGCCGGAACGGCGCGTTCCAGCACTTCGTAACGGGGTTTGAAATCGGGGGGAGCCAGCCCCATGGTCCGTACCGGCAAATCGCGGATGTGACCGAAGCTGGCGGCGACCGTCCAGCCAGAACCCAGAAGGCTTTGAATCTTCCGGGTTTTGGTGGGACTCTCGACGATCAGGAGACGAAACGACAAGGCGGCTTGCTCAGGTGCAAGGCCTCATTCCAGTAATTCAAAGAAACTCTTGTCCACGCCGCATTCCGGGCAGAACCAGTCTGCGGGCACGTCAGCCCAAAGGGTGCCCGGTTCGATACCGGAATCGGGATCGCCCTTTTCCTCATCATAGACATAACCGCAGGCGGCACAGATATAACGTTGGTAATTCATGATGGATTCTCCAGTGGATTTAATGAACCAGACCGTCCAGGTATTTTTCGGCATCCAGTGCCGCCATGCAACCGGAACCCGCCGAGGTAATCGCTTGCCGGTAGACCGAATCGGCTACGTCACCGGCAGCAAACACGCCGGGTATGCTGGTGGCCGTGGCATTGCCCTGGCTGCCGCCCTTGACGGTGAGATAACCGCCCTGCATGTCGAGCTGACCGGCAAACAGTTCGGTGTTGGGCGAGTGACCAATGGCGATGAACACCCCTTGCAGTTCGAGGATGCGGGTACTGTCGTCGTTGACCTGACGGAGGCGTAACCCGGTTACGCCACCCTCATCACCCAGTACCTCATCGACCACATGATGCCAGGCAATGGTGACCCGGCCTTCCCGTTCCTTTTGCAGCAGCTTGTCGATCAGGATTTTCTCGGCCCTGAATTTATCACGCCGGTGCACCACGGTGACATGGGCGGCAATGTTGGCCAGATAGAGGGCTTCTTCCACGGCGGTATTGCCGCCGCCTATTACGGCGACCCGCTGGTTGCGGTAGAAAAAACCATCACAGGTAGCGCAGGCCGATACACCCCGCCCCTTGAAGGCTTCTTCCGACGGCAAGCCCAGATAACGGGCCGAAGCCCCGGTCGCAATGATCAGGGCATCGGCGGTATAGACCGCAGAATCCCCGCTCAGGCGAAACGGTCTGACCGACAAGTCCGCCGTGTGTACATGATCGAAAATGATCCCGGTCTCGAACCGCTCGGCATGGGCCCGCATGCGTTCCATCAAGGCCGGGCCTTGTACGCCTTCGGCATCGCCCGGCCAGTTATCGACTTCCGTGGTGGTGGTCAACTGGCCACCCATTTGTATACCGGTGACCAGCACCGGTTTCAGGTTGGCCCGGGCCCCATAAACGGCGGCCGTATAACCGGCAGGGCCTGAACCCAGAATAAGCAAACGGCTGTGTTTCTCAATGGTCATTCGTTTTCTCGCTGATGAATTAACGTATCGAACAGGGTTACCCACGCAAGCCGGGACACCCGGCCCGTAGCCTCGATGTAGCGAAGCGCAATCGAGGGCTTGCCCGAAGCCGGCACCCGGCCCGTAGCCTCGATGTAGCGAAGCGCAATCGAGGGCTTGCCCGAAGCCGGCACCCGGCCCGTAAGGCTTGCCCGAAGCCGGCACCCGGCCCGTTGCTTGCCCGAAGCCGGCACCCGGCCCGTAGCCTCGATGTAGCGAAGCGCAATCGAGGGCTTGCCCGAAGCCGGCACCCAGCCCGTAGCCTCGATGTAGCGAAGCGCAATCGAGGGCTTGCCCGAAGCCGGCACCCAACCCGTTGCTTGCCCGAAGCCGGCACCCAGCCCGTAGCCGGCACTCAGTATACGACACTACCCAGCCGTTTTTGCCTGATGCCAGCCGAATCAAAGCGTTTCCACAACCTGATATAGGTTTCTCCCAGTACCGGGTGAACCGCATCCGGTGCCACTTCCGCCAGCGGTTCCAGCACAAAGGCATGGCGGGTGATGTCTTCCCGGGGAACGCGCAACCGCCCCCGTTGCAGGATGGCATCGCCATAGAGCAGCAGGTCGATGTCGAGGGTATGCGGTACGCCCCGTCTGTCCCGAACCCGGCCTTCCTGGTCTTCCACCGCACGCAAACAGTTCAGCGCCGCATCGGGTGATAGTTCCGTATGACAGACTACGACCAGATTGTGAAACACGGGCCCGGTACAGCCAACGGGATCGCTTTCGTACAGTCCCGAGCAGACAAGTTCCCCGAACAAGGCCCGCAGCCGACGCAAGGCAGAGGGAATGTGGAGGGTCGGATCGAGATTACTGCCAAGGCTCAGGTAAATTTCAGGCATGACCAGTGCTTCTTTGTAAACGGTAGCGCGGTGAATTAAACTGCCGATCCTATCGAAATGAAGGGCCCTTTTCCATGAACGACCTGACTGCATCGCCACTGCCGGCCTCCCTCTATACCGCTGCCTGCGTCAGGCAGATGGAGCATTATGCCATCGAAACACTGGGTGTCCCGGGCCAGGTACTGATGGAACGGGCCGGCCAGTCCTGTTTCGACCATTTACGTGCCGCCTGGCCACAAGCCCGTACCCTCTCGGTCCTGACCGGAGCCGGCAACAACGGGGGAGACGGCTTCGTCATTGCCCGGCTCGCGCACCAGGCCGGCTGGGATGTCCGGGTTTACCCGGCCTCACCCCCCGAAACACTCAAGGCAGAGGCGGCAGTCGCCCTGCAGGCCTACCGTGCAGCGGGCGGTTCTCTGGTTGATTTCATTCCTGAAGACTTTGAAGGGGCTGAAATTCTGGTCGATGCCCTGCTGGGTACCGGTATCACCCGCCCGGTGGAAGGCTTTTATGCCGACCTGATCCGGGCCACCCGGTGCTTCAGGGGCAAGATCGTTTCTGTCGATATCCCCTCCGGCCTGGAGGCCGACACCGGTGCGGTACTCAACGGGGCCGTGAAGGCCGACATGACCGTGACCTTTATCGGCTTGAAACGGGGATTGTTCACCGGCCAGGGACTGGAACACTGTGGCCGGGTCGTGTTCAGTGATCTGGACCTGCCGCCCTCGGCACAACAAGGCGTTTCCCGTTCTGCCCGGTTGCTGCCGCCACTGACCCGGGGCTTACCCCGTCGTCTGCGCCATGCCCACAAGGGCGACTTCGGCCACGTTCTGGTCGTGGGCGGTGCCGAAGGCTACAGCGGAGCCGCCCGACTGGCGGCAGAAGCCGCGGCCCGGGTCGGTGCCGGTCTGGTCAGTGTGGCAACGCACCCGGCCAATGCCGCGCTGCTGAATCTGGGCTGCCCCGAACTCATGTGTCATGGCATCCGCCATACCGATGCCCTGACACCCCTGCTGCGCAGTGCTACGGTCGTGGTACTGGGACCTGGCCTGCGTTTGTCAGACTGGGCGTACTCGTTATGGGAGCAGGTACTGAAAACCGATCTCCCCGTCGTGCTCGATGCCGATGGCCTGAATTTTCTGAGCGGTCATTCGGCGCATCGCAATCACTGGATACTGACACCGCATCCAGGTGAAGCCGCCCGTCTGCTGGGCATGACCAGTGCCGAGATACAGCGCAACCGTTACGCCGCCATTCAGGAACTGCAAACGACTTACGGCGGGGTAGTGGTATTGAAAGGCTCGGGCAGCCTGATTCTGGGGGAGGGTGGCATTCCGTCGGTGTGTACTGCCGGCAACCCCGGCATGGCGAGCGGCGGCATGGGCGATGTGCTGAGCGGGGTGATTGCCGGGCTGATCGCCCAGGATCAAGACCTGTTCGATGCCGCCGAATGGGGGGTTCGTCTGCATGCCGCTGCCGGCGATACGGCGGCGGCAGCCGGTGAGCGCGGACTGATGGCCCGCGACTTGCTGGTTCCGCTGCGTCAGTGGGTCAACGCATGATTCAACGACTCCACACCGAAGCCGACACCCTGGCCCTGGCAGCCCGCCTGAGCTACACCTTCACCGCCGGTCAACTGGTTTTTCTGCACGGTGACCTGGGAGCCGGCAAAACCACCTTTGTCAGGGGCTACCTCCGGGCCATGGGCTACACAGGGGCAGTCAAAAGCCCGACCTTCACCCTGGTCGAAGAATACCCACTCGAGCCCCGCCTCACGGTCTATCACTTCGACCTCTACCGCCTCGGCCACCCGCTGGAACTCGAAGCCCTGGGTATACGGGACTACCTCACCCCGGACAGCCTTTGTTTCATCGAATGGCCGGAACGCGGTCGGGGGGTGTTGCCTGATGCCGACTTCGATATCCGGTTGCACATCGACGGCAGCCAGCGCCTGATCGAAATGACCCGGAATCCCCTCACGAGCACCACCTGATGATCGAAATCAAGCAAATCCCCGTCCTGCGGGATAACTACATTTATCTGGTTCACCTGGCGGATTCGGGTCATACCGTGGCCGTGGATCCTGCCAAGGCACGTCCTGTGCTGTCTGCGCTGGCGGAATCCGGCTGGTCACTGACCCATATTTTCAATACCCATCACCATGCCGACCATGTAGGGGGCAATCTCGAACTCAAGCGGTCGACCGGCTGCGAAATCGTCGGCTCGTGCAAGGATAGCCCGCGCATACCGGGACTGGATCGCCGGGTCAGCCATGGCGAATGTATCACGCTGGGACACCGGGAAGTCCAGGTCATGGAGGTTTCCGGCCACACCTGCGGCCATCTGGCCTACTGGTTAGCGGAAGCCAGTGCCCTGTTCGTGGGAGACACCCTCTTTTCGCTCGGCTGTGGGCGGCTATTCGAAGGCACGGCAGACCAGATGTGGCAATCGCTGACCCGTATCCGGGCACTGCCGGCAAACACCCGGATTTACTGTGCCCACGAGTACACGGAAGCCAATGCCCGCTTTGCCCTGACAGTAGAACCCGGTAACAGGAATTTACAAAAACGGGCGGAAGAAGTCAGGCATCTCAGGCAGGGTGGGCATCCCACCGTGCCGTCATTGCTGGCTGAAGAGCGGGCCTGTAACCCGTTCCTCAGGCCCGACAGCCCCGCCATCCGTGCGAATCTGGGCCTGATGAAAGCCGACGACCTCACGGTCTTTACCACGCTGAGACGGCTGAAGGATGTTTTTTGAGGCATGCAGCAAATTGTTGCATGTTTCGCTGGTTCATCAGGCCCGTATCAGTCGCAGTATGCGTGCCTGCAAGTGTTTGAGCTGGACGGGTTTGGTTGCAAAATCATTCATGCCGGCCGCCAGGGCTTCTTCACGTTCCCGGGTCAGCACCCCCGCCGTCAGGGCAATCACCGGAATGGACGAACCGCCCGGCAGTTGGCGCAGGGTGCGGGTGGCTTCCAGTCCATCCATCACCGGCATTTGCACATCCATCAGGACGATGTCGTAGACCCGATTACGCCGTATCGAATCCCGGACTGCGTCCACCGCCTGCTCACCGTTTTCAACCGCAGTCACCCGGCATCCCCGTTTTTCCAGCATGCGGGTGACGACCAGTCGGTTGACCCGGTTGTCATCGGCCACCAGAATTTCCAGCCCCTCGAGGCTGGCCGGTATTGCGTCGGCATCGTCCCCGCCTGCTGCAGGAAAAGGCGATTCGGCAGGCCCGAGTTCCAGTTCTGCCCAGAAACAGGAGCCCTGCCCTTCCACACTGCGTACACCCGCCTCTCCCGCCATGAGGTCCGCCAATGTCCGGCATATCGAAAGACCCAGCCCGGTTCCGCCGTGGCGACGCTGGATGGAACGGTCGGCCTGGGTGTAGGGTTGAAACAATCGGGCCTGCACCTCGGGCGAGAGTCCAGGGCCCGTGTCGCTGACTTCAAAGCGGAGCCGCTTGTGGTTAGCACACTGCACGGCCAGACCGATGCCACCGCTGGCGGTAAATTTCAGGGCGTTGCCCAGGTAATTGACCAGAATCTGTCGCACCCGCACCGGATCACCCCGAACCAAACGGGGAAGATCCGCCGCCCGGTGCAGGCTGAAATCCAGACCTTTGGCCCGTGCCAGTGAACTCCAGGTACTGGCCAGTCCCTCCAGCAATTCATTCAAATCGAAATCGACCTGCTCCAGTTCCAGTCGGCCCGCTTCGATTTTGGAAATATCCAGCACTTCCGTCAGATTATCGACCAGTATCTGACCGCTGGCGGCAATTTGTTTCAGGTATTCGAGGCGCTCCTGATCGGTGCTGTCTCCTGCCAGGGCCAGCTCGGTCAAACCCAGGATGCCATTCATCGGGGTTCTCAGTTCATGGCTGGTGTGGGCCAGGAATTTCTCCTGCTCTTCCCGGCGGCGGGCCTGTTCCCGCGCTTCCGATTCGGCACTGGCCAGGCGAACCAGGGTTTCCTGACGCACTGTTTCCCGTCCGCCACGGCGCAGTTCGAGCAGAATGAGGATCAACAGACTGCTCAGGAACGGGTAAGCGGAAAGACTGGGATCCTTGCTGTAATTGACCCCGTTGATGGCAGGATAGAGGGTAGGGGGCACCGAAATCACCACCACACCCAGCAATGTGCCCAGGTAACTCACCACGAGCCACTGAGGCAGGATTGCCCGGGATGTCTGGCCCTCATGCCAGATTCGACCGGTCAGGGCGAGCAGCAGAATACTGAAAGACCCCAGCGAGATCAGATACAGGTTGAGGGTTAGTGCCTCGATGACCCGACCGGAAAAAAACGCCACGAAGGCCGCCACGCTCAGGCCCAGCAAGGAGACCGCAGTCCACCACAACCACCGGGGCGGATGAAATTCACGCAAAAAGATCAGTTCAAAGGCAAAACCGGATGCCGCCGCCAACAGATGGGCGTAGTTGAGTACCGTATCCAGCACGCCGTTTCCCAGCAGGGACGGCAGCAAAATCCGACCAAACCCCAGCACCAGAAAACTGTGGATCACGCTGATGGTGTGCTTGATAATGAACGCCCCGATGACCCGTTCGCGGTCAGTCCGCCAGATTCCGATGGTCCAGATCAGGACCGCAAGCAAAAACCCCCACAGCAAAACTGCCGCGAACATCTGCCGGGCATCCTGTAACCGGGCCTCACCCGGAGTGAGCAGGGCCAGATCGAGGTAATGGATGGAGGTGGAGCGCAGACGAAGATAGAGGTCACGGGGAACCTGTCCGGCCTCGATTTCAAAACCCAGCGACAGCGACAGGTAATCGTCCGGCGCAACGGCGTGGCGGTCACCGGTGTAGCGGGGCTGGTAGCGGGTCATCGGCTCACCCACCGGATCGAACAGGGCAATCTCATCCATGTAACTGCGGGAAGCAAAGCGCAGTATCCAGTGATCCTGTGCCGGCCTGCCGGGGCTGATTCGCAGCCTGACCCAAGTGGTTCCGTGATACTGGCCCTTCATTAACGGGTTGGCAAAGGGCTGAAAATCCTGACCCGTGACCTGTTCAAAGCCAAGCACACCGTCTGGATCCTGAAACCAGCCCAGGGCCAGGATGCGACTGTCAGCCTGAACCAGGGAAGAAAAGCCCGTCGCTGACAGCAACATCACCAAAAATAAAAAACCACGCAAGGCAATCATGACCGGTTCTGTCGGGTGAAGAACGAAAGGGCTGTATTCTGCCTCCGATTCAGGGCAGCGGCAAACGCCAGGTGGCATAGAGCGAGCCGGTTCGCTCCAGTTGATAACCCTCGGCCTGCTCCTGCACCGGTTGCAGCCATTCCACCCCAAACTGATGCCCGGCCAGTCGGCCCCCGGGCAGGGTGAGGTTCAGTCCCAGTCCTACATCCCAGTATTCTCCACCGTAGTTGGCGGGAAAATCCATGGGGCCGCTGCGATCCTGCGGCCCGTTGTACTGACCGCGTATCTGACCTTGCCGGGTGTGTACTCCGCGCACCGAGGCCTGGAGCGAATCGATCAGCCGATACCCGCCCCAGAGCGAAGACTGGATTTGATCACCCAGGGCAAACCCGGAGGCATTGCGATCCTGCAACCGGACGATGCCATTCACCTGCGCTCCCCAGGACCAGCGATCCTGCCCGCCGGTGTAGGTCAGGCTGGGACGAAAATCCCAGGTGCCGCTGCCCAACTGCATTCCATAGTGGATGAATTCAGCCTGCTTGTGGATTTTCTGATCCACCGATCCGGTCGGTGCCGAGAACCCCAGTCCGGCCTGGACGTGATGGCCGGCGTGGTCGAACAAACCGACCAGGGCATACAGGCCGGTATCGCCAATGCCGCCGGTCGCATGACGGCGGGGGCCGCTGTGTACGTGACCTCCTCCGGTCTCATCGGCCGACGGTGCCCCCTCGAGTGTGGCCAGCTCCATGTCCATGTCCATGAACTGCGGCATCAGCATCAGGTTCAGCCAGCGGGTCGGGGCGTACATGATGTCCAGCATGTGCATCTGCATGGCCATGCTGTCGGGAGTGTAGCGGCAGGCCTGGTCGGGGCAGGCCTGATCGATCAGGGTTTGCCGCCCTACCGAATCGGCACCGTGGAGCATGGAACCGTCCTGCTGGCTGTACATGTAACGGTAGCCCAGCATCCAGCCACCGGGTTCGGTAAGGAGATGGTCGAACATGACCCCGGCGGGGGCGTAGGTGTGCGGATGCGCTGTCGCGTGATGGCCGTGCGCGTGGTCGTGGCCCCCGTCCATTTTCAGGTGTTGCAGGGCATCGAGGTTGACCCGGAGGGCCGCGTTGTACTGGAGAAAATCGAAATCGGCAAAGCGGTTTTCTCCCGGGCCATCCAGCCGTAATCCGCCTTCATGGGTGTAATACTCGAACCCGGCCTCCAGCGAAACCGCCTTGCCCAAGGCCTTGCTGACCGTCACCCCGCCGCTCAACACCCCATAGCCGGACAGGCGGTGATCACTGGAAAAATGGCGGGCGGGCAGTTTGTCCCAGTCGAGACGGGCCAGTTCACCCGTGACCGGGATAGCCTGGCGAAACAGGAAATAAGGCCGGTAAAAATCAGCCGCACTCTGGCTGTAATAGCGAAAACGCGGGGTCACCGTCCAGCCGTCTCCCAGGGGTTGTCGCCAATCGGCATCAAAGGTGTGGGCATCGATGCCCCAGTCATCATTATAAAAGCGATACCCCAGATGCAGGGCGGCGTTCAGTGGAGGGACGTAGTGAATGTAGCGGGTGTTGAATACCCACTGGTTGCGGGTATTGGGGCGTTGTTCCAGGGCGGCCCGCACCTCCGGTATCAGCACGGGCGGCAAACCCGGTTGCCCGAGATCCAAAGGCTCCTGCCGGGGGTCGATGAATACCATGTCTACCGCCTTGTAGGGATTCTCCAGATAACCGCTGCTGTGGGTGTAGCCCAGGCCGGCCTCGACCAGGGCGGTTTTCGAGAGAACCTGACTGATGGCCAATCGGGTCGAGCCGTCCTGCCGGGTATCTTGCAGGGTACGCAGGGGCGAACCATCGTAAGCGTAGCGGGTATCGATCTGCCGGGCGTAGGCCGAATAATCGTAGTAATTGCTGGCTTCAGGATCGAGTTTTGCCGAAATCCGGCTGTGGGTGTAGCTCAATCCCAGATCGAGGGTGGTGTTTTTCTGGTTGAGATCGATACGCCCGCCCAGACTGGCAAAAGCGGAGTGATAGTCCGGTTCTTCGGATAAACCGCCACCCAGTTGCAGAGCCGCTTCATCCCACTCATGGCTCAGGGATAAATCGCCCTGCTTGCGGGTTTCGGGAGAGGCCTGGGCAATGGTGTGAATCAGACGGTTATCCTTTTGATAAAGCCCGGTTTGCAGATCGAAGCGGTAGGGGTTCAGGGCTTGATCATAGAGCAGGGAACTGTCGCCCGATACCAGCGGCGATGCCGTTCCCAGCGTGTCGACGCTGTTGCCGCCCAGGGCAAGGGGAGCGGAGGCAATGGGGGTGGCACCGGACCAGGTGTCCTGCTGATACTGAAATCCGCCAGACCAGCGGTCGGTCAGGTGAATACGGGTGCTGCCGTAGAGGTTATCCACCTCGATGGGGCGATAGGGGCTTTTGATGCCGAACAGGTTTCTTTGCCCCTCAAAATAATGACCGTACTGAAAGCTGGCTTCATCCTCGCCCACAGCCAGGGCATCCCCGCAACCCAGCCCGGGTAAGGCCAGGGCGGCGAGGGTCAGGGCCGTCAGGGCCGAATCAGTAGCAGCCACAACCGCCTCCGCTGACGGGGGCTCCACCGGTAGCCGATTCACGGCCACCGTAGATGTGTTCGCGGAACGCCGTTTGTCCGGGGTGAGGTTCCAGAGCCATCTGCGGTTTGGCCAGATGGCCCCGTTGCCAGGGCGCAACCTGAACGCAACCCACAGAAAGTAACGGGATGAGGCAGGCAAAAAGCAGGCGATGATGACGGCGGGACATGGCGATCAAATCCCTATTGATCCTGTTTTTTTACGATACTGGAACCGGTATGCACACCGGCATCCGTCGAGCAATGGAAGTCGAAGCGGTATATTTCAGCACCCTTGGCCGATTTGGATACCGCGAGGGTATAAACCCCCTTGCCTTCCCTGAGTTGAACCTCCGGACTGTATTTCGCATCCCCGTCGGCGTTATCCCGGGCTACGACGGATTTACCGTTCCGGGTCACGGTCAGGCTGATGACCGGAGCCATGACCGGCGGCAGGTCGATGATTTTGCTCGTAAGACGGTCAGGTGATCCACTGCCGTCGTCCTGGCAGGTGGCCATATAAATGTCGGTGGCGGTTGCCGCTGTCCCCAGGGCACCCAGTTGGGTATGGGCCATGGCGGGCAAGCTCACTGCACACAGGCTCAGGGCGGATAATGTCAGAAAAAGGGAAGGTCGATTCATGAGGGCTTAGCGGGCTTGTCTTTAAGGGGTGGAAGGCGGATTGCGGTTTTCTGCCTCGTGTTGAATGGCATCGAGTTTGAGGGCGGCGAGTGTCCTGACCGTTTCATCGGTATCGGTCAGGGCCGCCTGTAACAGGCGTTGGTCGGTCATGCCATCCCCGGCATTTTCCACGGCCATCAGGCGTACACCGAAATCCTGATCGGCGAGACCGATCATCAGGGCTTGTTGGGAATCACGCCGGGACAGGCCGTAGACGGCCTGGGCCCGCACCAGCGGGCTATCGTCAGCGAGACCGGCTTGCAGGGCTGCTGCGATATCGGCATCGACAGTTTGCTTTTCCACTAGCCAGGCCAGGTGGTTAGCCCGTTGCTGCGGGTTGGCCACCTGGCTTTCCGGTTGCCGACGTGGGTCGTTTTCGGCGGCTGTAATCAGCCAGAGTTGCTCTATCCGGGCTTGTTTATCGGGCTGACGGCGTATGAGGTAGGAAACTTCTTGCCCCAGCAGACAGTCCAGAACCGGTTGCAGTGATTCTGCCTGACAGAAAAACGGATACCCGGGCCGGAGAAATGCGGGAAGCGTGCCAGACAAAACCAAGGTGCATCGCCAGACGATTCAGCACCTCGGTTCGGGTCATTTGATCGACCTGCAACGCGATTGATCCGGCTTCGGGATACCGCAATTCAAGGGAAGCTGCCCTGGCAGAAACGCAGGACAGCAACATCGCCAGAAGCGGGACACCACATACGCAAAAACGAAGATGGACGTTGAAGGTCATCGGATGGATTCTGTGCTGTGTCAAATGCCGCAAAACTGTGTGAAATGACACAGTCATCAGGTCGGGATCAGGGCACCATTGCGCAGGCGCATCACGTTAATTTGATGAAGGCAATGACCACGCCCCCTACCGAGACAGTCGTCGCGAAAGACCAGATCATGAAGCGATCAATGCGGGCTGTCATCTGCTCGAAGCGTTTGTCCATTTGTTCAAAACGTTTTTCCACCTGCTCGAAACGTTTATCCACTTGCTCGAAGCGTTTATCCACTTGCTCGAAGCGTTTATCCACTTGCTCGAAGCGTTTATTCATTTCGATCTGCATCTGCTCGAAGCGTTTATCCACTTGCTCGAAGCGTTTATTCATTTCGATCTGCATCTGCTCGAAGCGTTTATCCACTTGCTCGAA
>Ga0172376_10005729_pt1 | contig 13761 bp, 15 predicted proteins | sample Lak35m_FD_121114 | JGI IMG/M metagenome (GOLD analysis project Ga0172376, IMG submission 121114) | Freshwater microbial communities from Kabuno Bay, South-Kivu, Congo - kab_092012_35m | ecosystem: Environmental > Aquatic > Freshwater > Lake | place: Democratic Republic of the Congo: South-Kivu...
TCGTCCGAGTCCGGCAGTTGGGTGTGGTCGGGCAGGTTGGGTATCAGCGGTCTGGCGGGTGGAAGCGCGAACGGAATCACACCCGGTGGAACCGGACTGGTGGCTGGGGTTTGACTGATTTCCATGAGTTTCACCGGGTGGTATGGGATGGAACAGGGATGAAAACCTCGGTTTTCTGTTCCCGCATTCACGTTAACCTGGCGGACCGCCAGGCTGACACAGAGATAAAACGAGTTTAGCACACGCTGAACCAGGCCTTAACACGGCGACGTAGCCTCGATGTTGTAATAGGTAGGTTTTCTGATGTACCGGCGGTGAGTCATGCGCTTTAATGCGCGTCGCTCACTCATTCTGGCGTTAAGGAGAACTCAGGCGTGCACAAGGAGGTTCATGTTGATACGCGGCACATCAGGGCCGGATCCGGTAAACCGGTTGAGTCTGCTTACGGGCAAATACTGCGCTCATCGGCCCTGATGGGCGGATCATCCCTTTTGGTGGTTTTGATCGGGCTGATCCGCATCAAGGGTATCGCCCTGATGGCCGGCCCTTCGGGGGTCGGTCTGTGGGGGATTTATCTTTCCATCGCCGACCTGGTGCAGACATTCGCAGGCCTTGGCATTTTCAGCAGCGGCTTGCGTCAGGTGGCCGCAGCAGCCGGAGGGAGCCTGCGTGATCTGGCCCGTACGGTGTGGGTCTTGCGCCGGGTGGCCCTGGTGCTGGGTGGATTGGGTACGGTGCTGTTGGGCCTCATGGCAGGCCCGGTGGCGCGGTGGACGTTCGGCGATGAATCGCAGGCCGGACAAATCATCGGCCTGTCCCTGGCCATTCTGCTGCGCCTGCTGGCTGAAGCACAGACCACCCTGCTGCAAGGCTTGCGTCGGGTCGACGAACTGGCCCGCCTGACCATCGTGGTTGCGGTACTCAGCACCGTCAGCAGTCTGGCCTGGGTTCAGACCCGGGGCGTGGCGGGTATCGTCCCGGCCCTGGTTACGCTGGCGGCCTTCAACCTGCTGGTATCCGCCTGGTATGGCCGCCGTATTCCTCTGCCCAGGGTATCGGTTAGCCCGGTCCGGATCAGGCAGGAAATTGCCGGTTTACTCCGGCTGGCACCGGCTTTCCTGGCCAGTGGCCTGATGGTGATGGGAACGGCCTATCTCATCCGTCTCATGATTCTGGATCGGCTCGATCAGCAGGCCGCCGGTCTGTATCAGGCGGCCTTTGCCCTGGCCTGGCTGTATGTCAGCCTGGTTTTGCAAGCCCTGGGTTCGGATTTTTATCCGCGCCTGACCGCCGTCGCCAACGATTTTGCCGCCTGTAACCGGATGGTCAATCAACAGATCCGCATCGGCTCGTTGCTGGCCGTGCCCGGTGTGCTGGCCACCTTGTTGCTGGCTCCCTGGGTCATCGACCTGTTTTACAGCCAGGATTTCCGGGCCTCGGTCGAACTGCTGCGGTGGTTGTGCCCGGCCCTGAGTTTGCGGGTGGTCTCCTGGCCCATGATGTTCATTCTGCTGGCCCGGGGTTCCAGAATCCGCTATTTCTGGAGCGAGGCCGTTTTCACGGCACTCTGCCTGGGATTGACCTGGCCGGGCCTGATGCACTACGGACTGAACGGGGTCGGCATGGCATTGCTGGTGGCCCAGGGTTCACACGCGCTGTTGATGTATGGGATCGTTCATCGCCTGTGCGATTTCCGCCTGACCCCGGAAAACCGGCAACTGGCCGTACTGGGGGCGGGTATCATCGGACTGGTTTTTGCCGGTTTTCACCTGCTGGACGAAGACCTGGCCCGGGTAACCGGTTTTGCGGGTTTGATGGTTAGTCTGTTTTTTGTGGGGCATTATCTGCTCGATCTGATCCCCCCGCGACTGATCCCTTATCCACTGCTCTGGTTGTTGACCCGACAACCCTGTTTTGTCGTATACGAACGGCGAGCCTGGCGTTTCGCCATGCTGACGGGTTTGGGGCTTTGGGGATTCTGGTATGAGGAGGCTTACGGATGGAAAAGTGGTTTGAATCATTTTGTCGGTCTTTCAGGCATCACGCCCTGATGCAAACATCGAGGCTTGTTTCCAGTGGGTTGCGGGTTTTGACCGGCATGACCGGTTTCTGCCTGGCCACCCTGGTCGGGGCAGCCGAACCGGTCTACCGGCTCAATCCGGGCGACCGGCTGGCCATTCAGGTGTGGCACGAAGACAAGCTCGACACCAAAACGACCGTGCTGCCGGATGGCACCCTGTCGTTCCCCCTGACCGGCTCCCTCCTGGCGGCCGGTAAAACCGTGATCGAGGTGGAATCCGAACTCGAAACCCGGCTGACCCATTACCTGCGCGAACCCGAGGTCAGCGTTCGGCTCATCGCCGCACGGGGTAATACGGTGTATGTGACCGGCGAGGTGGCACATCCCGGTGCCTATGTCATGGTACGGCCTGTCGATATCCTGCAAGCCCTGAGCATGGCCGGCGGTCTGACACCCTATGCCCGCAAGCACCGCATCCTGGTACTCCGGCGTGAAACTTCGGGTTCGTTCGGGCGTATTCCGTTCGATTACGGTGAGGCGGAAGCCGGTGAGGCTCTCCACACCAATATCGTCCTCAAAGGCGGTGATACCGTGCTGGTGCCTTGAGTACGCATGGAACCCGCGAGCCCCACTTCCCGGCATAGTTCTTCGATTTCGCTTCGCTGCATCGAGGCTACGAGTGGGCTGTCCGATCATCGAGACCGAATCATGCAGGCAATTTTCACGCACCGGGCGATGGCCGGTCTGGTTTGCGGACTACTGCTCAGTCACCCGCTCGCCGCCGCCGAATGGTCGACCCGGGCCCGTCTGCAACAGCAACTGGGTTATAACGACAACATGCGTCTGATGACTCGAGACCCGGAGGCGGTCTGGTCCTATACCCTGGAACCTGCCCTCGAAATGCAGCGGAAAAACCGGGACAGCGACCTCGAAATCAAGGCCGGGGCAGATATCCGCCGCAACGATGACCCGCGCTGGGACTGCGATAACTTCAACCTGCAAACCCGTAACGAATACCGGTCGGGACGTATGGGCGCGGGTTTTTCCGGCGGCTACACCGGGAGCTGCACCTACTTGCAGCAGCTCATCGACACCGGTTTGCTGCAACCCCGGGTGGACTACCGCCAGTTGCAACTGACACCGTCCTGGTTCTGGCAGTGGGGCCCCCGCGACAAACTGACCGCAGAGACCGGTTATGCCCGCACGGAATATGACCGGAATCCGGGTGATCCATCGACGGCGTTCATTGGCAACGAAACCTGGTCGTTTGCGCTGGATGAAGGGCATCAGTGGAGTCCCCGCCTTGCCCTGGATGGCCGCCTGATTGTCACGACCTTGCGCTACGCCGACCGCACCCTGCCGGATCAGAGCGTCCAGGACGTGCAACTGGGCGGGCATTACCAACTCGACCGCACGCTGAAAATCAGCCTGGATGCCGGTCCCCGCCGCATACAGACCCGATCCGCGCCGGGTTCAGACGGGTCAGTCCGGTGGGGTCACTCGCTTAACCTGGCGATCGACCATGAGACGCTGCTCCACCGGGTAACGGCCCGTTACTCCAGTACCATAGCACCCAGTTCCATCGGTCAGGCGTTGCAGTATCAAACCCTGTCATCCCGCTATCAATACCGCATTGATCCCGCCTGGTCGCTGCAACTGGAGGCCGGGTATTACCGCACCGCGTCGCTTGATGGCCCCTCACCCGCCAATGCCTTCAACCGGGATTATGTGGCCGTGTCGGCCGGCTTGCGCTGGCATCTGACCCGGGAACTGGATCTGACCCTGGATTACGGTTATCGCTTCCAGCAATACGATGATTTTCCCGGACAGGCACACGGCAACAGCCTCCTGCTGGGACTGGGGTATGGCTATGATTACAGTGGGCCCTAAACCAAGACACTTTTAGGTCGAATTAAGAGGGTAAGCCGTCACTTGTAGCGGAACAGCACTGCCCTGTTTCGGTTGAAGAAGGAGTTGACGATGCGGGCATCGTCGTTCTGGTAATCCCAGAAATCGATTTGCTTGGCATAGGGCAGTGCTTGCTGTTTGGCGGTGTACGGCTGAACAGCCTGCCTCTTGGCTTCTATGGCGAACAACGTTGTCATGCACAAAGCCACCATAGAATATAAGGCCTTGATCATCAAACAGCCCACTCGTAGCCTCGATGTAGCGAAGCGCAATCGAGGAATTACGGTGGGGAGCCAGACTGACCATTCACGCAGGTGTCGGCTCGTACCGGAGCCACCGCGCCGATGTCCACGCCCAGACACCTTGCGATGGACGAGCGTACGGATTCCACGTTCAGTACTTCGCCTTCGATTGCGCTGGTCTTGACCACGTCCTCGGTCAAGGCCGCAAGACCGGCCTGATCACGCAGTGCCAGCCCCACGTCAGCCAGACACCCCAGCAGCAAGCCCTGGGCGCGGCTCACCTCGGTCAGTGGCCCGGCCAAAACCGACAGGTCGTAGCGCCAGCCCGGCCAGTCATCGGATTGCCAGATGTAATGTTTTTCTTCGCTATACATACGGAGATTAAATCCCCGATTTGCCAGAGACGCAAGTCATTCTCCGCGTTGAGTGCGGCGAATGAGGCGACTATTTGCCGCAGGCCAACAGGAGGAAAGAGACGGCTCTGGCCGTTTACGGGCGTTTCGGCAGGATTACGGGATCAATACGGGGACGATAGAAGCGATCCTGCAGGAAGGCCATGAAAAGGTGGGGGTCTTGAGATGTCGATCGGTGGCGACGGGGCGTGTGGCAGGTAGTTGCGGGTAGCCTGTCAAGGCTACCCGCCCAAGCCGGGACATCAATGCTGCCCCGGCATAAAACAGATAGCCGGTTAATTTTCCTCTTGCTTGTTGCGTTTGCGGTATGTAGCCACGATCTCCTCGTTCAGGTGATAAACGGCACGCATTTCATTCAAAATGCCTTGTTGCTGGCTGACAGTCAGTTGCTTGAACAAATCCAGTACGCTCTTCTCCATCTCGTTGAGATCATGAGTGAGGACGGACTTGCTTCCGCTCAAACTGTTTTTTCTTGTCTTCGTATCCCCTGCCACGTCGTCCTCACTATCCAGAAAATAAATGACGGGTCGCTCCAGTGCCCTGGCCAGTTTTTTGATATCGCAAAAGTTGGGTTCACGCAACCCCGTTTCATAATTTCCAACCCGGCTTTGCGAAACCCAACCACACTTCATTGCCAGAGCCAGTTGGCTCATACCCAGGAACTCCCGGGCAGTTTTTATTTTATCGCCTAAACGCATGGCCATATCCTCACCACAAAAAGTGATTAATATAGACAATTCATCCGGCAATATCTAAACACGATTAGTGTTGTATGGTGGTATTTCCGCTGCCTTCAGCGGCGGAATCCGGACAAAAGTGCCGATAAAATCACGACCTGATACAACGATTAGTGTTATCATGGCAAGTCTGTAACACGTTACGTGGATTGCCGATGGGTGGCGGAGGTCTGCGGGATAAGGGATTTCCAGGCCAGCCTGCCGTACCCCCCTCGAACCTCCCGTCACGCCTCATGAATCAACTCAGGGCTCATACCATGACTTCACACATCTCCCTGGCCACGCCTCGTGCCAACCGCACCCGCCGCAAGGGTGCGGGTCTCGTATTTGAAAGCTTCAGAACCCGACATGGACTCAGTCAGGCCCAATTGGCTGCGGCCTTGAAAGTGGCGCAGGGAGCCATCGGAAACTATGAAGCCGGTCTGCGACAACCCAGCATCGACATTGCCTGGCGATTCAAACGCTACGCAGAATTGAAAGGTGAAACCATTCAACTGGAAGATTTGTACCCGGAACCCGCCCGTGCGTTTTGATTATCCAGTCAAAAAGAATAAAAAATTGCTTTGATATAAATTAAAGCTCTATAGCAAACGGTTGCTACCACCTGAATATGACACCATAATGACAGCCTCGTCTGGCAATGCGCCAGGTCGGAAATAGAGGCCGGACATTTCCGGATTGTTTGTCAATGCCAGGAGGGATTGAAAATGCTTACTGTTCGATGGGTCGCTTTTGCAGCGATGCTGGTGGGTTTTTACGCAGGTCTCGGCGCATTGTTCAGCGTCGATGGCCTGCTTTATGTGGGTCAGCAATGGAGCTGGCTGGGTGCGTTTTTCCTGGCCATTCTGGTCAGCCTGAGCGTTGCCTGGGTGATGGCCTGGAATATTGGAAAGATCGTGGTCGATTACCGGCAGGGCAGGTCACGCCTGAAGCTGTCAGAAGTCATGGTCTCCACCCGGGCAGGCAGATACCACTCCAACCCGTAAAGTGCAGGTGCGGTGTCATTCTGATGGCACCGCACACAGAAAAACCCCGCAAGACCTCAAACCGCCTGAATATCCGCCAGATAACAGCGCAGTTGTTCAATCACCGATCCGGCCACCGGATCATCCCCCACCCGTACAGCCTGTTGTTCCAGTTTGTCCCGGAATTGCCTGACCGTCAGAGAAGCCCCGTATCCGGGGTCATTCAATCGCTTGCGACGGTAATCCTCCCATCGCGTCCGCTCATCTACTGTCAGGGTGTCAGGATAGTTGCGGGCACGGTAACGAAACAGCATTTCGGGTAATCGTTCATCCTCGAACGGCGGATCCAGTCCTGCCAGTTCCGCAGGCGGCAACCCTTTCAACCGGGCCAGCCAGTGTTTGTCTTCCTGACTGAAAAAACTGCCGGAATAGATCATCAAATCGGGATCGATGACAGTGTGGCCTTCGCGTTTTTCTCCCCTTTCCAGAATGGCCTTGATCTTGTCGGCCAATCCACTGGCCTGTTGCAGGCGTTCCAGATGGTGCAGGCAGCGGGCTACATCAAGGTTGAGGCGTTCGGTATCGGCGGGTCGTAGTGTGCTGAGCGGTGCCAGCACCGGGCATTTATTGATGTGTATGGTTTTGAGCGGCAAACGGGCCACACCCGGTGGTAACCCGGAGGTCGGCGTGTAAAGACGCTGATGCAGCTCGGCAGGCGATAAAGTCAGCAAGGGGTCGGGATCCACTGACAGATCGTAGGCTACCCGGCCATTCGGATTGAAAGGATCTTGCGCCAGGGCCACGATGATCGCGATGGCATGGCGTTCGGCTGCAAACTTTTCCGAGGCATGTACCAGCGGTTTGAACTGCCCGGTAGCCAGGAGTTGTTCGGCGGCCGGCTTGCTGCGGTGATCGAATACATACTGATAGAGACGGGGCTGTTTTTGCCGTAACAGGCGGGCCATGGCCAGGGTGGCATACACATCGGACAAGGCATCATGCGCCTGGTCATGAGGGATGCCGTTGGCTTGCGTGAGCCGCTCCAGTCGCAGGCTGGGGCGGCCCGCGTCATCCTGAGGCCAGACGATGCCCTCGGGGCGCAGGGCACGGGCCAGACGCAGCAGATCGATCAGATCCCAGCGGGAGTTACCGTGACGGTATTCGCGGGCATAAGAGTCGAGCAGGTTGCGGTAGAGGGTATTGCGGGTGACTTCGTCATCGAAACGAAGATTGTTGTAGCCGACGACACAGGTATTGGGAACGCTGAAGGCCTGGTTGATGCGCTCGATGAACTCGGCCTCGGGAAGACCCTGTTCCAGTGCCTTTTGGGGGGTGATGCCGGTCAGCAGGCAGGATTCCGGATCCGGCAGATAGTCGCGGGGTGGTTTGCAGTAGAACAGCAGGGGGGCATCGACAGGATTGAGATCAGCATCCGTCCGGATTCCACCAAACTGTGCGGGCCGATCCCGGACCGGATCGACCCCGAACGTCTCATAGTCGTACCAGAAAAACGAAAAATCAGCCATGTCGGCTTATTCGTTACCCGCCATGGCGGCTTCCAGTTTCCGTCTCTTTTCACACTTCTGCACGCAGATGCAATCGCCATTATTCAGGCCACCGCAGCTTCCCTTGATCGCCTTGCGTCCAAAAATGACACCGATGGCCATCAGGGCAATCACTACGGCAATCGCCGCAAAGCTCATGAAAAAAGTAGTCATGGTCATACACTCCAGTCAGTAAAAAAATGAACGCTGAGTGTAGCGGTTCGATGCCCGGGGTCAATAGGTCGCCGGAATGGTGATACAGTGGGGCAGGACTTCAGGCAGTTCCAGGGCCAACCGTTGCTGTAAGCCCCGGGCCGTTTCACTTTCCCGCCCGGCATTCCGGTTCAGGGCAGTTCCCAGACCGAAACCCACCACGTTTTCCTTGTGAGGCACCCGAAAATACAGGCTCTTGTCAGGGAAACGCGAACCCAGCAAATGCAGGGAATAATTGAGGGACAAGCGGTGATGTCCCCACAGGTTGATGGCAAGACTTCCCGCAGGATGCAGCAGCCGGTTGCAATGCTCGAAAAAATCGGGGCGGTTGATGGAGGGCGATAAACCTTCCATGTCGAAGGCATCGATGTAGAGCTGATCGAACGGGGTTGTTCCTTCAGCAACGGCTTGCTGAATATAGTCGCGACAGTCGGCGACGTGGAGTGTCAGCCGGGATGATTCAGGCACACCGAAAAACCGTCGCGCCACGTTGACGACTGCGCGGCGGTATTCCACCACGACCACCTCGGTGGCCGGGTAATGCCTCAAAAAGAAACGGACCAGTGAGCCACCTCCCAGACCCAGGATCAGGATGCGTTCGGGTTGGGGCATGAACACCAGATTGAGCAACATGGCGCGGATGTAGCTCAGTTCCACTTTTTCCGGTTCAGCCAGGCAAAACGCACTTTGCCGATTTTTGTTGCCAAAATGAAGGCTGCGGATTCCGGCGGTATCCACCACCTCGATAATGCCCAGCTCATCGCGCTGGCGGTGAATCAGGTCACCGCCGTATCGTTTGGTCAGGAACATGCGTCTTGAAAGTCGGGAAAATAAACCCGCTACCCTACACGTCCAGGTTCAGTTCTGCAATCTTCCGGGTCAAGGTATTTCGACCATAACCAAGCAACCGGGCCGCTTCCTGGCGGCGACCCCGGGTAGCCTGCAAGGCGGTGATGATAAGAATGCCTTCTGCCGACTCGATGGCCTCTTTGGCGATATTGCGGTCACCCCGCTTCAGTCGCTGATCGACCCAATGCTGAAAAACCTCTTGCCAGGTTTCGATGACCGGGCCGGCTTCGGGGGCTTTTATGCTCAGCAGTTCGGGCGGCAGGTCATCGAGATGCACTTCCTGGCCCGCCGCCATCACCGTGATCCAGCGGCAGGTGTTTTCCAGTTGGCGCACATTGCCCGGCTACTCCAGTCGACACAGGTAATGCTCCACCTCGGGCAACAGGATCTTGGTTTCCGCCTTGAGTTCCAGGCTGGCCTCGTTCAGGAAATGCCGCAGCAGCAGGGGAATATCCTGCCGCCGTTCCCGCAGTGGCGGCAAGTGGATACGGATGACGTTGAGACGGTGGAACAGGTCTTCCCTAAAGCGTCCTTCGGCCACGAGGGCATCCAGATTCTGATGGGTTGCGGCAATGATCCGTACATCGACCCTGACCGGCGTATGGGCACCCACCGGAAAAAATTCGCCATCGGCCAGTACCCGCAGCAACCGGGTTTGCAAATCTGCTGACATATCGCCGATTTCATCGAGAAACAGGGTACCGCCATCGGCCTGTTCAAAACGACCCGACCGGCGAGCCTGGGCACCCGTGAAAGCCCCGCGTTCATGACCAAACAATTCCGATTCGAGCAAATCGCGGGGAATGGCCGCCATGTTGAGGGCGATGAAGGGTTTGTCGGCACGGGGACTGTGGCGGTGCAGGGCACGGGCGACCAGCTCCTTGCCGGTACCCGACTCCCCGTTGATGAGGACGGTAATGTGCGACCGGGCCAACCGGGCAATGGCCCGGAAAACCTCCTGCATGCTGGGGGCCTCGCCGATGATTTCGGGGGTACGGGCGGTTACGGTCGGAGGGGAGGGGTCACGCCTGGGGGTTTGATTCTGGGCGCAGGCCCGTCTGACCAGATCAACCGCCTCATCGACATCGAACGGTTTTGGCAGGTACTCGAAAGCTCCCCCGTGAAAAGCCGACACGGCACTTTCCAGATCGGAATGGGCGGTCATGATGATGACCGGTAACTGGGGATGGCGAATCTGGAGTTGCTTGAGCAACTCCAGCCCGTCCATGCCGGGCATGCGAATGTCGGTCAGGATGGCATCGGGTTTGGCCAGCTCCAGGGCACTCAGCAGGTTATCCGCACTGGCAAAACAACGGGTACTGACAGAGGCTTTTTGCAAGGCCTTTTCGAGTACCCAGCGTATCGAACGGTCGTCATCCACGACCCAGACTTGGGCTGTATCAGTCATGCTCCGTCTCCAGGGGCAGGAAAATTGAAAATACGGTGTTGCCGGGCACGCTGGCGCATTCCACCAGTCCGCCATGCTGGTTGATCAGTGACTGGGCAATGGAAAGACCCAGTCCCGTGCCATCGGCACGTCCGGTCACCATGGGGTAGAAGATCTGGCCCAGCAATTCGGGTTTGATACCGGGGCCGTTGTCTACGATCTCGATTCTGGCTGCGATGCGATTGCGGCGAAAGCCTATGGTGACCTGACGGTGAATGCGGGTTCTGAGGGTGATGGTTCCCTGTTGCCCGACGGCCTGCGCTGCGTTGCGTACGATGTTCAGAATGGCCTGTATGAGTTGGTCGCTGTCACCATTGAACAGCGGAATGCTGGGATCATAATCCCGTTCGATGATCACACCGGCGGGTGCCTCGACCTGTACCAGTTGCCTGACCCGTTCCAGTACCCGGTGAATATTGAGCGGATTCTTGCGCGGCGGCTTGTTGGGGGCCAGCATGCGATCCACCAGTGATTGCAGGCGATCCGATTCCTCCATGATGATCCGGGTGTATTCCCGTAATTCTGCATCCATCAACTCACGGTCGAGCAACTGGGCCGCCCCCCTCAGCCCACCCAGGGGATTCTTGATCTCGTGGGCCAGTCCCCGCAGCAGCATCCGGGCCGCATTGTGTTGCGCCAGCAATTGCTCCTCCATCGAGATGCGGATATGTCGATCCACCTGTTCGATTTCAACCACCACACCCACCGGCGGCTCATGCTCGTGCATGGGTGTCATGGTGACATTGACGGTGATCGGGTGGGTCGGTGATCCGATCGAAAGATTACGCCGGATGAGGGAGACTCCGTGTTGCAGGGTTTGCCGCAAATCCTTTTCCAGATCCTGCTCCTGCAAGAGGAACAGTTCGGCGAATCGCATTCCTGTCACCTGACGGGCACTGACCGACAACAGCATTTCTCCCGCCATATTGATATATTCCAGCCGACAGTCCGGGTTGAACAGCAAAACGGCGTTGGTCAGATGATCCAGTATCCGCAGGTATGTAGAAGACAGATGCGCGTCGTTCATGGTGATGGAGTTAAAGCAACATCAAGGCCAATGGCGGGATAGCGGGTGGGGCCTGCTGGTCACGGGAGTGCGGCCCGCCTCGCCGCTGCACCAACATGAGTCATGCGCACCGGTATTGACATCGACCTGATTCATTTGGAGACACAAGACCCACCCGGGCGATCCAGGGCAGAACAGGCTCAACGGCTAAGGCACGGCAACCCGGCGCAGCAGGGTCTGTATGCAATGGTCGGTCGTCACGCCGCCCGCTTCGGCCTCGTAAGTCAAAATCAGACGATGCCGCAGAATATCCGGTGCCAGGGCCTGGATGTCTTCGGGCGATACGTAATTGCGCCCCTTGAGCCAGGCACGCGCCCTGGCCGTTCGATCCAGGGCGATGGTCGCCCGTGGGCTTGCACCATACTGTAACCAGCGTTCAGCCTCTTCACCCCATGCGGCAGGGTTACGGGTGGCCAGTATCAACTGAATCAGGTACTCCTCCAGTGCCTCGGCCATGTAAACCCCGGCAATCTCTTGCCGGGCGGCGAACAGGGTTTTTTGATCCAGGGGCTTGAAATCACTCGATGCAGAATGGCCGGCCTCACGGCGGGCCAGTTTCAGTATGGCCCGTTCGTGTCGGGGTTCCGGATAGCCGATACGGACGAATAGCATGAAGCGGTCGAGTTGTGCTTCAGGCAAGGGATAAGTGCCTTCATGCTCCAGCGGATTCTGTGTTGCCATGACCATGAACAGCGGCGAAAGCGGGTAGGTTTGCCGACCCACCGTCACCTGCCGTTCGGCCATGGCCTCCAGCAGGGCGGATTGCACCTTGGCCGGCGAGCGGTTGATTTCGTCTGCCAGTATCAGGTTGTGGAACAAGGGCCCCGGCTGGAACTGGAAACTGCCGTCCTGCGGGCGGTAGACATCGGTACCGGTCAGATCGGCGGGCAACAGGTCAGGAGTAAATTGTATGCGATGAAAATTGGCCTCGATGCCCTGGCTCAACATGTTGATGGCCCGGGTCTTGGCCAGGCCGGGTGCGCCCTCCACCAACAGGTGACCATCGGCCAGCAAGGCGATGAGCATGCGTTCGATCAGGATATCCTGGCCTATGATCCGGGATTGCACCCAGGCCCCGAGTCCCTGCAGGGCACGCTGGGTGTCGGTCAGGCTGGGGTTGGACGGCATTTCGGGGGTGGCAGAATCAGAATCAAAAACCATATTGCTCGGTTTGGCGTTTGCTGCGATAAAATGAAAACTCGATCAAGCAACCGGATCAGTCCCGGGCTTGCGTTCAATTATCCCTGTCCCGGTCATTTTTTGATATACGCCGCATGATTTTATCCAGAACCCTGCCGAGTGCCCTCAAGGCATTGACACCGGTCGGACTACTGCTCACCCTGACCCTGTTTCCGGCCTGCACACCGCATCGGGAAGAGCCGCTATCGGTTCCCCGGCTCCCCCCGGACGCACAGTCGTTCCGCCTGTTCAACACCACCTTCCAGGCCAACCTGTACACCGGTGCGCAGGCGGCCCGGACGGTATTCGGCCTTGATGGCCGGACAGCCGGTTTGTTGCCGGTACGTTGCCTCATCGAACACCGGGGCAGAACGGCGTTGTATTTACTGCCCCAGCAATCTTTCCTGCTCGACCGCCAGCAGCGGGCATGGCCCTTGTTGACCGGCGATCAGGTCAGAAACCGTCTCGCGCTGGCCCCACTGGACGATGCCGCCCGACAGGCGGCCCTGAAGCGTTTATGGGGTGATGGCCCCTGGAACGGGCTGGCATTTGGATTATGGCCTGCAGCGGCGCATGCCCGTGCGACATCAGCAGGCTTGTTGTCACGCCGCGCCGATGCCAATCCGCTTTCCATCGACACCCGCCAGACCTCCGTCCGGCCAGCCCTGTCGCCCTACCGGGTTGATCCCGGACAACTGGCAGAAGCGTACCTGCTGTTTCCCGACCACCCCGACCTGCAACAAGCCGTCGATCTGCGGCTGGGCCTGGACATCGAAGGCACACGCCGCGCCGTCAATGTTCCACTGAAAATCCTGGATCCAATGTAGCCTCGATGGAGCGAAGCGAAATCGAGGAATCTGAAAATCCTGGATCCAATGTAGCCTCGATGTAGCGAAGCGAAATCGAGGAATCAGCGAAATCAAGGAATCAGCCAAATCGAGGAATCGGCGAAATCGAGGAATCAGCGAAATCAAGGAATCAACAAAATCAAGGAATCAGCAAAATCAAGGAATCAACAAAATCGAGGAATCAGCGAAATCGAGGAATCAGCGAAATCGAGGAGTCAGCGAAATCGAGGAGTCAGCGAAATCGAGGAGTCAGCGAAATCGAGGAATCAGCGAAATCGAGGAATCGTCTCCTTCCCCTTAAGCGTCAGTGAAAGCACAACCCCATGTCCA
>Ga0172376_10005732_pt1 | contig 13751 bp, 9 predicted proteins | sample Lak35m_FD_121114 | JGI IMG/M metagenome (GOLD analysis project Ga0172376, IMG submission 121114) | Freshwater microbial communities from Kabuno Bay, South-Kivu, Congo - kab_092012_35m | ecosystem: Environmental > Aquatic > Freshwater > Lake | place: Democratic Republic of the Congo: South-Kivu...
ACCCTTTGCAGCGTGTTTAACTTACCCTTCTTTGAAAGTTTCGAAACTGCTCAAGGAACGGTTTCCTGCTGGTCCGGTAATTTTGCGGCAGGTTCTACGCCAGGTTGGCAGTATATCCGTCTGTCTGCGGGTTCTGCTCCGTCCAATCAGACGCCCGCCTTGCCCGACACCTTTGCCATGCGTATTCCATTTTATAACATTGTGTCAGGTAGCTATAGTTTGAATACCCCCACCTTTACGGCCAATCCTGTGGGGGCTGTTTTGACCTTCAATTATGCGTATGCGTCTTATTCTTCCGAAATTGATAAGTTGGAAATATTGGCATCTACCGATGGGGGCGCAACCTATACGAGCTTGGAAATCATGAATGGTGGGCCTAATGGGCCTTTGAATACAGGTGGTACTACCTCAGCATCATTCGTTCCAACCACCGCTCAGTGGGGTCTCAAAACCGTGAACCTACCAGCTAACACCAACCGTGTTTCGTTCAAGGGAATCTCCGAATACGGTAACAATTTGTACTTGGATAATATCCGTGTTGCGAATCCTCCTCCATGTTCCGCTCCTACAGCCCCTGCGGTGGTTGCAGGCAGCGTTGGTTCTTCGACGGCTTCCATCTCTTGGACAGCACCTGCTTCGGTGCCTGCCAATGGCTATCAGTTGTTTGTCAGCACATCCTCAACTGTGCCTGACGCTGGGGCAGCACCAAGTGTAAGCTCGCCAAGTTCACCGGCGACTTTGTCGGGTCTGATGCCATTTACGGTCTATAACGTTTGGGTTCGTTCCGCTTGCGCTTTAGGAACTTCCTCATGGGTTGGGCCTGTTTCCTTCACCACTACTTGTTTGGAGTCCAATATTCCTACATCCGAGAATTTTGATTCTTATGTAGCCACCGGAGGAACAGCCAATACCGGAACCGCGGTTCCTCCATGTTGGTCACGTGCTAACGGTACTTCGACAAGTTCGGCTTGGAGAGTTTTCGCCCTCACCGGTTCCAATATTGGAAGCACTTCCGGTGACAATATTCTGGCTTCTTTCCCAACTGTAACAACAGCGAAGAGCGATTGGGCCTTCACTACCGGATACAACTTGGTGGGGGGAACAACCTACACACTACGCTTCAAAGTGCGTGCGCCAGGTAACGGTCCGAACCGTGAGCGTTTGGGTATCTATGTTGCGAATGCTCGTACTTCTACCGCGATGTTGGCTGGTCCACGCATCTACAACGATTCGTTATTGCAGGCCTCCGGTTGGCAGTCCAAATCAGCTCGCTTTACACCAGCTACCTCAGGGGTTTACTACCTGGGTATCCGCGCGTATTCTGTCGCTAATGCCGGTTATATCGGAATTGACGATTGGTCATTGGAGGTTACGACCAGCGAGATTAGCGGTGTGCTTCGTTACCAGGGTGGTGCATCCGTGTTGGACAACAGCACCGTGACCTTGAGTGGTGCGGCTTCGGCTTCTGCTACCACCGGTACGAATGGGTCTTTCTCCTTTATGGGTCTAGGTAATGGTGCGGTAACCTTGACGGCCAGCACCAACAAGCCTTGGGGTGGTATTACCGCCACCGATGCCTTGGCGACTACCCGTCATTACCAAGGAATTGGATTGGTATCAGGTCTTAATCTAGATGCCGCCGATGTTAACCTTAGCAATTTGGTCAATGCCACGGATGCCTTGATGATTATCAACCGCTTCAACGGTACGCGCAACAGTTTCCCTGCCGGGGATTGGAAGTTTGAGTCCAAAAACTACAACCTCAACTTGAGCGAGGTTACCACAGATCTCTTCGGTATCTGTTTGGGTGATGTGAACAATTCCTACGCCCCTGCAGCTGGTCGCCAATTTATTGGCCTCACCTTGGCCGAGAACGGTGTTCAGTCCGCCCAACAAAGCGAATGGGTGGATGTTCGGGTCGATCGTAGCCTAGAACTAGGCGCTTTGACGGTTGTATTGGATATTCCCCTAGGAGTAAGGATTGACGAAGTGGTATCCAGCCTGTCCGGAGGTCGCTTTGACTACAATGTTTTCCAAGGACAATTGCGGTTGACTTGGTTTGACGTTGCTGGTACCAGCCTCAACAGCGGTCAGTCCTTGTTCCGCATGCGGATTGTTTCCGATAACTCGGTCCCTGCTTCGGCTTGGGTCTTGGGTGAGGGTAGTGAGATGGCCGACCCCATGGCCCAGGTTTACGATCATGTTGGGCTTCGCATCCCATCGCTTCGTAGCTTGAACGATGGTTTGGTTGCCGCCGTTTATCCCAACCCCACCAACGGTATCAGCAAGCTTAACCTGAATCTTCCGGTTACGGGTGACGTCAGGGTTCGTGCGGTGGATGTCTTGGGCAAAACCGTTGCCAGCATGCAAATGCGCGCGGTATCCATGAACACCGAAATGAATTTGGACTTGAGCCATCTGGCCAACGGCCGTTACGAGCTCCAAGTTGAATTGGAAGCCGATGGTCGCGTCTTCAGAACTCGTGTTCCCGTTCAGAAGGCTCATTAATTAGGATTAACCTTCTTTCCAAGCAAAGCCACCCCTCGGGGTGGCTTTGTGCTTGGTAGGCTTTAGATTTGGGTATGCGAAAAATTTGGTTTTCCTTGATTGCTTTGGGCCTTTTGGGCGCTTCCTGCCATCGTCGTTGCCCCGCTTATGCCAAACACGATGCACGCCAATCGAACGTTGTATTGGTGGATGCATCGCCCGCCAGCACTCTTTAGACCTTTCTACCAATGACTACCCTCCGTAGTCCATGGCCCCGGCCCCAACCCACAGGCTACTTCGTCGTAGCCTTATGCCTTTTGGTGCTGGGGACAAGGGCCGGTAGGGCACAGAGCAGCGAGTTTTTTGGAAGTCTGGAATGGGAGCAAAGGAATGCTGGCTCTTTGCCGGAATTTTATAACGGTTACAGCCTGGGCGGTGGTCTTCACAGCTCCGGATGGTGGCTGGGTGGGCGATGGATACAGAATCGGACCTTTGCCACCGAGTCCCAAATCGAGGTTTCCCTTTTTCGTTGGAAACACCCCAACGCTTTCAAAACGCAAGCCAACCCGGATGATCGATCGAGTGCGTATACGCCGGGTTTACTCAACGAAGCTTTTTCCTTTCAGGCCGGATGGGGAACCTCCTATTTGTGGATGGAAAGAGGTTTGCACCACGGTGTTGAGTTGCGGGGGACCTGGTCGGCTGGTTTGAGTTTGGCCTTACTCAAACCGGTTTATTTGCAAATTATTTACGCCAACGAGGATCCCGAAACCTCCAAAGATCAACCTTTTATTCAGCGTGCCGAAGCCTATGCACCGGCGAGGCATAATGCCGGGAATATTGCCGGGGCATCTCCCTTTTACAAAGGCCTGGATAGCTTGGGGGTTGTTCCAGGTTTATATGCCAAAGGCGGTTTGGTTGCTCAGTGGGGTCAGCAGCGAAGGGCACCCATGGCCGTGGAAATTGGTTTGATGGGAGGTGTCTATGTCAAGCCTTTGACGGTGATGGCTTTTGTGGATCGAACCCCCCTGTTGGCCTGTGTTTATTTATCCTACCAAATGGGTAGGCGATACTAACGTTCCTTATTCATCAAGGCTAAGCCGTATTTTTGGGTCGTGATGGAGGAAACCCTTTCGATTGAACAACAGCCTGTCCGTAAACCCTCGTGGTTAAGGGTCAAATTGCCTACCGGACCTGAATTTCGTAAGGTCCGCGGTTTGGTGGACCAATACCAATTGCATACGATTTGCGAAAGCGGTAATTGCCCCAATATGGGGGAATGTTGGGGGGCCGGTACCGCCACTTTCATGATTTTGGGTAATGTCTGTACCCGGGCTTGTTCATTTTGTGCGGTTGCAACCGGTCGCCCCGGGGTTTTGGATTTGGAAGAGCCCTACCGAGTCGCCGAGGCGGTGCATCGCATGCAGGTCAAGCATGCCGTACTCACGTCGGTGAATCGCGATGAATTACCGGATCGCGGTGCAGGGGTTTGGGCGGCAACGGTCCGAGAAATTCGACGCCTTTCGCCCGGCACGACCATGGAAACCCTGATCCCGGACGTCAAAGGGCATTGGGATGCCTTGAATATTATTCTGGATTCCAGACCGGAGGTGGTTTCTCATAACATGGAAACCATTGCTCGTTTGTACCGTACCGTTCGACCCCAAGCCCGTTATGAACGTAGTTTGGAGCAATTGGCAAGGATCAAAAAGGCGGGCTTACGGACCAAGACAGGTTTTATGGTTGGATTGGGAGAAACCCCCGAAGAAGTCCGCGGTATTTTGGCAGACCTGCAACAGTGCGGGGTGGATGTTGTGACCATCGGACAGTATTTGCAACCTACCAAGAATCATTTGCCGGTCCACGCCTATATTCATCCGGAGCAATTTGAAGAATATGCTTCGTGGGGTTTGGCCATGGGCTTGGATTGGGTCGAAGCTGGGCCCTTGGTGCGCTCCTCCTACCATGCTGAGAAGCACCTTCATCCCCGTCAAACCAAGACGGTTAGGGCCTAAACGGTATCGTTGGTGAATTCAACCCACGAATTGTCGCCACTAGGGGCCTGGGTTAAGGCCTGGGCTAAGCATTATGGTCATACCGGCAGCCTTCGTCAAGAATTGTTACGAAATGCTTGGGAACAAACGGTAGGATCTCTCTTGGCATCCCGAACCCAGGTTTTTCAATGGGATGGCGGGCCCATCGTGTGGGTACGGATGAGCGACGCTGCGGCGCAACAAGAAGTCCATCTTCGCCAAAGGGAATGGATGGAAATCCTTCGCCAAGGGGAAGGATGTGGGCATTTATTGGAAATTCGAACCTTTTAATAGCATCAATATGAGCACGCTTGTTTTGGTCCGTCATGGACAATCCCAATGGAATTTGGAAAATCGTTTTACGGGCTGGGTGGATGTTGAATTGACCCCCAAGGGAAGAGAAGAAGCCCGGGGCGCAGGAATCAAATTGCGGGGCATGATGTTTGACTTTGCCTTTGTTAGCGGTTTGCAAAGGGCCGCCGATACCTTGGCTTTAATCTTGGAAGAGACCGCCCAAACCCAATGCCCGATTACGGCCGATGCGGCTTTGAACGAAAGGATGTACGGGGAATTGCAGGGTTTGAACAAGGATGAAACGGTGGCCAAGTTTGGCGCGGAACAAGTCCATCAATGGCGTCGGAGTTACGATATTCCACCCCCGGGCGGCGAAAGCCTAAAGGATACCGCTGCTCGGGTATTGCCCTATTTCAAATCCAAGATAGAGCCTTTGTTGAGGCAGGGACAAAATCTTTTGGTGGTTGCCCACGGCAATTCGCTACGGGCCTTGATTATGGAGCTCGAAAATCTAACCCCCGAACAAATCTTACAGTTTGAACTGCCAACCGCCACTCCCCGGGTTTATCAATTGGATTCTGAACTTCGAATCCTCTCGGCCCAAACCCTTTGAACCCGGCTTACGCCCTAAATTGCAGCATGAATTTGAACTTTGGATCGGATCGAGAAGCCGTTGACGGCCTCAAAAACCTTTACGGTGAATTCCTCCGCGAAACAAATAAAGTGGTGGTGGGACAGACCGAAGCCATACGGTCGGTTTGGATGGCCTTGCTGGCCAACGGGCATTGTTTTTTGGTCGGGGTGCCTGGCTTAGCCAAAACCACCTTGGTACAGACCATCAGTTCGGTCTTGGATTTGGAGTTCAAAAGAATCCAATTCACCCCCGATCTCATGCCAAGCGATATCACGGGCTCCGAAATTTTGGATAGCAACCGGCAGTTTCGCTTTGTGCCAGGTCCGCTCTTTGCTAACATGGTCTTGGCGGATGAAATCAACCGAACCCCACCCAAAACGCAATCCGCTTTGTTGGAAGCAATGCAGGAGAGGCAACTAACGGTTGCGGGGCAATCCTATGCATTGCCATCACCGTTTTTTGTTTTGGCGACCCAAAACCCAATCGAACAAGAGGGAACCTATCCCCTGCCCGAAGCCCAATTGGACCGTTTCATGTTCCAAATCCGTATGGGCTATCCCAGCTTGGCCGAAGAAGTTATGGTGGTTCGCCAAACAACGATGCCCCGCAACGAGACTCCGAACAAGGTACTGGACGCCGAGGGGCTCCTATTTTTTCAAGCGTTAATTCGGCGGATGCCGGTGACCGATCATGTGATGGAATACGCGGTTCGATTGGCCGCCTCAACCCGGCCGGGTACGGAACAGGCCTCCGATTTGACCAAGGAGTTGATTCAATGGGGCGCAGGCCCCAGGGCCTCGCAGTATTTGGTCTTGGGGGCCAAATGCCATGCCGCAACCCAGGGAAAATACAGTCCGGATATCGAGGATGTACAGGCCGTGGCACCGGAAGTTTTGGCCCACCGTCTGGTTTTGAACTACAAAGCCGAGGCCCAGGGCCTGCACCCCGAGGACCTGGTATCGCGCTTATTGAGCGATTCGGGCTTTGGCACGAAATTTGATACCAAAAGGTAAACAAACCCGTTAACTCCTAAAATTTCTATCATGTCTCTTGTTCTTATGTTGGGTATCATGCTTGCCTCTTGGTTGGTAAGTGCCCGTTTCAAAAGTCGTTTTAAACTCTACGCTGCAACCCCCCTCGCTTCAGGATTAACCGGCGAAGAAGTTGCTCGGCGCATGTTGTCCGAACACGGTATCCAGAATGTTCAGGTTATCTCAACCGAAGGTCAATTAACCGACCACTACGATCCCACCAAGCGGACGGTTAATCTGAGTCAGGAGGTTTATTACGGACGCTCCGTTGCGGCTGCTGCGGTGGCCGCTCACGAAGTCGGGCACGCAGTCCAGCATGCCACGGCCTATTCTTGGCTGCAATTCCGTTCGGCCATGGTCCCGGCATTGAGTGCGACCAGCCGATTTATTCCCTGGGTTCTTATGGGCGGGGTTCTCACCCTTAGTATATTTCCTCAATTGCTCCTTTTGGGCATTGCGCTCTTTGCACTTTCGACCTTGTTCACCTTCGTGACCTTGCCGGTTGAGTTTGATGCTTCACGCAGAGCGCTGGTATGGTTGGATCGCAGTAACATTACCCACAGCCAACAGCATACCATGGCCAAAGACGCTTTGCATTGGGCGGCTATGACCTATGTTATCGCAGCCCTTTCTTCGTTGGCAACCCTCCTCTATTACGTTTCTATTTTTTTGAATCGTAGGAACTAAGTCCGGTATCCTTGTTGACCGACACCCATTGTCACCTGTACGCTGACGCCTTCAAAGATGATTGGCCTGCGATTTTGGAGAGGGCAAACGAGGTTGGGGTCTCCAGGATTTATTTGCCCAACGTCGATGCGTCGACCTTGGACCCCATGCGTTCTATTTTGACGGGTTACCAAGGACCCATTGCAATCCGACCCATGCTAGGCCTGCACCCTTGTTCCGTCGAAGACCATTGGGAGCAAGCATGGGCACCCATGGAATCCCTTTTGCGAAACCCGACGGAGGGCATCGTGCCTGTTGCGGTTGGCGAAATTGGTTTGGATCTGTATTGGCGTCAGGATAATTTGGATCTGCAGAAGGAAGCCATGATGGCCCAAGTCAAGGTCGCTATGGAATTAAATCTACCTGTTTGTTTTCATTCCAGAGATAGTTTGGATGAAATCCTTGATTGCACCAGCGGCATGCGCTTGAGGGCCGTCTATCATTGCTTTAGCGGTAACCAGGAGCAGGCCGAAGAAATTCAACGAAGGGGACAATACATCGGCTTGGGTGGAACCCTCACCTTTGCCTCCAACCGAGCCCTTCGCGATGTGGCTGCCGGTATGGATCGTAACCGGGTTTTGCTGGAAACCGATGCGCCTTACCTGGCCCCGGTCCCGCACCGCGGGAAGCGAAACGAACCCGGTTGGGTCCTCCTGGTGGCCCAGGAACTTGCGGCTTTATGGGGCGTAGGTGTCCCGGAAGTTTCGAAGCAAACAACCCGCAATGCCCTCGACTTGTTCGAGCCGAACGGGTCAGGAAACGTGGACCTGGTCTATGCGTAGTTCAGGGCAAGGAGTGCTGGTTTTGTACACCGGGGGTACGGTGGGTATGCGTCAGGGCCCTAAGGGCTTGGTTCCAGCGTCCGTTGATGAGGTCTTTGGGCAATTGCCTTCTTCCTTGACATCGGGGCCCCATGCGCCTGCTTGGAAATCCTTGGATACGCCTTTGGACAGCTCCGACCTTCAGCCTGAACATTGGCGTCAAATTGGGCAAATCTTGGCCGATGCTTACGATCAATACGAAGGTTTTGTGGTTTTGCACGGGACCGATACCATGGCGTATACCGCATCGGCCCTGTCGTTTATGGTGCAGGGTTTGGCAAAACCTGTGGTATTGACCGGTTCGCAACTGCCGCTGGGACACTTGAGGACCGATGCAATTCATCACCTGAATTCGGCGATTGAATTTGCCATGGCCAAAAACGAGAACGGCGAACCCCGCCTTCAGGAGGTTTGCCTCTATTTTCATAACCAAGTGTACCGAGGTAACCGATGCCGCAAGCACCAAGCAAGCGGTTTCGACGCCTTTGAGTCACCCAATTACCCGGCATTGGCTTTGGCAGGAACGGGATTGCGCTTTGATGATCAGGCCATCGAACAAGGTTGGCCATCGAACAGGGACCATGGGATTCGCTTCAACCCCAACATGCATTCCGGCGTGGCGAGTTTGCGTATGTTTCCCGGCTTGCAACCAACCTTGGTGCGGGGGATGACTGAGAATACGGGTGTACAGGTTTTATTGCTTGAAGGTTACGGTACCGGTAATATTCCCGGGTCTCCGGCTTTGCTGGAGGCCTTGAGGGATTTTGTTCTACGCGGCGGTCGTTTAGTCGCCCTCAGCCAATGCGTTGGGGGAACCGTGGATTTGCAACGATACCGTACGGGACGGCAGTTGTTGGACCTGGGGGCTGTCTCTGGGAAGGATATCACCTTTGAGGCGGCCTTAACGAAGGCGATGCACCTCTTGGCCCGGCAGGACCACTCGTTGGATCAGGAGGGGGCTAGCCTAGACTTTGCCCGTGATTTTGGGCGTTCCCTCGTCGGTGAAATTAGCTCAGACCACGAGGCCTGCGCATACGACGTATAAGTCCAGGCACATCGGCATCGCGATAGACGCGACGGATTTCCTGGAGGTCGTAACTCAAGCCAAAATGGATTTGAACATAGGAATCAGGCAGGAAACCCATGGTTCTGCGCTGTTTGGAGGGCATGCTACGGAAAATCTGGTTTAATCGGTACGGTGTCCCTTCCCCGGTACTGGCATTCACCACGGTCGGATTTTGGGGTAGGACCAAGTTGGCGTTGGCTTTGGCCCAGGCATCGTAATTGTTGGCGTACAATTGGCCAGGCCCAAAATCATCCAGGTAATCCGTCAAAGCCAAGTTCCATTTGACTTCACCAAAGAAACGCAATCCGTTGTTGCGGTAGGATAATCGTCCCATTCCGTTCAAAAGGATCGCATAAGGTCCGTATTCGTAAAGGTTGGCATCCAAACGTAGGGGACTGCTTAGCACAAGCCCGGGCTTGTAATTCTGGCCTTCGGTACCCACACTGCGCAAGGGTATTAAGGCGACGGAATCCCGGTTAATGGCTCGATCTCGGTTATAGGAAACAACCCGGTAGGGATCGAATCGAATGATACCCGCACCCCATCCGTAATCAAGACTCCATTTGGTTTTGTTACGGAAAGCCATGGGGGCTGTGTAGATTTGGTTATAACTCAACCCAAAAATGTGGGTCCTGAAGGCCACTTGATTTTGGTCATCAACGGTATACCGTCTAAAATTATTGTCCACCAATACGGTTTCTTTGATACGGCCAAAGGCAAAAGCTGCGGTGCGATCAAACATGCCCACCCTTGTAAAATGTCCCTCAATGCGAAACGACCGCAAGGGCTTGATTCTCTTTTCGTAGGCGATGCTCCAGCTACGGTCCAAGAAGGTCGGCACGCCGTATTGGTATTTGAGATCACCGCTATAAAAGGCCAATCCGGTGGAAAAGCTCAGCTCCTCTTGAGGAAATACCGGACGGAGAACAAGGGAGGCGTTGCCTTCAACCGCATCCACCTTCTGGCGGAGCAATTGAAATTCCACTTTGCCAACGATGGTATCCGAAGTACCGGGCTTGACTAATTGAGCCAAGACTTTTTTGGGGACAACGCTGTCGTTCTCCAAGTCCAGGTTGTTCATACTGGCCAACTGATTAACCATGGTTTCGTATTCAATTCGCCCAACCAGGGTATCTTCGGTCGAAACCGGGTCTTCGTCACCCAGGGTTTTGCGAAGGGGTTTGAGCAGGATACGGAGGTTGTCGTTTTCAAAAACCAGGTAGGAGGGAATACCGCGACCCGAAATATCCAATTGCAACGTATCACCGAAGTCTGATCGCAGATGATCCAAACTCAAGCCCCCCGTTCCAAATACCTGCACGGCACCACAAGACGGATGATAGCCTTGGAGCACAATTCGGCGACGGTCCTGGGAAAGAACCTTGGGATTGCATGAGGGCGCCAAGTTGGCTGGGTTGGTCGCGTTTTGAATTTTGAGTTGTGGAAGTCGGGGGTTAACCTTACGGTCCATAACTTGCAAACCACCTTCGGCAGACACCTCGGTGATGGTTAAGCTTTGATTGGATAGTCCCGAAGTCGAAAGGGCGTAGGCCGCACCGGTTGATGTAAAATTCCGGTCAAAGTACAATGCGGAAACCTTGACCCTACCAGCTTTGAGCTGCTCAGACAGCCCCATATGCAACAAGCCCAAAGGATCGCCGTCGTTGTTTTCGTAGTTGTGGTAGAAGGCGAGGTTTTCAAGATCCCATTCGGTCCCGTTCCCCCCCACTTTCTCAAAAAACAAACCCGAATAATTGTTAAAAAATCGACCCTTGCTAACCCTAAAATCGAGTTTTTCGGTGGCCAGGTTAAGCAACGGATGGTGGACCATCACCGCAGGCTGTAAACGACCGCAGCGCGAAACTTTGAAATCTTCGATTTGGACCGAGGATCGGTTCCAGAATGGTTCAAAATGCAGGGCTTGATCCAAGCGATCAAACCATACGTTGCGCAATCGGATGGATGCCTTGGGGTTGTTGCCGGTAATGACAATGCCCTTGCCGGATTGTTCCCGAAAGAAGGAACTGATACGAACGGTGCGTCCGTTGGTTGGTTGGATGATCAACGAACCTTCTACCCAAATGGAGGCTTCGGGGAGTAACAAGACATGGGTATAGCGGCTGAGGTCCAAGGTTTGGTTGGGCCCCACGGTCAGGGTTTCGCGCAGAACCAAGGTATCGGAATCCTGGGCGTGGAGAGCAGGAGAAAATAAAAGCCCCAACAAAAGGCCTAAACTTGGCCAAAGAACACGAACAAAGCGGTGGTGCATAGGAAGAAATTGAAACGTTTTTATTGGACGGTTACCAAAAGAGGATCCGGGTATCGAATCACTTGGTTCCCTGCGCGCAATGTGATGTTAGTAAAACCCAGCAGGGTGGTTCTTGGGGCTTCTCGAAAGGACTTGGAGGAGAATCCCGCTTGGTTAAGGTTGAGTTCCTGAGGCTGACCTCCGATTTTGCGTACGGTATAACCGGTGACAACAAAGGGTGACTGCGCAAAAGCCGGGTGCGATGCCGTTAGGATGAGATTACTACCGGATAGAAAAATGGATTTGGGAAGAATATTGCCCGGGGCTCGTTGAAGGGTTAATTGAGGTTGGGGAATTTCTTTGACAAAAACTGAATCCATAAAGAGGGTGCCCTGGGCATCCGCGATTTCCAAACGACACCAACCGGTTTTCTGGGGGGTAAAGACCAAGGTGTCCCGATCAGGGAAATAAGTTGCGGAGGGGTCTTGGGAACAGATGACTCGGAGATCCGGCTTGGAAGGGAGTTTGACGGCCTGCCGGTAGGGTATACCCAGGTAACAAACGTGGATATTTTGACTCCCAGGTTTGGCAAAGGTTGCCGCGCGGACATCGATGATCAGGGTTTCCTTTTGGGTGGAACCCTTGATGGTCAAGAGATGAAAACCAGCCGACGTAGGGGTGAACTGAATGCCGTCTTTGGAAATTCTGGTAAGGCCTTGAAGGCTTTTGCCATCCCGGACCACATCCACCGTAACAATACTATCCCCGACGATTTTGAAAAAGACCGAGTCCCCAACCGGCATACTGGCGCATTCTGCCAACAAAACCAAAGAGGGTTGACGGAGGGCTGGGCTGTTGGAGGCAATATTGCCTTGGGACAAAATCACGGATTTGAGACGGTATTCTTCCACAAAGAGCAGGGCCAAATCCAACGGCACATCCTTGAATTTGTTCCGAACCCAGGTGGCGGCAGGCATCTTCTCTTGAACTATATCCTGGATTTCATCCCTAAACAAACGGGCAAAAAGAGCTTTGCGCGGATTCGAATCAGGTAAATCCTGGTAGACCTTATGAAGCTTGGCCAAGGCTTGGAACAAGCGCTGACCCAAACCTGACTTGATCACCAGGCGTTGGGTATAGGATTTGTTGGTTAGACTTTGGACCGACTGGGCTATATCCACCCCTTCGTTCCTGGCGTTTTGTTCCAATTCCAGAGAAATCGCTTTGACCTCCTCGTTAAACGCTCGATTTTCGGCCGGTAGATTGGCGGTCTCCAGTTCTTTGAAAAAAGACCGAACCCCGCGAACCGAACCAATCCAATCTTCGGGTATGCTCATCACAAAGAAGGTGACCATCGTCAGGTACATCAGCCCGATGAATTTGAAACGAAGCAATTTGGATTTGCGAACCAGCATAGAATAGGGCCGTTATATCGTGGGGATCGTGAATTCAGGATTTGACGTAAAAAAACGGATTGCCCAAGCCTTCGGTTTTGCCGTTCATATTAATAAGCCTGATGTTACGAAAAACGAAAGTGGTATGCGGAGGGGACGTCTGGTAAAGACGGTGCATTTCGTTTCGAAAGAAACGGGTATTGCTCTTCATGGTGATGGGCTCAGCACCGGGACGGTAGGCGGTGATTTGAAATTGAATGACCTGCCATGAGGAACTTTCGGCCTCCAAACAATGGGCGTTGCTGATGTTGACCGTATCTCCGGTGATATCCCTTAACTGCACCCGAAGATGGGGGGGTCGCAAAGCCACCAAGGTGCGTAAGTCAGCGACCTTGCCTTGGTACAATAAACGTAGGTTGATCCGACCCTCCTCTTGGGCAATGATCCGCAATGAATTACCGGATTGAATTATCTGGGCATCCGTAGAGGTCACTTTGAAGTCTTCGGGCTTGCTGTATTCGCTCAAATCCAATGTAAGGTCCAAAGGCAGGCCAACATAAGCGGCAATTTCTTGCTTGCTTTCCAAGAAACGTAGCTTGGGTTTGACTACCGAAAACGTATGAGTAAGGGTTTCTTCACCGCATTGGGCTTGGAGGGTGTATTCACCAGCCGCGCTGGGTTCAAAATCGTAATCAAAGAAGATACCTTGGCCCAAACCCTGTAAGGCCATGCCGTTGATTTGGACGGTGGGAGCGATGGAGTCTCGGCTGTAAAAACGAAAAGGAATAGACTCACCAAGGTAGTAGGCGTTCTTGAGGACTTGCAAAAGCTGCAAATTCCGAACACTGATTTGATTGACCAAGGCCCCGGTCCGGAGTTCCTGTTTCAAATAGCGCATGGATTCCAACAAGAACCGGGATTCCATTTCCCCCAACAAAAGAGGAAAGGCCCCGTTGGGGAAGTCATTACCCTCGCCCGGGTTCAGAACATAGATTCCGGTGCTATCCCCGGCGGCCA
>Ga0172376_10005733_pt1 | contig 13749 bp, 13 predicted proteins | sample Lak35m_FD_121114 | JGI IMG/M metagenome (GOLD analysis project Ga0172376, IMG submission 121114) | Freshwater microbial communities from Kabuno Bay, South-Kivu, Congo - kab_092012_35m | ecosystem: Environmental > Aquatic > Freshwater > Lake | place: Democratic Republic of the Congo: South-Kivu...
GACGAATAATTTACAAAATTATCAAAATTATCATAATCTATATACAAATCATTTATTTTTTCTTTTAATTTCGATTTCAATGAATCAATGTTATCTAAATTAAAACTTTCAAATGTTTGATTCGCAGCGGGTGAAGTCAATACTTCAACATTAAAATTAACCCCATTCAAAAAAACTTTTCTTGATATTGGTTTGGAAAATAAATTTACTTTAAAATAAATAGGAGCAATCGATATATTAGAAATCCAACATAACGACTGTATGTCATATTCAAGTGGTAAAGGTGTATCTAATTTAATTTGTACATTGATGCGGTTATCGACCGTATTTAAATAACTGGTATGATCAATTATTTTTACAAAGTTACCATTATCAAAATTTAAAACATTTTTATAATAATCGTAAAAATAAAGTTTATAGTTGTCCAGTAACTTTGTTATTTCGGGAAATAACCAATCGGTATAAATTATTTTTAAGAAAAAGTTTAAAATGTCAGCTAAAACTTGTTGAGTCAATGATGTTCTTTCTAAGATTCTATCTTGACATACTTTTAAAACAATAATTCTGATAGCATCAAATAGTTCATTTGCAGTAAATTCTGATTGATTATACTTGTAAATAAAATTTTTGAGTTGTTGAGCAACACCTACAAATTGTTTTGTTTGATAAATTGTACTATCTACATCGGTACTCAAATTTAAAATTTTATTAAAACCAATATATGTTGAATTAATAAACTCTTGAAGTTCAGCGATTGTTTTTAAACCTAAATAACCAGCAATAGCATATAAATTAAAATTGTTTTGATTTTCTAAAAAGTCTTTTTCAATTGGATTCTTATCTATAATTGGAATTATTTCGTCGATAATTTGCAAAAATAAATAATTTTTATTTGCAAAAGAAGAAACTTTTATTGCATCCACAGCGGATTGATTGTTTTTAGTGGGATTAAAAGCAAATGACAATCTTAATTCAGTTCGATTTGGCGAAATTTCTTTTATTACCAGACGATTTTGTGGATTACCGGCTAAATTTCTTATTGGATTGTATAACAAATAATATACACCCGGAGGCAATTCATTAAAATGTAAATCGAATTGTGGATGTAATAAAATTTCATTTGTATATTTAACAAAATTGGTGTATGGATTAGTTATTTTATATGAAGTTAAATTATTATTTATATCTCTAAATTCACCTTCGAGAACAGAATAAGTTATTTTTGGTATTATTCTATTAAAATTTATTAAATTTTGATCCGTGTCAAAAATAGATAATTCTATTAAATCTTCATCAGAATCACCAAAAAATAAATCTTGATTTATAATTTGTTGTTCATATAAATTTTGTGTCTTTACATCAAAATAAGATGCGCTTACCAAACCAAAATTTAGTCCACTTTCGTTAATTGTTAAATAATCGTAAGGCATATTATGCTATAGGTAGAAATGGAAATTCAGCGCCAAAATCGGTTGGAGTGGTTCCTTGTCCTAATTGTATTCTAAGATTAATAATCTCATTTCTCATTGCAGACAACATTTGTTTATCATCATTATTTTCATACTTTTGTATTAGAGAATTGACAGTTTCATTAAGAATATTGTTTTCATCTAACAAACTATTATATTCACTAATTACAGTTTCTAAATTTCTAGTTTCAGTAGTTGCTGTAGTTTCTAATTGAGAAAATTCAATATTATTTGTATCCAATATTTTTTGACTATTGTAGATAAAATGTTTTAATGGTATTTTTATATAATTAAATTTCCCTTCATATGATTGTGAAACATTATATACTTGTTCTAAATTGCCGAAATTATCAAAATTATTATCAAATACACCTAAATCTTTAAATTTTTGTATATCTACCAAGGAAACATCATAAATTAAAGGTATTTCTGACATATATTATCTTGTTATTTTAAATACTTTTTGTGTATCAACAATATCTATTGTACCATCAGTGTAAACTATTTTAATAAATATTGTTAAATATCTTTCTTGCGGAAACCCCGAAGTTTGTAAGGTAAAATAATTACCGAGTGTACTATCACAACTTAATTTAGTATATTCATCAAAATCAATTAAAACTTCCTCAGATTCAGCATCCTTAATCATATAATATGAACTTGTAGGTAAGTATTTTGGTGTAACAACATTAGGTTGTTGATATGCTTTACTAAAATTTTTAAGTGGATATTTGTCTCTTGCGAACACAAAAATTTTAGGTTTACTACCAGCTTTATATTGATTTTTTAAATACTGAATATCAATTAAATTTTGTACTGAACCTGTTAAAGGTGATAGATTGCCTGTATTGAAGATTGAATCGTCCCAAGCAACATCTATATAAGGACTATAAATAGTATTAGTTTCTCTACTGAAAAATTGTAAAAGACCATTTGTTCTTTGTAAAGGTGGTGTGTCTATTTCAAATGAACTTAATAATATAATTCCATGATTTGGGACACAACCACATAGCCAACTTCTGACAATTCTAGTAATATCCATTTTAATATCACTTTGTTGTCCATAACTAAACGATTGACTGCAAATTAGATTAGAATTCACTAAAGATGTAAATTTAGATGAATTACAAATCCATTTTGGTTTATTTGTATAGGAAGATGGTACTTTATAATACCAAGTTCCTCCTTGATTTTGATAACTGGCGGAAGAAAAAGAAGAAGTTAAAAGATAATTAACTTGTGGATAACTACTTGATATTTTATTTCCATACCAAAATCCACTGCCTGAATAATTTCTATAATTCCAACTACAACCATATTCTGAACCATCGTCGGCATAACGTCCGTTGCCATTATTCCAACTCTCACTAATTGGATATGCGTAAATTTTGTAATTTAAAGGAATATTACGTAATCCACAAGCTTTTAAATTTAGAATGAATGTTAGTTTAGAACTACTAATTTCATTTGTAGAAATAGATTGACTTAAAGAATTTATATCAAATTTTAAAAGTGTTCTTGTAAATTCTGGAGTGATTATATAATCGGAAGTTGATGGTCTTTTAAAAGAACCAGTGTATATTCCTTTAAAATAACCTGTAAAGTTTTTTACATCGACATAGTATAAATTACTTGATGTAATTGTTTCAATAATACCAGTCCAGCCACTTGAACTAATAAAACTTCCGCTGTAAGATGATGTAAAACAGTAAGCATTGGTTACACTTCCTGAAAAAGAACCAGATGCAAAATCTGATGAACCTGATATATAAAGTGGTTTTTTAACGTTTGTAATTTTATTTGAAAGTCTGCCTGTAAAATTAGCTATAAAAGATGTGTTTGGTATTACTGAAGAAGTAAGTCCGAATTTGTACCAATTACTACCTGAATAAATATAAATAGATGATGTACTATAGGCTAACCATCCATTGTTACCATAAGAAGAAGATGTTAACGGAACATCGTGCCAGTATGGAGAATTAAAAACAGTTTTTGTGCCATAATTCGATGCATAAATTTCTAATATTTCATCAATACCGAAATTTTTGTTTCTGTATTGTTTTGAATTATTTACGTAGGTATCTTGTGATGGATATATAAATGTATGCATATTAAACTACAAGGCCTTTTATGTCAGAATTTGGAAATTTTACTTCAAATACAGAAGGATCTTTAGATGGATAAATAATATTATTTTGTTGAGCTATGTTGATATCGTAGGATATTGGTGAATAATTACCATCATCAATTGTTAAATTTTTAACTTTAATTTCAATTATAGATTGTACTCCTTCATTTTTCATAATTTCAAATGAAAGTTGACTTAAATTGATTGGTTGATTGAATCCCCAATAATCGATATTAAAAAACGATTTAACTGTTTCTATACAATTATTTAATACGTCCCGTTTATTAAATCCTTGAAAAACTGTTATTTTAAATTCAATTCCAATATTAATAATATAACCATCTATAATATTTACTTTATCGCTTAAAATTTTATAGTTGTTGAGATATGAAACTAAATTTTGTAAAGTAGCTGGATTTATTTGACTAAGTTTTTTATTAACATCATATCCTAGAACATATAAATTATTTGTAAATGGATTATTTGACTGAAGAAATTTTCTTCTATCCAACGCGTTTAAAGGAGTTAAATCTACAATTTCATCGTTTTGAGTTGTAGTAATACCACGAATTAACCCTGAATATTGTACTTCACGGGTCGTATTACTTTCTACATATGACTTTGCAATATTACCCAAATAGGTTGGCAATGAATATATTCTAAGTAAATAATCCTCTTCTGTAACTATTCTATTTTGTGCAGAAAAATTTAAAATTGAATTTAAACGAATTTCTTCATTTGTATCTGCACCGTTACCACCTGTAGAAGAAAGTGGGTTATTTACACGTAAAGAATTTTTAATTGTATTTAACAAAATAACTTCACTATCGGTTAATCCTGACGTATCATTTAAGAAATCTGTAAATTGAATTGTATTTATTTCTTCTGAATTTACATTCGATTCAATTCCACCACCGACAATATAGCTTATTGTTAAAGTTGTATTTGATGGTGAATATCCATAAGAATTTGTTTTTAAAACGTTAGTGCCGTCTAAACTTATATTTAAATTTTTGAGATTTGAAAGTGCAACTCCAACATTAGATGGATTTGGAATGATAACTGTATTTTCAAAATTTTCAGTGTTAGCACCGAATTGAATGTATGTAAAATTATTTTGGTCGATGTTAGTAATAAATCTATTCTGTGTTCTTAAATACCTTAAAAGTTTAGGTGTTTCGTTTCTATATTTTGAGAGTGTTTGATTTGTTAACGGCACATTATCAACAACAATTGGAATTGTGTCTTGTGCTAAGTATTGTGCTTCATAATAGTTGTTATTATTAGAATCAATGACACTTATTATCTTAACAACGTCAGTTTCGTCTAATTTTATTTTTAAAAAAGACTCTGGGTCACCCAAACTTATTTGTTTAGTAACTATTCTTCCAGAATAAACATTTGCTGTTTTTTTAATTAGATAAAATAATGGTGCTCCTGATGCATCTCTGTTATAAACACTTATTTCTCTAGGTGAAAATGTTGTATCTTGACTAAAATCAACGCTATCTTCAATAATAAACGGTACTCCTGAAATGCTAGATAATTGAGTAAATGGTTTAAGTATAAGACAATATCTTTCATCAGGTACATATTCTGGATTTACAGCGCTTGTTCTAGTAGAAGGTACCAATTGAAACACATCAACACTGGTTGATGAAACTGTTGATACTTTTGGTTTATAACCTAAAAAAGTAGAAAGATTTAGTAAATTTTTACGTTCATTTGCAAATTGGATAAAACTTTCTTTAAATTGATAGTCTGTATAATAAGAGAGAACATCTCCAACAAATGAGGCTTGTTCTATAAAAATTTGCCCAGGTGAACTTTCACTGAAATCTCTGTAGGATTGTGGGTAATACTGTTTTGTAAAGTCAATAAGTTGTTGTTTTAACGACGTAAAATCTCTGTTAAGGTACAAAACGTCCTTAGTATTAGCTTTAAAAGTTTTATTGACTATTTGATTCATATATTATTATTTATAATTACTACAGAAGTTTGACCTGGTACATCTTTATACGAAAATTGTACATTTATAAATATTTTATTATAGTCTTTATTATCAGGTTGTTCTTCTGTTAATTCAACCACTACATCTGTAACCAAAACACCATTTAAAAATTTGTCTAAATCATTTTGTACAATCGTTACAACCATCTGTTTAGCTGAATCTAAATCACCGAAGCTATCGAATAAAAATTTATATAAAGAAGAGCCAAAGCTATTATTAAATCGTCTTTCACCGGGTTTGGTCAACAGTAAATTTTGAATATTACTTGAGATTTGAGACATAGTATCAGCGTTGGTTTCAAAATAACCATTTTTGCCAAGTTGAAAGGGTATTTTTAGTCCTATTGCTTTATTAGCCATAATTAACCCTTATTTCGTTTCTTATCTACAGCCTTCATCAATGAACGGTAATCTTTATTCATAGCTTGATATACAGTTTTAACTGGTTCTGGAGCGTTTTCAGGTGCTTTAACCTCATTGATTTGTTCTCTACCAACATTACCACCAAAACCGTCTCCTATTAAACCAATCATTTGACCTTCTTGAGGAACTCCACCCTGTGTTTGATTTAAAATCTCATTCAATACTGGATTGGATGTGTATTTTACATGTTTTTTAGGTTTAGGAGGTTCCGGTAAAGTTTCTTCTTCAATTAAAGATTCGGATTTATCAATAAATGACTCTTTTGAAACCGATTTACTCAAATTTTGTACTTGATTACCCAAAAGCATTTCGGTTAATTGATATTTGAGTTCTTCTTTGAGAACATTACGAACTTCTTGTTGAACTGTTTTACGAATATATTCTTTTAGTGCTTCTATTTTCATATTCTTATATATAATTATTAAGCGGTTTGTAAATTTTGTGAATTTATTAATTCATTTAAAACTGGAGACCTTCTATTTGTTGTAACTTTTTCAACTTTGGTTCTTGGTTCAACGACCGGTAAAGGTACTTTTGGTGTCTGCATACCAACTCTGACAGCTTTTAATTTAGAGGCAGCTGCTTGTATACGTTTGCAAGGGTCAAATCCTGTTAAACACGATAAATCTATATTAGCATTTACACCCAATGCTCCCGCAATTCCACCCAATGCTCCTTGTGCGGTACCACCAATATTTATACCATTTAAACTAAATGGTATACCAACTGCGCCTGCAAAATTATATAAATCGGTATTAAAGTTAGTACCAAAATTTATTCCGGCATTTATACCTAAATTAATTTGATTACCTGTTAAAACAGTACCTAAGTTTGGTAATGTAAATTTTCCAAATAATTTCGAAGGAGGATATTTATCGGGAAACCACAATGCGCCAATTCCGTCTATTTTAATACAAGGCGCATCAAATTTTAATCTAGCACCCAATTTTAAATTATTTAAACCAAGTCCGCCTAAACCTGAAAGATTTGGTAGATTGACGTTTACTCCTACGCCAACATTCACACCGACACCCGGAATTGCCCCCGAATTAATTGCAGCATTCACGCCGCAATTAGAACTTAAATTTACACCTCCTGCAATGGATCCTATAGCATTATTTACAGAACCGCCTACTCCTACATTTACTCCGCCTAAATTTATACCTGTGTTTACACCAGCACTAACTCCAGTAGTAACACCAATGCCACCGACTCCACCACTTACACCAACTCCACTATTTACTCCAGCATTTACTCCTACACCACCTGCATTAATTCCTGCATTTACACCTGCATTTACACCTACGTTAGCAATATTATTTAAATTTAATCCACTAAATCCAGCTCCTCCGCCGCTTAATCCTATACTAGTTTGTAAATTAGTACCACCAACTCCAACATCTGCTTGTAAATTGGAATCGGAGTCTTCTTCATCGTCATCGAGGAGAGATGCCAAACCGAAACCTAAAGCTGTAAGACCTGCAGCAGCAGCAGCAATTTCTCCAACTTTACTTAAATTTGAATTAACACTCGGAGCATTTGCTGATTGAGCCAAAGCTAAATTTGTATTAACTCCGGTAGATGTTGCGGAACTAGCAGCACTAGCAGCAGCATTTACGTCCAAAGTATTTACAGTTTGTGGTAGATTAAAATTGGGACTATCTACCTGGGGAGCTTCGAACCTTCCACCGTAAACTGTCATTGACGGAGGTCCAGATAAAGCTGGAGATGGATCTTTAAATTTTTTCATGTTATGTAAAATTTGTTCTGGCCGGACCTTCTCTACGATTTCTACCTTTAAACGTACCAATTACACCAGTACCATTAGTTGTATTAATTTTCAATGGATCAACACAATCAGGACCCGAATCTTTAGGTTTAACGCCATCATTTCCTTTTGCATAACCACCTCCTGTTAAATAAACACGACGACTAAGTGTTTTGTGCAAATTATCTCTAAGTAATTTCAATTTAATTTGTTGTACAGGTATTTGGGTTTGATTACTAATTGAATTAATTGTATTTGGAGGTATAGGCGGAGACGTTGGATATCCCATATTACCTATATGTGTGTGAGGATGTGGATGTACGTGGTTATACCAATGTACGTGGTCTAGTAGCCAATTACACAAATCGTATAACCAATCTACAGTTGTTTGTCCTAATAGTGCTGGTTCATTTGTCTCTCCGTACTGTCCTAAAAATATTTGTGGAGAGTTTAAACAAGTTAAACGGTTTGTTGTAAGTACGATTTGATCATTTGCATCAACTGTGTATTCACTGTCCGTTGTAATTGCATAACGTTTTTTACTAAAATGTAAAGTTTCAGCCAATCTACTTTGTAAAACAAGTCTATCCGTATTAACTACAATTTGGTCTCCATTTAATTTGGGAAAAATAAAATTACTGGCTCCATTTGGATTATATTTAACTTGTTCTTCAGTAGGACTATTATTACTTGTTCTACCAAAAATAGATTTATATACGGAAGTAACCCATTTACTAACTGTAACTCCGCTTGTTATTGCTATAGTAGTTCCATCATTATTTATATCTTCATAAATTAAACCACCGTAATTTTTTTCTTTTTCAGTTATTTTAGGAATTTTAGGTAATTTTCTATGTACTCCAGGTGTTTCAGTATCTTGTGCAATATTTCTTTGTCTATTTCGTATAATAATCATCGGATTACCATATCCCCCACCACTTGAATCTCTTAGAGAGTTATTTACTTTATATGACAAATATAAATCAGACTTATCATTATTACGATTTTCATCATAAGTTGCAAATCTTATTGACTGACCAAATCTACTTTCAATAACAGTATCACCTTCGTATTTGACTACATTTCTAATATTAGGATTCGTGATAAAATATTCTCCAGCAAATCCTAAATTATTGTATTTTTTATAAATAGGAGCTGATATGTAAGATTTTTTAGATACATCCTCTTTAAATGGAACTGCGGAATTTCCCTCTAAACTATAAACAGTTTCAACGGAAAAATCTAAATTATTAAAAAAATTAAATTTATTAAGTGGTTTACTGTAAAAATACGTATCGCCTACTTTTTGAACTACAACTAACTCATTTAATAACGGATATTGAGTTATTGTTTGGTCAATTGGAATTGCCCATGGTAATTTTTCTCTGGGAGTTTTAATTTCGGATGAAATAACTCTAACTTTAGCTCTTCCGAAATAAGAATAGTCTACATCCTTTTCACTTGACGGAGAACTTTTATAATTTAAGGGAAAATTTTGAGGATTTACATTTGGTTTATTTTTTTCTTTTAATAAAGGATGGTTCTCATTATTGATAATATCAACTACAACGGCAAGCTGTAGTTGTGAATTTAAATCCATTAAATCACGTATTTTACCATCTTTAACGATTGGACTTTTAACGATTTTTGTAATATCTGTGGATAACATATTATTGATTCTTTCCAATAACTAATACTTCGTCCATTAATTGTTTTCTGTCTTCTTCACTTAAAATCATATTATTTCCTTCGCCGCTCGATTCACCTTTAGCAACTAATTTTTGTATAATAGACGCTAATTTTACAAGTTGTTCATCATTTTTAACTCCCACATCATAATAATCTTTTATCAAAGGAACTATTATAACCGCGTCATTAACAGTTTTTATTAAAGTTCTCAATTCAGAAATGAGAATATCAATTTGGTCTTTTTTATTCTCTGAATTTTTTACTATATCCTTACAAAGACTTGAAAAATTTTTACCTTTGTATATTTCAAAATTAGTATCCATACAGGTATAAATAGAAAAAACCACTCTTTTGAGTGGTTTTTAATTGTTTTAATCATTATTAAAAATGACCTTTATCTTGATAGTTTTGACAGATTGTATTTTGATAATTTTTCATTTTATTAATAATTTTCGTTATTTGTTGAGTTTTACAATTACTCAATTCTCTAATATAGAGATATAAAGTTTTTTTATTAAAATTCTCGATTCTTTCACAATTTCTTAGAAGTTCTATAACAGCATACGCAATATTTAAATCTTTCGACTTGGTAAAAATCTTCTGTACGTTTTTTTCCCAATAGGAAACTAACATTTTCATCAATTCATCTGTTTGAACTTGCTTATGATGAGCGTCTTCTGTTTGTAAACAGACAGATGTCTCACTAGGCGTGTCGCTGATATCTACGTGTTGATTATACCTCTTATAATTATTATTATTATGAAATATTAAATAGTTTTTAGCTACTATGCTAAAGTAGCTAAATGCCTTACCTTTACCAGATTTAAATTTATGTATATTGGATACTAAATGACTGACTGTTTCTTTTTGAATTTCAAGCGGACTATTATCAAAATAAGTAAATTTAAATGTATTGAAAATATTTTCAACTAATTTTTCAAAACTATACTTAATTCTCGTTTCGTAAATTTCGTTTCTTATTTTATCATCCGTAACATCATTATATTCCACAATAGCCTCTTCGGTTTTTTTACTAAAATATATCTTTTCTTTTTTGTTTCTTCCTCTACGTTTTTTTCTTACACCGTCTTCAGAAATGGTATCTTCGTCTTGATTGGTAGTATTTACATTTTCTAATTGTAAATCGTTGGGTTTAGAATCTAGTCTTGGAACTTCAATATTTGAAAAATTTTTCTTTTCAATCGATTTCTTCTTCAACGTTGATTTTTTCTTTTTTACGAAAGAATATTTTATTTTTGGATTTTTTGACTTTGTGATTTTTTTAACGAGAGGTTTCTTTATTTTTTTCATTAAAATTTCTTGGTTTGTCATCATCAGTTTGAATACGTTTGTTTGTTAGTTCAATTATGTCTAGTATGTTTTTAAAAATTACACCAACATCATCATCCTTTTCAAATATACATCGTTCGTCTATATTTTTCAATTTTTTATAAGTATTATTAATTAATTGTTTAAAATCAATTAACCAATCCTCTAAAATATCGATTTGATTGAATGCTTTTTTTAAAGATACGAAAAGAAAAATGTTAATTATCAAAGAAATTAACAATAACGATAAAACAGAAGCAAGTAAAAACATTTTAATCTTCGTTATTTTCTTCTTCGGAATCAACGTATTCTGATAAAAAATCGATACTTTCTTGTATCAAATCCCAATCAGATTTTTCATATCCTTTTTTAAGAAGTTTATAAATTTCAACAATTTCTTGTTCGCCCATACTATGTAAATATATCTAGTTTTTTGAAAAATAACTTTTTTTATTTAAAAACTAAACATACCTCTAACACTAGGAGCTCTTTTTCTAGGTTTTTCAACTATTTTCTCAACTATCTTTTCAACTGGTTTTTCTACCTCAACAATTTTTTCTACTTCAACAATTTTTTCTACTTCAACAATTTTTTCAACGGGTTTTTCTACAATAACCTCTTTAATTATTTCTTTTGGTTCTTCTTTTTTATCTTCTTCGTAAAGTTCATAATCTCTATCTGTCTGTAAATCTACTCTTTTTGATGATGTATTATATGCTAATAATAAAACTATAGCCAGTGGGTCAAATACACATATTAATACTATAATAAACCACTTAACCACGGTTTGTATAGTTGTATTAAATTCTTGTGCTACAAACTTAAATGTAGTTATGTCTTTTTTGGAACTATTATCGGTTTTTAACTTAAAGATTTCTTCATCTAACTTACCAACTTTTTCACCTGAAACTTTTAACTTTTCATTTTCACTTTCCATTTGTTTATTTAAACCTTCAATTTGTTCATTTATTTGATTTTGAAGATTTTGCATTGCAATAGGATTTCTTGCAATTAAAGCATTTGTCATACTTTCACTCAATCTACCTTCTTGACTACTTCTTAATTTAAATAAATTATCAATAGCTTGTTTTGTAGAGTCAATTTTCTTAGTTTCTTGACTTTTTTGTTCTTCTAACGCAACTATTTTACTGTTAGACAATTCTGTTTCTAACGAACTTTTTTGAAATGCTGCGGTCAAAAAGCCAAATATACCCAATGAAGTTATACAAATTAAAACTAATACTGCTACAGTCATGTAGGTTTTTAATAATATATTAGCTTTATGCCAGTTTCTAAATAACCAACTGGTAGATACTAATTTGCCTAATTCCAACGATCCTGCCATGATTATAGCTGCTATTGTGGCGCCTGAAAACAATAAACCTATGCCATAAACACTAAAGTAAGCGGCACATCCAGCTATAAGCATAGAAGTTACTATTACGAGGTGTTCTAATTTAATCATATCTATAAATATATAAATATTAAAAAACCCGTCACATTATATGACGGGTTAACATAACACAGTATTTACTTATCAAAGAATCTTTACCTTTTTAGTAGGCGGGATACTCGGTTTTACCTTTTTAAGTGTAACCGTAAGTAATCCATTCTCAAACTTAGCTTCTGGATTGTCTGAATCAATAATCTCACCGAGCGTAAAACTACGCCTAAAGTTACTATGTTTGAGTTCTCTACGAATGTATTTGCCTCCAGTATCTTTCTCTTCAAGTTTCTTAACTTTTTGACCACTAATAGTAAGTACATTATCTTGCACTTCAACTGTAACTTCATCTTTACTCAAGCCTGGAATTTCCGCTTGAATTTCAACACGATCATTATAGTCTACTACATCTACTCGGGGATAACTTTGCTTTTCAAAAAAACCAACGCCAAATTCTTTGGTTAGTTCTGGAAAAGCCGTGGCAAACACTTCATCAAAAACACGATCGAATGGAGTTAAAAACTCATCACGATCTACATTACGCAACATAGCTGGATTATATCTAACAATACTCATATATTTCCTTTCTTTTAATAGTTAAGTTATTAACCTATTAACCTAGTAGCCTCACTCGAGCACTACAGTAGATGACATAACTAACATCATCTAAAAATATATATTATTCAAAAATAAAAAACTTTCAATTTTTTAAAATGGATTTGAAATTCCGAATAACTGTGTTAAGTTAATATAACTTCCCACTAAACTAGTATCAGTTTGACGTTTAAAAAGTATATTAAAATAAGAAGTTCCTAAATATTCATTTGAAGAAGTTATATTATAAGTACCGGAAAAAAAGTTATCATTACAAATATAAGATTGCTGTCCATTTGTTATTAAATTCCAATTTAATGTTATTGTATATCCATCTACAACGATTGAACTTGGTAAATCACATCCTGTATTTGGTAAACTTGTAATTATTGCTTTACTAAATACTTTATCATCTGTAACTCCGGTTATAGCATTCGGATTTGATAAAGCTTTGTTTTTTATAGTTGTCCAATTTTCATTTAATTTACCAAAATATTCTAACCGAGCAACATTACTTGCTTGAGACACGACTATTTTAGGTCGTGTCGTAATTAAACAAGAATTTTTATCAAAATTCACTTTGAGAACTCCGGTTCTTGCTTGAGGAAAATATGTGTCTGGTAAAGTAAAATCAATTGTAGTTCTAGCAGTAAATGAAATTGGTTGGTAAATGCTTTGATAGTTATTTACTCCAAATGATAAACTAACTTTTTTATTGCTATTTGACGGCACTGTAAATAAATTTGGATTTACAACTACCGGTGTTAGATATGCATCCAAATCATTTCCTTCATTATCAGTCCAACCATTTGCATCAATTTCAACGTTTAAATCGTCATCATTTATATTAGTAACTATAAAACTTCCGCTATATCTAACTTGTGTAGTACTAGTA
>Ga0172376_10005734_pt1 | contig 13749 bp, 10 predicted proteins | sample Lak35m_FD_121114 | JGI IMG/M metagenome (GOLD analysis project Ga0172376, IMG submission 121114) | Freshwater microbial communities from Kabuno Bay, South-Kivu, Congo - kab_092012_35m | ecosystem: Environmental > Aquatic > Freshwater > Lake | place: Democratic Republic of the Congo: South-Kivu...
CCGTGCCCGCGGAGCTGATCCCGCGGCGCGCGCCGCGGGTCAGGGGTCTTCGTGCGGGCGATGGGCGCCTTCACAGGGTCTCCAGGATCTCGCGTTGGCGCTGCTCGTAGACCTCCTTGGAGATCAGCCCCTGGTCGTGCAGCTCGCGCAGCCGGCGCAGGCGCTCGGCCGCTGGGGCTGCAGACGGCGGTGCGGCGGGTGCCGATGCCGAAGCGGAAGGCGCTGCGGGCGCGGTTGTGCCTGACGCCGCGGGTGTCGATGCCGTCTCGGCGGCTGCCGTAGCTGCCGAGGGCGTGGGCGCCGGGCTCGGGGTCGTGATGGCGCTGGCCGCGGGGCGCAGCACAGTGGCGATGGGGGCCACCTTGGCATAGGCGTCGGCGGGCTTGCCCCAGTCGGTGGCGGCGTCGGCAGCGGCGTGCAGGGCACGGCCCCAGGCCTCCAGGTGGCGCAGGTAGGTGGACTTGGCCGGGTCGGCGTCCACGGCGGCGCGGCTCCAGGCGGTCTGCGTCGCAAAGCCTGCCAGCGAGGGGTTGACGCGCAGCACCTTGCGGTAGAGCCGGTCGCCGGGTTTGGTGATGTGCACCGAGACCTCGATCACGTTCAGCGGCTGCCCTCGGTAGGTGGCGATGGCCGGGCGGATCAGCAGGCAGTCGTCGTGCTGGCCCCGCGGCCGGCTGACGCGCACGAGCTGGTCGTCGCGGATGGCGCAGAAGTCGTTGGTGTAGTAGGTGCCCTCCTGCCCGGCGCGGTTCAGGCTGACCATCAGGTACATCTCGGCGGCGTACTGGCCGCCGTCCACCAGACCCAGCCACAGGTGGCCGTGGCGCACCTGCAGGTTGTTGGTCGTCTCGCGCGCGGCCAACACCGCCCAGCGGCCCTCGCCCAGGTAGGCCGGGTAGCCGCCCACGGTGTAGGGCGACGCCAGCATCGTGCCCCGGTCGAAGGCCGGCGCCTTGGCGCCGAAGGGGAAGGCTTCCGGCAGGCCCTGCGCCGTGGCCAGGGCGGGCAGGGTCAGCGCGGCGCAGCACAGCACACGACCCAGGGCCCGCATGGGATGGCTGCGCGCGGTGCGGTCGGCCCCGGCGAGGTCCGGTCGATCGCGTCCCCGGGCCGGGCCGGCTGGTGCTGCTGGTGCGGCTGGCTTGTCGGGCGGCGTGCGTGTCCATCCGAGATGGGCCTTGGCTGGCCCCGTGTGGCGGGCTGCGACAGTTGCTGGCTTCATGGCGTGGCTCCTTGGGGTGGTGTCGGTCGGGTCTGCATGGGTCTGTATGGGTCCGTTGCGTCTGTGCGGGCGGCCTCGGGCGGCTCATCGCAGCAGCCCCACCGGGGCCAGCGCACGGCCGAGGCTGGCCTCGCCCTGGCCGTAGACGGCCTGCACCGCGGGCGTGCGCTCGCCCCAGGCGCTGTGCCATTGCGCCGTCTCGAGCAGCAGCGAGGCCGTCTGCGCGGCGCTGAGGTTGGGGAACTTCTGCCGCACGATCGCCGCGTAGCCCGCCACCCGGGGCGCGGCGAAGGAGGTGCCCATCGCGTGGCTGCCGTCGGTCTGCTGGATGCCACGCCCGTCGGCGACGAGGAAGCGGTCGGCGTAGTTGCCCGCGCGGTTGGACCAGGAGGCGATCCGTCCGCCCGGTTGCTCGAGCGCGCCGACCAGGACGGCCTTGTCGCGGAAGGCCGCGGCGTTGTACAGGACGGCGTTCAGCGGATCGCAGTCCGTTGACGACACGACGCAGCCCAGGTTGCCGGCGGCCTTGACGAAGACCGCGTCGGGCACCTGGCTGGCGTTGGCGTAGGCGAGCTGCGCCCGGTACAGGGCCTGGTTCTGGGTCGGATTGCGCGATTGGCTGCCCAGGCTGAGGTTGAAGACCTGGATCTGCCGGTACAGGCGGCCCGTGGCGTCGCTGGCGTCTCCCCAGCGCTTGAACTCCGCGAACAGGCCCTGCGTGCTGCGCTGGTAGGTCAGGAAGTCGTTGCGGTGGATCTGCGCATCGCGGGCGACGCCGAAGACCGGCGCGCCGAGATGGATGTTCAGATCGGCCACGCCGCTGTACAGGCCGAAATCCAGCGGGGCGGAGTAGGCGCCGGATTCCACCCAGGCGCCGGTCAGGCGCGTGACCGCGCCCCCGGCGATGGCCGCGACCTGGTCGCCATGCGTCATCCGGAACAGCGCGGTGCTCTGCGACGGGCAGGTGGTGGCGCCCTGCGTCGTGCTGCAGCCCACTGGCACCGGCACGACCAGGAACTCCGAGATCCGGTCGGGTGTGAAGTCGTCGATCACCCCGATCTTCACGCCCGCGCCCGTCCAGCCCTCGGCCCAGGCCTGGCGCACCTCGGGTGTGATCCAGACCTCCTGCATCAGCGCGGTGCTCTTGTCCAGCGGCGCGGTGGTGTCGAGCCCGATCGGGGCGGTGAACGTCTGCTGGCCGAACAGGCCGTCCAGGACGAAGGTGCCGCTCTGCGCGACGATGCGGGCGCCGACGTTGTCGGTGGTCGGCAGCACGTAGGGGCTGGCGCGGCTGCCCCAGCGCAGGTCCAGCGTGCGCGTGGCGGTGGCGACGACGGCGTGCGGGTCGGCCGCGGTGGGCTGCGGCGGCGCCGTGATGGCAACGAAGGGGCTCCCGCCGGCCTCGGGCAGCAGCGGCATGGTCGCCGTCGAGCCGCCCTCGCCGCCACCGCCACAGGCCGCGAGCGCGGCGGCCAGCGTGGCCCACAGGGCCAGCATCGCGGTTTGTCTCCTGGCCGACCTCGAGGGTTGACGCCTGAAGTCTGACTTTGACGGGCAGCGGCCGCGGGTTGTGAGCGCCCCCAGGGCCGGACTCCGCCCGGCCCGCCCCCCGAGGGGGTCAAGAAAACTTGGGGCGGCCCGGCGTTTTCTTGTGAGAGCGGGCAGGTCCATGCGGGGCTCCGATCGGTCGATGAAGGGGCTGGGCCGTCTGCGCCGGCCTTCAGAAGCGCAGGGACGCGCGCAGCCCGTAGGCTTGCGGGCGCACCGTTTGCGCCGGATGGTCGGCCCAGGCGGTCAGCGTGGCGCAGTGGTAGGCCCGGTCGTAGGCGTCCTGACAGGGGCGATGGATGGTCTGGCCACCGAGCGTGGCGTGGACCTCGAACGAAAGCGTGCGCGGCGTGCGCAGCGGTTGCGTGGCGATCAGGCCGACCAGCAACCGCGGGCGCAGCGTGGCCTTGGCGGCGGATGTGCCCTGGGTGTAGCGCAGGCGCACACCCCACTGCGGCGTCAGCGCCAGCACCGCTCCGACCTGTGCCAGTTGCGTCCGGCGTGCACGGTAGAGCCCGCTGACGTCGGCGCACACCGTGGCGTCGTAGCCTGAGCAGACCGGGCCTTGAGGGCCGAGGGCCGGCGCGGCGATGCTGCGCGCCTCGGTGAGTTGCGCCACGGGCCAGGCGGAGGTCTCGGCGGCTGCGGCCGCCGCCAGCGCGACGCTGCCGCTGCGGGCCAGCGCCCGCCCCCATCCTGTCGTCATCGCCTGTTCCATCGTCGTTTCCCTGAGCATGTAGACGTTGTTGCTGATCGGCGCCATGCGCCGGTGGTCTGCGCCACTCGTCGAGCCGCCTGGCTGGAGCTGCCGGCTGGCCGTGACAGGCATCGTGAACCCCGGGTGGCTCATGGCGTGCGCCTGTGAAAACGTCTAGTCCGGGGGCTTGCCGCAGGGTCTTTCGATGTCCCGTGCCCGTCGCGGCGAGCGATGCGGTCGACGATTGTTCGGGGCGTTGCCCAGCGGACGCCGTTCGGCAAGCTTTCCGACGTCCGCTGCCGACGTCCGGCGTCGTCCGGCCCCTTGGCCCTACACTGACGCCCGCGGTTGTCAATCTCCTCTGTCAAGCCCCCCCGATGAGTGCCTTTCCCACCGAGCGCGTGCTCGAGGTCCATCACTGGACCGATCGTCTGTTCAGCTTCAAGACCACGCGGGACGCCGGATTGCGGTTCTCCAACGGGCACTTCACGATGATCGGGCTGATGGTGGACGGCAAGCCGCTGCTGCGCGCCTACAGCGTGGCCAGTGCCAACTACGAGGAGCACCTGGAGTTCCTCAGCATCAAGGTGCCCGACGGCCCGCTGACCTCGCGGCTGCAGCACGTGCAGCCTGGCGACAGCGTGCTGGTGGGGCGCAAGCCCACGGGCACGCTGGTGGTCGACTACCTGCGCCCGGGGCGGCGGCTGTACCTGCTGGCCACGGGCACGGGGCTGGCGCCCTTCATGTCCATCGTGCGCGACCCGGAGGTCTACGAGCGCTTCGAGCAGGTGGTGCTGGTGCACGGGGTGCGCGAGGTGGCCGAGCTCGCCTACCGCCAACTGCTGACCGAGGAACTGCCCCGCCACGAGTACCTGGGCGAGATGGTCAGCGCCAAGCTGCGCTACGTGCCCACGGTGACGCGCGAGCCCTTCCCGACCATGGGCCGCATCCCCGACCTGATCGACAGCGGCCGCCTGGCCGCGATGCTGCAACTGCCCGACCTGGCCCCGGCCGACGACCGCGTGATGATCTGCGGCAGCACCGCGATGCTGCGCGACCTGAAAGCCCTGCTCGAGCGGCGCGGCTTCGAGGAGGGCAACACCACCCGCCAGGGCGATTTCGTGATCGAGCGGGCCTTCGTGGATCAGTAGCGGCGTCCGGGCTGTCTGGGCCCGATCTCGCTGCCCCGATTGGTCGTTTGCCGGGTGGCGATAGCGGGCCCTGGGTAGCGATCAGATCGACCTGTCCGTCCGCTGCAGATGCGCCCCGATGGCGCGGGCGAAGTCCTCGAAGTCCGTCAGATGCCTGCGCGCCAGCGCGTGCACCACCTGCCAATCGATGGCCTCGTAGTTGTGGATCACGATGTTGCGAAACCCCACCGCGCGCCGAAGCCGGCCGGCCAGTTCCGGGGTCAGCACGCCGGAGCGGGCCAGCCAGTCGAAGGTCTGTGCCATCGTCGTCGGAGCAGGGGCGTCGGTGGAGGCGATGAGGTGCGCGCCAACGTCCACGCACAACTGGATCGCCCGGCTGAGGTTCAGCGTGACGATGTCCTGAAGGTCCGGGTCGCGTTCTAAGGTGGCGGCGTCGGCGGGGCACTTCTCGTCTACGCGCTGCACGCAGCGGCGCAGGGACTCGAGTTTCTGGCGGATCAGGTCCCCGTCCACGCGCGGCGTCTTTCGTCGAGGATGCGGTTGCGCAGCGGCACGAAGTCGGACTGATCCACCAGGTGCCGGAAGATCAGGGCGCCGTGCGCCTGCGAGGAGCCGAGCACCCGCCAGCCATGCCGCACCACCTGGCCGAGTGTGGGCTCGCCCGCCGTCGCCAGATCGACCAGATCGACCGGCCGCCCAGTGGCCTGCGACACCGCTTCGACGATCGAGATCCGCTGCTCAGCCCACAAGGGACGGTCGGCGAGCACTGCCAGGTCGAGATCGCTGTCGGCTCGTGCCCGCTGGCGGGCCACCGATCCGTAGACGATGGCCAGCCGCAACGACGGGAAGCCGGCCAGCGCCGCGCGCAGGGTCTCGCCCAGCGCCGGATCGGGATCGGCGCCTTCGCGGGTGTCGAGGGCGGGCTCGGGGCGGTTCACTGGGCAGTCGACCGTGAGGTTGGGGGATGGCTGACGCGGCAGCACCTCGGGTACGCAAAACGTCGCAGCCAGTGTAGGGCGGGCCAGGCTCGCGGCCTGAGCTCGCGGCCTGTGCCTCACCGTCAACGCGACCCGCCCGCCACCGGCGTGCCGCCCCAGGGCATCACGGGGACGGTGGATAGGCTGTTGGCTGGGGCGCCCTCGATCACGCGGCGGCTGATCGCCAGATAGACCAGGGTGCGGTGGCGCTCGTCCCACATGCGCACGATGCGCGTCTCCTTGAACAGCAGCGAGGTGTCCTCCGAGAACACCACCTCGTCGCGTGGCAGGCGCTCGGGCAGGGTGATGGGGCCGGTCTGGCGGCAGGCCAGCGAAAACTGCGACGGGTCCTCGGCCAGGCCGAAGGCGCCGCTGATGCCGCCGGTGCGGGCCTGGCTGACGTGGCAGGTGACGCCCGGCACCTTCGGGTCGGAGAAGGCCTCGACGCAGACGCGGTGGTTGGCGCCGATCAGCTTCCAGGCGGTGGTGACGCAGCCGACGGTGTCTGCCATCGCCGGGCCGGCCGCGCTCAGGGCCAGGGCCACCGCCAACGCCAGCCTGGACCGCACGGCCGCGTGCGCGTGGCATGCCGGGGGCGTCACACGGCGGGCGGCGGCAAGCGGTTCTTTGCAGTGCTTCGTCTTCATGAGGCGATCGTAGCGCCGGCGGCCGCGCAGCGGCTGGGCCTGTGCGGGCCCGGGGTCACAGGCCGCATTTCCCAGGCCGCATTTCCCAGGTCGCATTTCCCAGGTCGCATTTCCCAGGTCGTTGCGCCCGCGGTGCGACACTGCGCCACTCGGTCATCGAGTCGCGCCTCACCACAGCGGTGGCCCACGGCCCGAGCCCCGCTGACCACCGTCCTCACGAGAAGTCTTACGAGAAGTCGCCGGGCTGCGTTACGTCTTCTCGCGCCCCCGCGGGGGCCGGGACGGGCAACGCCCGGCCCTTGGGGGTTCTCATATGTCACCGCAGAGCTTGCCCGCGCCGCTGGTCGATGCCGCCGTGGTGGCGATCTTCGCCGTGGTCTACCTGGGAATGTTCGTCGGCGGGCTGCCGCGGCTGAAGCTGGACCGCTCGGGCGTGGCGCTGCTCGGGGCGATTGCGATGATCGCGGTCACCGGCATGGACGTGGAGGACGCGGCGCGCGCGGTGGACCTGCCGACCCTGGTGCTGCTGTTTGCCTTCATGGTGGTGGCTGCGCAGATGCGCCTGGGCGGTTTCTACACCGAGGTCACGCGCCGGGTGGGGGCCCTGCCGCTCGATCCCCCGGCCCTGCTGGCCGCGCTGATCGCGGTGGCGGCAGCGCTGTCGGCGGTGTTCTCCAACGATGTCGTGTGTCTGGCGATGACGCCCGTGGTGCTGCGCATCGCCTTGCAGCGCGCACTGCCTCCCGTGCCCCTGCTGGTGGGGCTGGCGTGCGCGGCCAACATCGGCTCGGCCGCCACGCTGATCGGCAACCCGCAGAACATGCTGATCGGCTCGGTGCTGCAACTGCCCTTCGGTGCCTACGCCGTCGCGGCGCTGCCGCCGGTGCTGGGCGCGCTGCTGTGGCTGTGGGCGGTGCTGTGGTGGGCGCTGCGCCAAGCGCCGGGGGCGACGGCGGCGATGACGCCGGCGGCTGCGCGGATGCCCTCGTCGATGCCCCCGGTGCCACGTCCGGCCGAAGCGCCGGCCTTCGACGCCTGGCAGAGCGCCAAGGGGCTGGGGGTGGCGGCGGTGCTGATGGGCCTCTTCCTGTTCACCGACCTGCCCCGCGACGTGGTTGCGCTGGTGGGCGCGGCCGTGCTGCTGCTCAGCCGCCGCCTGCACTCGGCCCAGGTCATGGGCTTCGTCGACTGGCCCCTGCTGCTGCTGTTCATCGGCCTGTTCGTCGTCAACCACGCCTTCGAGTCCACCGGCCTGGCGGCGCAGGCGGTGGTGGCCCTGGCCGCGCAGGGCGTGCGGCTGCCGGAGCCGGGGGTGCTGCTGGTGGCGGGCGTGGCGCTGTCCAACCTGGTGTCCAACGTGCCGGCGGTGATGCTGCTGCTGCCGCACCTGCAGGGGTTCGAGGCCGGGCTGACACTGGCGCTGGTCAGCACCTTCGCCGGCAACCTGTTGCTGGTGGGCTCGATCGCCAACCTGATCGTGGCCGACCTGGCCGCACGCGACGGGGTGGCTCTCGGTGCCGGGGACCACGCCCGCCTCGGCGTGCCGGTCACGCTGGGGTCGTTGGCGATGCTGTGGCTGTGGCTGTGAATTCGGTCGCGGGCTTGCGCCGGCGCGACGGGGCGCGGCGCGTCTGACGGTCGGCCGCGGCGGCCGGCGCGGGCAGGATCGCCTCTACCGTCGTGCCGCGCCCGGGGCGCGAGCGCACCTCCAGCGTGCCGCCCACGGCGCGCAGGCGCTCACGCATGCCCAGCAGGCCGTAGGTGTTCCGGCGGTTGCGCGCGCCGGGTGCCAGGCCACGACCGTCGTCGGCCACGGCCAGTCGCAGTGCGCCGTTGCGGCGGCGGTGCAGCGCGATGCGCACGCTGCGCGCGCCGGCGTGCTTGGCGACATTGTTCAGCGCCTCCTGCGCCACGCGGTAGACGCAGGTGCCGATGTTGGCCAGGTGCTGCGGATCGGCTCGGCCCAGGCCGCGGGTGTCGACGCGGCAGACGATCCCGCAGTGGGCGGCGAACTGCTCGGCCAGGGCCTGCAGCGAGGCCTCCAGACCCAGTTCCTGCAGGGCCTGCGGCCGCAGGTCACGGATGATGCGGCGCGTGGCGGCGATCGCCCGTCGGGACAACGCCTCGATGCGCACCAAGGCGTCGTCGGCGCCCGGCAAGGCCGCGCCCGTGGCGGCGATCGCCGCGCGCGCGGTGCCCACCTCCATCACCATCGCCACCAGGCTCTGCTGCATGTCGTCGTGCAGTTCGCGCGCGATGCGCAGGCGCTCGTCCTCCAGCGCGCGGTCCTGCGCGGCGACCAGGCGCTGCAACTCGTCGTGCGCCGTGGCGAGTTCGGCCTGCAGTTGCTTGAAGTGCGTCACATCCCGCGCCGTGATGACCGCGCCGGTGATGGCGCCACCGGCGCCGCGAATGGGTGCGAAGCTGTAGCTGCCGATCCACGTCTGGCCGGTGTCGGGCCTGGTCAGGCGGTACTCGAGGTGGTGACCCGATTCCCCGCGCAGGGCGCGCGGCACGGCCCACCGCGACATCTCCAGCGGTGTGCCGTCGAGGTGGCTGACGTTCACCAGCCGGGCCCACTGGGCCGGCGTGGGCGGGCATTCGGCCTTGCTGCGCCGCCGGTGGAAGCTGACGAAGGCGTCATTGGTCTGGACGAAGCGGCCCTCGACGTCGGTGATGAAGACGGCGTCGTTCATGCTGGCCAGCGCCGCCTCGAGCTGGGCGGCGATCGCGCGCTGCACGGTCTCGGCGTGGGCGCGCTCCAGATCGGCCCGCAGGCGCTCGGCCACGTCCGCGAACAGGCCCACCTCCTCGGCCGACCAGTTGCGCGCCGCGCGGCTGTGGATGAAGAGGATCGCCTCCAGGCGCTGCCCCTTCAGCACGGGGACGTTGACGGTGGCGCCGAGCTGCAGCACCGCGTGCGAGGCCTTCTCGTGCGCGCTCAGGGACGGGTCGTTCGCGATGTCGGGCCGCACCACCGTGCACCCGGCGCGCAGGGCCTGGACCAGATCCTCCCCATAGTCGGCATAGCGGTAGCGGCCCTCGATCCCGGGCACGCCGAACGTGTAGTTGCGTGCCACCTTCACGCTCTGGCCGTCGCCGCCGTCCTCGGCGTAGCCGACGCGGTCGGCGCCGACGAACTCGCCCAGCAGGCGCGAGGCCTCGAAGGCGATGGCAGGTGCCTCGTCCAGGCGTCGCAGCGCGTCGCCCAGGCGCACCTGGAAGGCCATGCGCGCCTCACGCTCGCGCAGCGCCTGCAGATGCCGGCGCCGTGCGCTGACGTCGAGCACCACGGCCTGCACGCACAGCGCCCGGCCCTGTGCGTCGCGCACGACCTGGCCCGCCAGCTCCACCCACACCACGCTGCCGTCCTTGCGCTGCAGCGGCCGCTCGCGCAGCCCGTCGCCATCGCCGCGCGCCACGGCGGCGAAGCGTACCGGGTCGAAGCGGTCCTGCGGCGGGTTGAGGTGCTCGATGTCCATCCCCACCAGCTCGTCCACGGCATAGCCGCAGAGGGCGCAGAAACACGCGTTGGCCGACAGGATGCGGCGCGTGACCGGGTCGAGCTGCACCAGGCCGATGCCGTCCGGCGCAGGCTCGGGCAACAGCGACAGGGTCGCGCCCGAGGCGCGGGGACCGGCGGCGGGTGCGCCGGGGTCAGGGTCCGTGCACGTGCCCGTGCCCCGGTCGGGTTCGGGTTCGGGTTCCGTCGGGCGGTCACCCCGGTCCATCCCGTCCGCGGCGCTGGCCTCGCCCTGCGGCGCCGCAGCCACCCGATCCTTGCCCGAACTTGTCATCGTCTCCACGATCGCGTCTCCTCCGGGCTGTCGACGGCCCGTTCGCGCAGGTGTGCCCGACCGCTGCCGTGGCGGCCCTGGGCATGTGCAGTTTCGTGAAATATGCGAACGTATGCAAGATTTCGTGGTGGGTTTCGGGGGGGGCGTAAGGCGCGAAGAGTTCGAACGTCGGCGCGAGGTCCCCGGAACCGTTTCCTACTGGGCCGCGCGCGAGGGCCGGCGTGTCATCGACTGGGCGAATGGCATGAGCTCGTCCCCGGCTCGTCCTGCGCCCGGTTGAATCGGTGACCCAGCGGGCGGGTGGGACCTCACCGCGCCGTGGGGGCAGACCCAGGCGCCGTCAGGGTGGCAAACTCGGCTGGCGTCCTCATCTTCCCCTGACGCGCTGAGGCGCTGAGGCGGGGCGATGAGCCCCGGCCTGCCCGACGTTCCACACAAGATCCAGATGCACGCCGCCCCCGCCGCGCAAGCCCCCGTCACGCTGCGCCTGCCCATTGCGGGCATGACCTGCGTGTCCTGCGTCGGGCGGGTCGAGCGTGCCCTTCGGGCGGTGCCGGGGGTGCGGCGGGCGGACGTCCACCTCGGCCAGGAGCAGGCACTGGTCGAGGCCGATGCCACGGTCGGCCTGGCCGCGCTGATCGCGGCGGTGGAGCGCGCGGGCTACGAGGTGCCGGTGCGCCAGACCTCGTTGCCCATCGAGGGCATGACCTGTGCCTCGTGCGTGGGCCGTGTCGAGCGCGCGCTGCAGCGTGTGGACGGCGTGGTCGAGGCCTCGGTGAACCTGGCCACCGAACGCGCCAGCCTGACGGTGCTGCCGTCGACTTCGGACGCGGCGCTGGAGGTGGCGGTGGAGAAGGCCGGTTACGCGGTGGCGCACGGCGGGGCCGACGCCCTGGCGTGGGCGCGGGGGGGTGCCGCGCCGTCGGCCGAACTGTCGTCCGCCCGCACGCCCCGCGCCACGGGCGGGTGGGAGCAGGTGGGCGATGGGATGCGCGCGCTGATCCGCGGCACCGATGCCTGGGGCCCCGTCTTCCTGGCACTGGCGCTGGCCTTCCCGCTGGTGGCGCCGATGGCCCTGGCGCCGCTGGGCATCGACGCGATGCCGCCGGCCTGGGTGCAGTGGCTGCTTGCCACGCCGGTGCAGTTCGTGCTGGGGGCCCGGTTCTACCGCGCCGGCTGGAAGGCGCTGCGGGCCGGGGCCGGCAACATGGATTTGCTGGTGGCCATCGGCACCTCGGCCGCGTACGGCCTGTCGGTCTATCTGATGCTGCGGCATGCCGACCACGGCGGGGCGCCGCACCTGTACTTCGAGGCCTCGGCGGCGGTGATCGCGCTGGTGCTGCTGGGCAAGGCGCTGGAGGCGCGGGCCAAGCGGCGCACCGCCGACGCCATCCGCGCCCTGAACGCGCTGCGGCCCGACACCGCGCGCGTGCTGCGCGACGGCGCGGAGGTGGAACTGCCGCTCGAGCGTGTGCGCCCCGGCGACATCGTGTGCGTGCGCCCGGGCGAGCGCATCGCCGTCGACGGCGTGGTGACCGAAGGCCGCAGCCACGTCGACGAGTCGCTGCTGACCGGCGAGAGCATGCCGGTGGCGCGCGGGCCCGGCGAGCGCGTGACGGGCGGGGCGATCAATGCCGAAGGCGCGCTGCGCGTGCGCACGACGGCCGTCGGCGGCGAGTCGACGCTGGCGCGCGTGATCCGGCTGGTGGAGTCGGCGCAGGCGGCCAAGGCGCCGATCCAGCGCACCGTCGACCGCGTCAGCGCGGTCTTCGTGCCGGTGGTCATGGGTGTGGCGCTGCTGACGCTGGTCGGCTGGTCGGTCGCCGGGGTGGGCTGGGAGGAAGCACTCGTCCATGCGGTATCGGTGCTGGTGATCGCCTGCCCCTGCGCGCTGGGCCTGGCCACGCCCACTGCCATCATGGCCGGCACCGGCGTGGCGGCGCAGCGCGGCATCCTGATCAAGGACGCGCAGGCGCTGGAGCTCGCCCACGCGGTGGCGGTGGTGGCCTTCGACAAGACCGGCACGCTGACCGAGGGCCGCCCGCAGGTGGTGGCCCTGCACCCTGCGCCCGGCCACACCGAGGACGACCTGCTGCGCCTGGCCGCGGCGCTGCAGCAGGGCAGCGAGCACCCGTTGGCGCGTGCCGTGGACCGGCACGCGGCCCAGGCCGGCATCGCCGTGCCACCGGCGCAGGCGCTGCAGGCGCTGCCCGGGCGCGGCGTGCGTGGGCAGGTGCAAGGCCGCACGCTGTGGCTGGGCAGCGCGCGCCTGCTGGCCGAGCACGGCCTGGACGCCGGGCCGCTGGCCGACGCCGCGCAGGCGCTGCAGGCCCAGGGCCGCACGGTGTCTTGGCTGCTCGACGCGTCACCCGGCGCTGCCGCCGAGTGCATCGGCCTGCTGGCCTTCGGGGACGCCATCAAGCCTTCGGCGCGCCAGGCGGTGGCGCGGCTGCACGCGCTGGGCGTGCGCACGGTGATGCTGACCGGCGACAACCTCGGCAGCGCGCAGGCCGTGGCGCGCGAACTCGGCATCGACGACCTGCGCGCCGAGGTGCTGCCCGGCGACAAGGCCGCGGCGGTCGCCGCGCTGCGCGCCGGTGGCGCCGTGGTGGCGATGGTGGGTGACGGCATCAACGACGCCCCAGCGCTGGCGGCGGCCGATGTGGGCATCGCGATGTCCACCGGCACCGATGTGGCGATGCAGACCGCCGGGGTCACGCTGATGCGCGGCGACCCCGGGCTGGTGGCCGACGCGATCGACGTCTCGCGCCGCACCTACGCCACCATCCGCCGCGGCCTGTTCTGGGCCTTCGCCTACAACGTGGTGGGCATCCCGCTGGCCGCGGCCGGCCAGTTGAGCCCCGTGGTCGCCGGCGCCGCGATGGCCTTGAGCAGCGTCAGCGTCGTGACCAATGCGCTGTGGCTGACGCGCTGGCGTGGGACGGCTTTGCCGTTCGAGAAAACGCCCGGCCGCCCCAGGTTTTCTTGACCCCCTCGGGGGGCAGGGCTGGGCACTGCCCAGCCCTGGGGGGCGCTCTCAGGACCCGTTCGCGGCAGGTGGGGACGGCTGAACCGGCTCGGCGCCCAGCGGGCGGGTGAGTCCTTCCAGGCCGGCGTCTAGGCTCATCCCCAGGTCTGCGCCGAGCTTCTTGAGCGCGGGCAGTTGCACGGCCATCGACAGGATCGAATCGAGTGCCTGGTTGACCGGAGGCCGGGTGTCACCGCCGGCGTGGGTCGGGCCACCGCCGGCCGCCGCGCCTGAGAGAGGCAGACCCCCGACCTGGTGGATACGGATGGAGTCGATGCGCTCGGCCGGCTTGACAACCTCGGCCATGACCTTGGGCAGGGACTCGACCTTGGCGAGCTCGACACGCATGGCCACCACTTGCGGGCTCAGCACGTTCTGGGCCTCGGCCAGGGCGCGCTGGCCATCGGCCTGGGCCTGCAGTTCCTGGCGCAGGCTGGCGCTGCGCAGGGTGGCGGCCTCGGCATCCGCCCGGGCAGCGTGCAGGCGGGCGGCGGCGCGGTCGGGCGCGGTTTCGGCCTCCGTCTTGGCGGCCAGGCGGGCACGGGTGCCCTGCACCTCGGCCTCCTGTTGGGCAGACAGCAGTGCGACGGCCCGGCGTCGCTCGGCCTCGGCGATCTGGCGCGCCGTGGTCACGGCCTCGGTGGCGCGCACGGCCTGGGCGCGCGCGGCGTCGGCCTCGGCG
>Ga0172376_10005735_pt1 | contig 13745 bp, 22 predicted proteins | sample Lak35m_FD_121114 | JGI IMG/M metagenome (GOLD analysis project Ga0172376, IMG submission 121114) | Freshwater microbial communities from Kabuno Bay, South-Kivu, Congo - kab_092012_35m | ecosystem: Environmental > Aquatic > Freshwater > Lake | place: Democratic Republic of the Congo: South-Kivu...
GATAATTCATTTGCTTGGTCCATAATTCTTGTTAACAAATTTGCAAGAAGAAAACCTGGACAATCAAGAGTTGATGGTAGATTGGAACCCGTAGAATATAACCCTGGTTCATTAGTTGATGGTAAACAGGTTGGTGTTGTAAAAAATATACAACTTGATCCTGGTACAGAATTTACACCTGAAAACACAATAATGGATAATCCACAATTAGTACAAGGTCTTATTGCCGCTATCAATGAATTCAAACAAAAAATGACATCAATTAGTCCTGAGAGTGTACTAAGAAAGGCGACACCAGAAAGAGCTGATATGGAAGGTGGTAGAAGAAGAATAAATGAAAATATCTTTGATAATTTAGTCAAAGATGTGATTAAACAAATGAAAAAATAAAAGTACCTATCCATAACAACTGATTATGGATTGACCCTACTTGGGTTTAGTATATCCCCACAGAAATGTGGGGATTTTTTTTTGAAATATTTTGGAATATACAAAATAATACTTACTTTTGTCATAGGAAACTTACTTATCATGGGAACAAATTACTACAGAATTCCGAAAGCGGAAGAAATGGAACATAGAAAAAATGTTCTAATTCAACAAGTTACAGATTTAGATTTATCTGTATATAACATCGAATGTAACTTTCATAAACCAATTGATGATCAATGGAGTAGTGAGAATCCTTGGGATACTTTTACAAATGGTATGAATGTCCAATTGGGTAAAAGAAGTGGTGGTTGGAAGTTTTGTTGGAATTTCCATAAGAACAAATATTATTCAAATAAAGAAGAACTTCTTAATTTTATAAGGGATGGTAGAATTGTGGATGAGTATGGAGAAGAATGGGATGTGAATGAGTTTATTGTAATGGCACTTAATTGGGGTGAACCCGATGGTTTGGTGGTAAACGAAGAATATCGAAAAAAAGAAAGAGTTAAAGGTCACGGTTCATTTTGGTTGGATAGTGAGAAGTATGATGATTTAATAATCGATGGACTTAGAGTAAGTTCGGTAACAGATTTTTGTTAATATGATTAAAATAGATAATGAAATAAAAGTATGGATAACATCTGACACACATTATTCTCACAAGAATATATGTCGTGGTGTTACTAATTGGAGGTTACCAAATGGGGATGTACCCGAAAAACAAACCCGTCCTTTCGATACAATTGAAAGGATGAATAGTGCAATCGTAAATAACATCAACGAAGTTGTTGGACAAGACGATGTATTAATTCATTTGGGTGACTGGTCATTCGGTGGATTTGAAAACATAGAAGAGTTTTATAATAGATTAGTTTGTAAGAATATTCACTTGATACTTGGAAATCATGACCACCACATTGACAGAAACAGAGGTAATGTTAGAGACCTATTCAAAAGTGTTAGTTGGTTCGAACAGTTTGAATATCAAGGTGAAACGATTGAGACGTGTCACTATCCCATATCAAGTTGGAACGGTATTCGTAAGGGTCGTATACATTTACATGGACATTGTCATTTACCTCACAATCAAAAGATTAGTAATGGTAGGAGAATGGATATCGGCATGGATGGTAATCCCGACTTTGAACCCTACAATCTTCATGAGGTGATTAAGATGTTGAAGAAAAAAGAAATAGGTAGTGAAATGGGATCCTTAGATCATCATTTAGATGATATTGTAGGAATTGTTGGTTAAAATTTTTTTTTATCGAAAATATATTTTATATTTTTTATGATGAAAATAATTCAAAAAATAAAATCAATTTTCAAAGATATTTTTTTAGGTTTCAAAATTGCCGAAGAAAATAGAGACAAATCCATGTGGGGAAAATTTTAAATTTTTAAAAATGAATAACGAAAAAAAGAAAGATTTTTTACGGTCAATCGTATTGATATCGTTAGTGAACTCAAAAATTAACATTCAATAAGCGTGTCAACATTTAATCATCAAACTTTAAAACCCCGTTAAGATTTATTTAATTTTAACTTTGAACCCAACCATCCTTCAACAAACTTACTATACTCAAAAAATGAAAGACCTATTTAAAAAGATTTTCTCAAAGAAAACTGTAACACCAATATTTGTTGGGTTCGGCTCATTTGCAATTTTTAGCTTTATTGTGTTTCCTGGTTTAACAGCCGCCAGTAAAATAATAAACATACTTTCAGGTATTATCGGACTGTTTACTCTCGCATTTGTTTATTATTACATTAACTTAGATTTGTTTGTTAATAAAATATTACATATTGAACCGGGAGAAACTGAATTGGATTATGTTAACCCCAATGATTTGAAACCAAATAAGAAAAGAAATCCTAAACAATTTGATGGTGTAGAAAGTCCTGTTAAATTTGTTAAGACAAGAAATAAAATTAAACAATATGGCAAAACGTACAAAAAAATGGGAGAAAGACTTTGAGAAAAGATACTCCAACGCAATTAAAGAATTGCAGGCTTTAGAAAACGAATATAAGGAAGTGAAAGAGTCGGATACCAATGGATATTGGTACTCGATGTTTCCAAATGAAAGTCATGTTGAATTTGGTGAGTGTGATGGTGTTTATTTAAGTTACGTTAAAGAAAATCAATATGAGGCAGGTAATCCTGAACATATAACTTTTACAATAAAATCTGAGTTAGGTTCTTTTAATTTTGATTTTACTTCTTTTAAACAACTTAAAGAATTAAGAAATGATATAATTGAAGAATTTGATAAGATGAGTAGAGAAGATTCTTCTGTTAGTATTGACCCAGATGATTGTGAAGAAGAAGAAGGATGGGAAGATAATGAAGAACAAGAATATACTATTCAATGTTCAAGAACCGCAGTTCAAACTTGGACTCATACTGTGATGGCCAGAAGTACTTGTGAAGCTTATAGAAAAGCAGAAGAAGGTGAAGGACATGATGAGAACGATGATTTTGATGATTACGGTGATATTGATTACGAATTAATTTAAACAAATATAACATGCCAAAATTTATTATTATTGCCGAACGATATGTTGAAGAGGCTTGGACCCTTCATGTTGAAGCTGAAACCGAAGAAGAAGCGTTACAAATAGTTGAAGATTGTCCTTGGGATGATTGTGATGGAGTAGAACATCAAGGAGACATTACATCATATAGAGATGAGGTTATATATCGTTATGATGGAGAACTAGATGAAGAAGAAATTTAAGTTATGTCAAAGACACAATACCGGAGCTTGAACTACCGACAAGATGAATGGTGAAATCGATTGGGAATCAATTTAATTATGAAATTTATAAAGACAGATATTGATGGATGTTATCTGATTACTTATAAAACATTTCACGACGATAGAGGGTACTTTTCGGTACCCTTTAATCGTGATGAGTTTAATGATGGTGTGGGTTACAATGTTGAGTTCGTTCAGGATAACATGTCATATTCACACAAGAATGTGATTAGGGGATTACATTTTCAAACCGGTGAATTTAAACAAGCTAAGTTGGTGACGTGTACATTCGGAAGAGTTTTGGATGTTGTGGTTGATTTAAGAAAAGACTCAATTAGTTATGGAAACATTGTAAGAGTAGAGTTGGGTTTGGGATTGGAGAGACATTTATTCATCCCAAGGGGATGTGCACACGGTTTTTCCGTTCTAAGTGATAAAGCAATATTTCAATATAAAGTAGATAATGTATATAACAAAGAAACTGAGGGGGGAATCGTTTACAATGACTCAGTACTCAACATCAATTGGGGTATACTAAAAGGTCAGGAAATCGTATCCGATAAAGATAAAATACTACCAACATTTATCTCTTTATGATGTATTTATTTACATGACCAAAAGAGAAAAAAAGAATAAGAATAGAACCAAAATGGCTAAAGCCACAAGAAAACTAAACCAAAAGAAAGGTCTTCATAGAAAGAAGACTTAATCCTAAGTATTTATATATAAATAATTAATAGATATGGGTAATGTAATTAAATTGAAACAATCAGATATTGAGAAGATTGTAGAGAGTATTATCAAAGAACAAGAATGGAAAGGTTCTAGTGATCCTGATGTGATGCAATTAGGACAACAGGGTCCAGAAGAGGTTTCAGGTGGAGACCAAGATGCGGCTGCGGTTGAATTATCTTTAGGTCAGGATGAAAATGGTAATTTCTATGTGATGAAAAATAATGGTTCAGAAGAGCCACAAGTAGTGTTAAAAACAAAATAATTAAATAAAGATTTCACCACTAAAACCCCAAAAAATTTGGGGTTTTTTTGTTTTTAATAAAAAATTATATATATTTTAATTATGGGTACAAACTACAAAATTTATTGTGACATGGATGGTGTACTTACCGACTTTGATAGGGCTTATTTTGAATTAACGGGTATCGATATAAAAGATAATTTTCATAGTGGACCAGATTTTTGGGAACCAATCAATAAGGCCGGCGTCAAATTTTGGTTGAATATGGAATGGATGTCTGATGGTAAAAGATTGTGGTCATATATTCAAAAATATAGTCCAAAAATACTATCCGCACCATCAAGACAGGTTGAATCTCGTATTGGTAAATTTAGGTGGTTGGAAAGAGAATTACCTGAGGTAGAGTTAATATTAAAGTATGCTAGTGATAAGAAAGATTTGTCTAATCCCGAGTCTATATTAATAGATGATAGAATAGATAATATAATCGGTTGGAGGGAAAAGGGTGGGATTGGTATTCATCATGTGAATGCAAAACACACCATTGATCAATTAAAAGTATTAGGATTATAAAATGTCATATATAATTGGAAATAAATGTGTTTCTGTTTGTGACGCCGCTTGTGTCAAAGTTTGTCCTGTTGATTGTATAAACGGACCAATTAAGGTTGATGGTATGGGATTAGAAGTTGATAGGATGTCTAAGGAAGAATTGAAAGGAAAACAACTTTACATAAATCCCGATATATGTATTGATTGTGGTGCTTGTTTACCCGAATGTCCTGTTGATGCAATTTATCCGAATGAGGAAGATGCATTTAGAAATGGAGATATAAACTCAGTTTATAAAAATTATGAATTTTACGGATTTAAATTTACAAAATAGTATGTCAAGAATTAAACAAATCAAAACCGCACCTGAAAACAATATAAATTTATTCAAATTGTTTTCGTTACTTGTACCTGAAAAAAAAGACAAGTATACCGAAACATTATTAAGGATTGTTAAGAACACACCCAATATTGAAAATCATCTTAGTGAAGTCAGAGAGATTCTTAAAAGAGAATTCACAATCGAAGAGATTGAATTTAATTCTTTAGAGAAACTAGAGTCATTGTTTTTTTATAGAATATTAGACATGTTCAATCACACAGATTTAAAATCGTTTAGAAAATTTTGTGAGTACAATGAAAGAGGACTAATTAAACAAAATGATTTAAGTAGATACGGTTCATTCGATGAAATTATGAATTCGTTGAGTATTGCCGAGTTGTCATCTGACATCAAAGATTTAGAAAAACAAGTTAAAATTATTTTTGAGAATGATGAATGGTTATTAGTTAGACCCCTTACATTCCTATCTTCAAAAAAATATGGATCAAACACAAAATGGTGCACAACATCAGAAAATAATCCTGAATATTTTTTAAAGTATAGTAAAAAGGGTGTTTTGATTTATTGTATTAATAAGATTACCGGTTATAAAGTTGCATCATTTTATTCTCTCCATAAAGATGACCCCGAGTTTTCTTTTTGGAATCAAAAAGATAGTAGAATAGATTCTTTAGAAACAGAATTAACCGATGAACTTAGAAAAATAATCTTAGATGAATCAAAATCTAAAGGTGCTAAGACAAATCGTTTTTTACTATCCGATGATGAAAGAATCAAAGAAGATAGATTACTTAAACAATTTGAAATGTCTAAAGAAATTGGTTTACGCGAACCTGATGTGTTGGAACAACCAGTCGAAAGAACAAACTACATCAGGAGAGCGGTAGAAAGAGCAGCAGAAGAAATGGAAACACCGGTTGAAGAGGCTGTAAGTGAAAACTATTTTCTCGAAACAACCCATACACCAATTAGTGCATTTTCCGCTGTCAGTGCGACAAACGTATTTGAACGACCAAATAGAGCTTAGGGTATATTTATTAGTATGAAAATCGTAATATCAGAATCACAATACAATAAATTAATTTTAGAATACTATGATTCTGAGAAATTATACTCAAGGGATTACGTGGTTGATAGGTTAAAGAAAGGACCTAAAGAGTTAAAAAAATACATTAAAAACCTACCCTCTTTGGAGTACACGAATGAACAAGGGGACGTGAAAATATTCACTAAGGTTCCTGAAGTTGTTTACGTTTTTTTATCAGGTAATTATTAAAAAATGACTTATCTTCGTACAAAATAAAACGTATGAAAATAAGTCCCTATGTGATTCCTGGTATTAGAACAAAAGATTTACCTATGTTATCTAAAACACAAAAAAGATTAAGAGTGAATCCCGAAGACATTTTAAGAATTGTCTCCGAACAATGTGGTGTTACCAAAGATGATGTGTTATCGAGGTCGAGGAAAGGAACAATTGTAAACGCCAGACACATTTTTTGTGCAATCATGAAAAAAGAATTCGGATATTCATATGTAACTGTTGGTCAAATGGTTAATGGTCGTGATCACACAACAGCAATTCATTCAGTTAGAACACATAAAAATAGATGTGAAACCGAAGAGGGATATAAAGAACACACTCAATTGATAATCAATAAGATATATTCTCTTTATTAAAATACTAGATTTTTTTTGGTATATTAAAAATAGTACCTATCTTTGTGGTATGAAAACATTAATTGTACACCCAAAAGATGGTACCACATCTTTTTTAGATATAGTCTACCAACCAATTGAAAATAAGACAGTTATAACTGGTGGAATTACCAAAGAAGAACTGCACGAACTTATCAAGTCTCACGATAGGGTCATGATGATGGGACACGGATCCCCATTTGGTTTGTTCTCAATAGGTCAATTTAAAAAATGTGGAGGGTATATTATAGACCACACAATCGTACCATTACTTGAAAGTAGGGACAATAGTGTGTTCATATGGTGTAATGCCGATAGGTTTGTAAACGAATATGAACTTAAAGGGTTTTATAGTGGTATGTTTATCAGTGAAGTGGGTGAAGCAATTTATTGTGGTTTACCCGGTACACCACAAGAAGTGGTTGATGAATCTAATTTTGGATTCTGTAATATCATTTCAAAATATATCAGCGAAGACACCAATACTATTCACGAAAATGTGAAAAAAGAATACGGATTAATTGCTGAAAACAATTCTGTTGCTTATTATAATAACTTAAGACTATATAAATCATGACAACACAACAAGATTATTACGAAAGGGTAAGAGAGTTTGCGAAAGAATACGATGAAACCCCATCAATACACATAATTGACATTATGGCGTCTGTTATGATGTCAAGAGATGGTTATCTACAGGGTGGTAGTTTTGTCCAATCAATAATAAACAATGATTTATATGGTGCAATAAACAGAGGGGATAGAGAATGTTTACAATATCTAAAACTGATTGTTGCAACCAAACATTATTGTCATTTAAAAAATTAAAATGAAAATAAAAATAACATACAAGTACGAAGTAGTTTATGGAGAAGAGGTGATTGAGTGTGATTCTTTAGAACAAGCGGAGAGGAAACTTAAATCAATGAGGTCTTCAGAATTAGAATGTTACATGGTTAGGAAGGAATTGAAAGACAATAAATTAATAGAAGAATATTATGTTGGTTAAAAAAGTATATTTTTTATTATCAATTCTTTTAATTTCATCTTGTTCCAAAGATGAGATGTTTCTTGAAGTTGAAGAAAAGTTTAAACAAGAAACATTACTAGTGGTACAAAATGAAACAGATATTGTTTATCCTGAAGTTAGTAAAGAAGCTTTAGGGAGTGTCATTTATCATTTTCCTGCAAAAGTTCACATGTCTTCAAATGGAAAGGAATATATAATTCATAATCCATCCGCTAGATTAAACGGAAACACATTTGAATATGTTGCACCCATTCAAATTAAAAGGGAAAATAATGAATGGAAATTAGATAAAATCTATAAGGATGTAATAATTGGAAATTCGAGAAACGTACACCTTATAGATGATAATTCATATTTGGTTTCAGATGCTCCTGAGTTACCGGGTGGTATTGGTGTAAATGGACAAGATTATTTGGTAACAATGAATAATGGTACTTTGAGTTGGAAGGAGGTTAATCCCGATAAGAGATGGAGTCACGATATTTCGGGTGGTGATTTAAATGGTGATGGTTTAATGGATGTTGTATCTGCTTCCCCATTATCCATTTACATACAAAATTCAAACGGAACGTTCACAAAGAGGGATGATTTGTATGTTTGGGAACAAAGAATAAGTGCATTTGCGGTAGAAGTTGCAGACATATTTGGAGATAAGACACCTGAGATTATTACGGGTGGTTATTATGGTAGTGGGGATCCGTTGATGAAAAATAATTTGGCAATTTATTCTTTCAACAAAGAAACCAAAAAATTTGAGATTGTTTTCGATAATAAGAATCCGAATTTATTTTTTAACGAAGACTTAGGAGCAACCTCAATTCAAGTACGAGACTTTAATAGAGATGGTAAAAAAGACATTGCAATTGCGAGAGAGAGTAGTTTCAATTCTAAACCACTTAGAACTGTTGAAATTTGGAGTAACAAAGGTAACGGAGAATTTACATATTTAAGTAAAATTCAATATACACAAGAGGAACTAGATTTTACAGAATTCATATGTGAGGATGTAAATAAAGATGGATATGTTGACATAATTTTAAATGGTAATCGTGATGGTAATTTAATTCGAATTAAAAACGAATTAGGTAATTGGTTGAAATTTAGATTAAACCATTTGATTCAATTAAACGATGGTAAAGGTAATTTTAAACCATACAATAGAGAGAATTTAGATGTTGATGGTGCTCCTGATTATCTATATCCATTTATGAGAAATAATAAACTTTGTTTTTTCGGTACACAAACATTTGGGACAATACCGAATGGTATTCGTGTAAACTATTGGGACGTGACCACTCCATTATAATGTTGACAAATACTGAAATTCTTCATATATTTTTTATATGAAAAAAATATTGGTTCTTGGTGGTGGTGGTTTTATAGGTGGTCACTTATCCAAAAGGTTGAAAGAGTCGGGATATGTTGTACGTTCAGTTGATATTAAAAATCATGAATACTTTGAAGAGTCTGAATTCTGTAATGAATTTTTTTTAGGTGATTTAAGAGACTCTAAATTCGTTAGTGAGGTGTTAAGTTTACCTAACGGAGAATCATTTGACGAGGTGTACCAATTGGCCGCAGATATGGGTGGTGCTGGTTATATAAACACAGGTGATAACGACGCCGAGGTCGTTCATAACTCAATGATGATTAACCTTAATGTACTTAACATAGGTTCAAGATTAAAAGTTAAAAAGTTTTTCTTTGCATCGTCCGCTTGTGTTTATAATGAACACAATCAATTGAATCCAGATACACCAATTTGTGAAGAGTCTTCGGCGTATCCTGCGTATCCTGATAGTGAATATGGATGGGAAAAATTATTCAGTGAAAGATTGTATTCAACATTCAAAAGAAATTATGGTGTTGATGTTCGTATTGGTAGATTTCATAATGTCTTTGGCCCATACGGAACTTATGATGGTGGAAAAGAAAAGGCACCAGCTGCGGTGTGTAGAAAAGTTGCACAGTGTCTTGATGGTGGTACCATTGAAATATGGGGAGACGGAAAACAAACAAGATCCTTTTTATATGTAGATGAATGTATTGATGCGGTAATTAAATTAATGGAATCCGATTTCGATAAACCAATTAATATTGGTAGTGAGGAAATGATTTCCATAAATGATTTAGCCAAACTTGTGATTAGTATCAGTGGTAAGAATATACAAATAAAAAACATACCAGGACCCCAAGGTGTTAGAGGTCGAAATAGTGATAATAGATTAATTAAGACAGTTCTTAATTGGGAACCAACACAGAGTTTAAGTGACGGTTTAATAAAGACATATAAATGGATTAAAGAAAAATGTTAGTAACTGATATTCTAAATTACCTTCAATACAAATTAAAAGATAATAGATATTTGTTTTTAGATAATGATATGCATTCAGAAGATAGAACCTTAAAACCTATTATCGATATTATTGAGAAAAAAAGACCCAAATATATTTTCTTTAATTACCCCACGGAATGTTCTATCGAGTGGTTAACAAATTGGGTGGACAACAATTCAATAGATAATAAAAGAATATTCAATCCTGATTTATTAAAGTTGGATGAACTTCTGATTGATATCGATGCAAGTTTTTATTTGATTTTGGGTGGTCAAAATGTTTCACAACATAAAAGTTATCATGATGAAAACACACCACTTAAAAGATTTAAAATACTTTATTGGCCAACATATTTAATCACCCACACTTGGGTGGGTTTGAAAAACTCTTATATAGGACATCACAATCTTAAAGATGTATATAAATCACCAAAAGATTTATCAATAGAAAAAAAATTTGATTACTTATACATTAATTTAAACAACAAATCTAGATATCATAGATGTTTAATGATGGAAAAATTGTGTCAGAACAATTTAATGGATATTGGATTAAATTCGTGGAACATGTTATCGACCGAATACCTTGGATGTATAAGTGATTTTAATATAACTTACGAAAGTTTTGACTTCGAATGTTGGGAAGAGAAAAAAATTAATTTAGATGATTATAAAATTGATAATACTATAGTTGATGAGTATTCTAAAAAACTATTACAACCAAATGCTTTAATTGCGTTGGTAACCGAAACTTATCATCGAACCAATTTCATAACTGAAAAAACAATTAGACCAATTATATTAGAACAACCATTTATTGTTTTGGGTGGTAAACATCAAAACAAAGAATTAACTAATTTGGGGTTTGAATTATATGACGAAATATTTGATTATTCATTTGATTCGGATGACTCATTAGAGAATAGAGTACAAGGAATTATAGATAATCTTAATAGAATTAAAGACAGAGATTATTACGAGGTTTATGAACAATTATTACCCAAGATAAAAAGGAATAAGAATAGAATTGTAGAATTATACTACAATGATACTCTAAACCCATATTCCAAGTTCTTCGATTTTTGGAACATTTTCTATGGAATTTAATTAATTTTTCATATATTTATATAGAAATACATTATTATGAATCTAACATTAATCGTTTTATTAGTTATTGCAGTTGCAGTTGTAGGTGTTTTCATCGCCACTAAATTCTTTGGTGTTTTCAAAGATGAAGATAAAAATGGTATACCTGATAAGGTTGAGGAGAAAGTTGAAGATGTTAAAGAGGTAGTTGCTGAAGTTAAGGAAAGAGCAAAAAAAGTAACCGAAGAGGCTAAAGATGTTGCGAAGGCTGCTAAAGAAGTAGTTAAACAATCAAAAGATGTTGTTAAGGCCGCAACAACTAAAACAACAGCAAGAAGAGGTAGAAAACCTAAACAATAATTTATTCTTTACAGATATTAAAAAACCCCAATTATATTAGGGTTTTTTGTTTTGTATCCATTTCAATTGACGTTATAATATTTTTTGCCAATATTTCATTAAGTCTTTTTGATGGATGTCTATCCCCCTGAGCGATGTCAGGAATATAATTATTAAAACCATGTAAATCCTTCTCAATTAAGAAAGTTTCATCATATATGAACATCTCGTCGATAGTGGTAAATTTTTTATTATCGTGATATAATGGTATTAATTTACTTTTAAGATATTCGTCTTTTAAAATCTCCTCTAATAAATCATCTACCCAAAGGAGTAATTTAATTTTAATTCCTTTTGACTCATAAAATTTAAAATTTCTCTTCAAAATCTCTACTTGATTTTTTATATGTAAATCATATAATTCTTCGACAGTCAAGTTATTTTTTTGTAACCATTTATAAACAATATCGAGCCCCTCATCTTCACTTATATCTATTTGTTGTTTTGCTTGATTTAGTTTTGTAACTCTTGTTCGGTTTGAACTATTATCATTTATGTAAACCAAATATTGATTATCATTATGGTATATTTCATATGAACATCTTTGTGGTTGTGATGATTGGAATATTATATATTCTATCTCATCGTATTCATAAAATTGTGTTGTTAAAAAATCGAAGTGTTGAAGTTCTTTTTCGACTTTATCACGAGTGAATAAAACTTCTAAAAATTTAAAACTCATTTCATCAGATCCACCATTAGTTTCCCTACAAACTTCAAAAGTAGAAAAATGATTGGCAACTAATCTCGGAAACCTAATTGTATTTTTATAATTAATGGGTGCATTAGTCATTAAACTATAATCTTTAACCCATTCTTGAAATGTTGGTATGTGTTTTAATTCAGAATAAAAATATAAACCCTGACCCCATGTAAATGAACAACCCGCGAAAACTATTCCATTCATATTTAAATAATTTTATTTATAATTTTTTTTTCAAAAGGTGAATTATATGGTTGATTTGGAAATATTTTTCGTAAATCCTGTTTATCATATGGTATTTTATTTTCCCATTCATCACATAACAAATCCATACTCGTATTGTAAAATTCTTTCATGTTATCTTTAACCCATTGATAATGAATAGTAATTGTTGGGTGACCATCACCCCCACCATTTTTAAATTTATAGGTTAATGGATTTCTGCTGTGAAAATCGGATAATGAGTCACCATCAATAAACGAATCAAAATAATTTTTTATATTGAGAACCCTTAATCTTCTAAACATGTGTTTATCAAACAAATCAATTTTACCGTCTATTGAAAAGAAATCGAAACCTTTCATTACTTTATAATTACATCCAATTGATTTTAAAAGTGTTATGATTGTTTGAACATTAAACCAAGTACTATATAATGCGTTTTCTTGGTTCCAAGCAATGTCCGTAAAATATCCACTCAATGTATGGTTTTTACTATAAATGTTACCACCCGTAGACCACTTTGAATCATTGTCGATATAATCAAATCTATCACAACTTGATAACATAACAAGAACAGTATCATCTTTGGTGATTTTATTGACATAGTGACATTCATATAATTTAGAAGCTATTATATTATTCCCCGACCCCGCTTTTCCCCAATTTTCATAATATTCATAAGTGGAGCCAATAAAATCCGCCCAAGTCGGCCACTGATAACTGGTATAACTACACCCAAAAGTAAACAATCTCCTCATAATATTCATAAAATAAATATTTTTTTGGATATTCTAAATTATTTTCTTATCTTTACTTTATGAAACGGTTGATTATTTTAATTTTTGCTGTCTATTTATCCTCATGTAACCCACAATTACATATAGTTGGTGTGGGTATGAGACATCATAATCTATCACAGAACAAATTTCAACCAGATAAACACAGAAAAAAAGTGAATCTTGGTAGAAATCAAAACTCACCTATATTTTGGATATTACGAAACAAATAACAAATAGATTCAACATATTAACTTTGTTGATGGTAATCATTCCTCAAACAATAGGAAATGTTACATTTTTTGATTTAAATAATCTAAACATAAAGGATTCGTATAAAAAAATTTACAAACAATTTGTCACTCTTACAATTTATTCACCATCTACATCACAAACAGATTCAACACCCAACCTAACCGCATCAGGATTTA
>Ga0172376_10005738_pt1 | contig 13738 bp, 13 predicted proteins | sample Lak35m_FD_121114 | JGI IMG/M metagenome (GOLD analysis project Ga0172376, IMG submission 121114) | Freshwater microbial communities from Kabuno Bay, South-Kivu, Congo - kab_092012_35m | ecosystem: Environmental > Aquatic > Freshwater > Lake | place: Democratic Republic of the Congo: South-Kivu...
ACCGCGATCCCTTGTGCAGGGACTGTTGGTCTCTCGCAAAGGCGCAAAGGAAGGACAGAAGGTTCAAATTTCCAACATTTCCAGCTTTGCGCCTTGGCGCCTTTGCGTGAGGTAAGAGTTGCTACAGCAAGATGCCAGGCGGCGCGTCTGAATGAAATCCGATAGACGATCTCAAGTGTCCTTAGCACCGTTTCGTCATACCAGCGTCGCCCTCCCGGGTCTTCACAGGATTCCAGTGAACTTCAACGCCATTGGCCGAGCTCTCGGTGGAAACTTCGCTATCGAGAAACCACACAACGGAACCCCACAGCGTCATCCGCAGTTGCGGCCGGAACAACCCGCCGTGAACTGCTCGTCAGTCGCGAGTGGTGGTCCTTCCATGAACCGCTGCGAAGAATGACCGATCCTGCAGCAACCGCCGGCAGGCGGGAATCGGGCGAGACAAATTCCCAGAGATAGCCGTGCACGTCGTACAGACCCCATGCGTTTGGTTTCAGAGCACCCACGGGGGGATCGTTGCCAGCAGCGTTGCCGGTGTGCCATGCCCACGGATCAAGGAGCGTGGCTTTCGGCGACTGATCTCCATCAGCGGTTGCGGAATCCCCGAAACAGTAACGAGTCTTTGTGCCGGCGCGACAGCAATATTCCCACTCCGCTTCCGTAGGAAGCCGCACGGATTCACTCTTTTCAATCAGCTTCTGCTGGCGAAGCAGACCGGTCAGCTTCTTACAGAACGTTTCAGCGTCAGCCAGCGTCATCATTTCAACGGAGTTGCGAGGGCCTTTCCAGCGGCTCGGGTTCGCGCCCATCACCAGCTCGTACAGCTCCTGTGTCATCTCGTAACGCGAAATCCGAAACGCTGACGTGAATTCGACCTGAACAGCAGCAAGCTCGTCCTTCGGACTGGTCACTCCCAGAGCGACCTTGCCGCCTGGAAACTTTTCCCTGCCGGGTTCGATGGAGAGCAGTTCGCCAACGAAACCTTTAAGCAGTTTCTCTGCGGCGGCAGCCTGAGGCTGTTTTTCCTGAGCCACCACTGATGGACGTCCGATCAGGAGCAGGACGGCGGCAACGATGAACTCCGCTGCAAACACGTTCAGTGAGCGGGACATGGTCTGGCTTTCAATGGTTATGTGAATGAACTCGACCGGGACCTGCCCACAACTCAGGCCTGTACAGCTTCTGTCACTTCAAACCCGCTGCGATAGGATTTCGTGAGCAGCTTGTCGGCAGCCGGGAGATTTGTTTTGAAAGCTGCGGCATCCCACATAATCGACTGGCCAGGCAGCCTTGCAGCCACATTGCCCAGCTGCACGGTTTCTGTGAGCGGACCAGCGTAGTCGAAGCCATCAGTTGTCTTCTTTCCGGCCAGCACCGCATCGACCCAGTCGTGCCAGTGGCTGGTGCCCTGCACTTTGGGCATGGCGAAGCTGGCAAACTTGTCGGCAGGGTAGAGCTGCGGCGTGCCAACGTGCGGCAACACCATCGTGCCACCTTCTCCGATGAACAGAGATCCTCCGCCGGGGAGTTCTTTGCCTTCGGGCAGACCAGCCAGCTCCTTCGGGGGCTTCAGACCGCCGTCTCGCCACGTCACGGTGATCGCTCCCGCAGTGAATTCCGTTCCCGGAAACTCGAAAACCACGGTTTCAGGGCCCGGCCAGACTTCGCTGGTGGTGCCGTCGTTGGTGGCCTGGATCCGCTGCGGGTGGCGAATTCCAAGTGCCGTGAAGACGGGGTCCAGAATGTGGCAGCCAAAGTCTCCGAGAGCACCCGAACCGAAGTCCTGCCAGTCGCGCCATTTGAAGGGATGGTAAACCTCAGGAGCAAAGGGCCGCTCCGGGGCCGCTCCAAGCCACAAATCCCAGTTCACGCCAGCAGGAACAGCAGCAGAAGCCGGGCGGTCGGTGCGGTTGCAGTACTGACGGCCCTGAACGCCAACCCACGAATGCACCTCGCGAACCTTCCCGATCGCACCTTCACGGATCAGTCGCACGCCAAGTCGATATTCGGCTGCCGAATGAATCTGATTGCCCATCTGAGTTGTCACGCCGGACTTTTCAGCCTGCAATCGCAGCTGTCGGGCCTCCCAAACCGTATGTGTGAGAGGCTTCTGACAGTAGACATGCTTGCCAGCCCGCATCGCCGCCATCGCAACCGGTGCATGCATGTGATCCGGCGTCGAAACGATGACGGCATCCAGTCCACCGCCGAGGTCCGCGAGCAGTTCCCGGTAGTCCTGCCAGTGTCTCACACCGGGATAAGCAGCATCAGCTTTGTCGAATCGGCTGGTATCGATGTCACAGAAACCCACGAATTTCACAGCCGCGTGACTGCCGATATTGGACAGGTCAGCCCATCCCATGCCGTTCACACCAATCGCAGCCACATTCAGCTGCTTATGGCGATTGGCTGCTGTGAGCACTGCCGGGACAGCAGCGGCGGCAGCGAGGAGGGAACCGGACTGCTGCAGGAATTGACGACGGCTGGCAAGAAATGAACGGGCCATGCGGGGGGCTCCAGTAACGGCGGTGGGAAACGCTGGGGGAATGGTAGATATGGCAAGCCGCTGATGTCAAACAGGCACAGCAGCACGTGCGAGGCTGGCGAGGAGCGCAGCAAATGACAGACCGCCGTGAAAGAATTCAGCGGTTGATGACATTAACGATCAACCCGTTTACGACACCGCTTGCCGAACCGGTCAGTGAGGCAGGCGTCGCACTGACGCCTATTCCAATCATTGCGTCCCGTATCGCAACTTTAAGCGCCTGAGCATGAGGGGCACTGAGTGCCGATGCTGTTGCAGACGCGACGCGGATTGTTCCACTGTGATTCAGGCCTCGAGGCATGATCCGCTCCAGATCTCTGGTCGTCGCGCCTGCTTCACGGAGTGCTTCCGCGAGTGTGCGCCGCCCGGCTTCCGTCTTTTGAAGTTCCGCGATTTCCTCGGTAATGACTGCCGCCCGCTGTGCCCGAGACATTCCTCGAACAGCACTCTCAGACAGACGCCGACTGTTTCGCTGCAGAACCGCAAGAAATCTGACACCCTGAAGCCCGGCGGTTGCAACACCGGAAGTGATACCCAGCAGATCAACAATGTTCACCGCGCGCTGCACGTTCGGATCAGCATCAGTACGTCTCAGCGAATCATCGTCGGGATTCGTGTGAATTTCGGTCAGCCTTGCAATTCCGTAGGCACATTGAGCGGCGGAGGTCAGAAATCCCGTCCATGCGAAAACGGTGACTGCAACCGACGTTCCGCCGGTCACCGGTGCCCCCATGACGCCGCCAACCGCTCCAAGCCCCGACGCTACGGCCACACCACAGCTGAGCCCCGCGCCAAGAAGCTCCGGAAACAGTCGGCCACGGTTTGTCGTGTCTCCTGCCGGTCGCCTGGTTTCCCCGGCTCCGGATGAACGGGCTGCTGATCGAATCGGCGGCGTTTCTGCAGCCGACGCAGGGGCTTCTTCGATGATCACTATAGCCCGACCGAAATTGACAGACCCCGCACTGCCGGGAGACAGCAGTCGAGAACTGTTGTCGCCGTGATAGCCTATAATGCAACCGTTCAGAGATTCCAATGAATAAACAGCGCGAACCAACGCTGCTTCCTGATCCCGAGTTAACATAATGACCTTTCTGATAAATGATCCCGGAAACGCCAGAACGGATGACTGTCGATATCGAAAAAAGCAAAAACTCTCAGCAAACACTCTCCAGAGATCCTGTTTGCGCTTCGGGCGTTGCCAAAGACAGTCGTGGACACACAACCTCAACTCATCCCGGCAACAGCCCCTCAATCACCACACTCGGACTCTCACCAGCCTGCTCGCGAATTTCTCCCAGCACCATCGCGGGATACTCCGGTGTCGAACTGGCGGCAACCACTGCAGCCACATCAGCAGGTGGCACCGCCAGAATCAGCCCAAGACCCATGTTGAATACAGAAAACATCTCACGGTCGGCGATATTTCCCAGTCGCTGCAGCCATTCAAACACCGGGTGCGGCTGCCAGGCGCGACGATCAATCACGGCAGTCACGTGACTGGGCAGCACACGTTCAAAATTGTCCGCAATCCCGCCACCAGTAATGTGCGCGATTGCGTGCAGGCCCGTCTGGCCAACAGCGCTGCGAACGGCGGCCAGGGTGGAGGCATAGATGCGAGTCGGTCGGATCAGAGCCTCACCAACTGTGCAGCCCAGTCCTTCAGCCGTATCGCTGACCTTCAGACCCGCATGCTCAAACACCACCTTGCGAACAAGGCTGTAGCCGTTCGAATGAAAACCCGATGACGGGACGCCCACCAGCACATCACCCGGACGCACTCGAAAACGCCCGTCCACAAGCTCCTCACGCTCAGCAACGCCAACGCAGAAACCAGCCATATCGAAGTCACCCGGAGCGTACAAGTCGGGCATAATGGCGGTCTCGCCCCCAAGCAACGCAGCCCCCGCCTGAATGCAGCCATCGCTGACCCCGGAAACCAACTGCTCAAGCAGCGCAGGGTCGTCCTTTCCCAGAGCGATGTAGTCGAGGAAGAAGAGCGGTTCAGCACCAAGGCAAAGACAGTCGTTGACGCACATGGCCACAAGGTCAATGCCCACCGTGTTGTAGATTCCCGCATGAATCGCGGCCTTGATCTTCGTCCCCACGCCATCGGTACCGGAAACAAGAACCGGGTCCTTCCACTGCCGACCAGCGTTCAAGCGGAACAGACCCGCGAAGCCACCAGGCAAATCCATCACACCCGGGGTAAAGGTGCGGCGCATGAGTTTCGGCAGTTTCTGCATCGCCTGCTCGTAGAGTTCAAGGTCGACGCCAGCGGAACGATAAGTGAGTTCTGACATGATTGCGGGAATTTTCGGTTTCTGCTGATTTGACGGGCGTGATTCTGCCGACTGTGACGGTCGGAAGGGGCCAGATGGGCTCCAGCACCTCAGGATTGCAGTATGTTTGGGCAGAAAACTCAACCGACCTGGTTTTTTCGCAACTCCGGGCACGTGGAAGCCGTCAGTCGGCTGATGTACCTCGTGGAATCCCGCGAACCCGTTGGCGTTATCACCGGCCCCGACGGCAGCGGCCGCAGTCGAGTCCTCGAACGCACTGCTCTCGAACTGCAGCGAACCGGAGAATCCGTCGTTTTGATGAATCTCGGCGGCATGGAAGACAATGCCGCCCTGTGGCAGCTCGCCGGTCTCCTCTGCTGCCATGTTCGCAGTTCTCTTCAACGACATGAACTGCTCACCGCACTTCGCGATGAACTCGCAGGCCGCGGGCAGTGCGGACAGCACACCACTCTCCTGCTCGACGACCTGCATCGCTCAGAACTGGATAACAGCGTGTTCCTGCGGTTTCTGATGGGAATCGCCCTGAGCGGCTCGTGCCCCCTCACAGTAATCGCCGCGGGTCGCCACGAAATCCCGGCTGAACTGGCTGATCACGTGTACGTTCCCATTCGCCTGCACAGACTTAATCACGCTGAATCAGCCGTATTCGCCCGCGAACTTCTGCAGCGGCTGGGACTCCCTTCAGGAGCATGTGACGACGATTCAATTCGCGAAACCGCTGCTCAGGGTGGAGGACTTCCAGCGCGGCTGTTCCGCATCTGCAATCTGATTCAGGTCTACGCACTCGCGTGGCCTGGCTACCCGATCTCCGCGGAAATTGTGAGATCCCTCGCTGCCGAACTCGCACCCGCTGCTGATGACAGCAGACACCTGCGACCTGTCCTCAAAATGGCATGAACACCACGCCCGCCGAAGTACGCCTCGATGTACTCACCGGACGATACGTTATCCTCGTTCCCAGCCGAGCAAACAGACCTGGATCAAAACATCAGGATCCGCCGCTGTACTCCGAAACGGATCCCTTCGCCGAAGGTGCCGAATCCGAAACTCCTGATGAATGCTTTGCCGTACGCGCCGCTGACAGCGCGCCAAATGGCCCCGGCTGGCTGCTGCGAGTAATTCCTAATCGGTATCCGATTGCAGCCCCCGCCGATCACCTGCTCACGACATCCGCGCAGGCCCCCCCGCTGAATGCTGCAAACTGCCTGTTCCCGTCTGCTCCGTTCAACGGCCACCACGAAGTCGTCATTGAATGCCCCGACAGCCGCAGCCGACTCCTCGATCTCTCAAACACCGAAATCCTGCAGGTTCTGAAAGCCTGGCGAGAACGCTCACGAATACTCATCGCAGAACGCCGCTACCGCACCCTCGCTGTCTATCGAAACGAAGGTTTCAGTGCCGGCGCCTCACTCCCACACTGCCACTCGCAGATCCTCGCAACGTACAGACTTTCACAACTGGATCAGATACGCGCGGATCGAGCGGACGCATATCGAAGACAATATCAACGGGAACTCCTCGCTGATCTGCTGGCGGCCGAACAGCACTCTGAAACTCGCCTGATCACACAAACAAATCACCTGACCGTCCTCTGCCCCTTCGCTCCCCGCGCCGCCTGGCACGTCCGCTTCGCCCCGCGTCCATCCCGCCCTGCCTTCCTCGATTCCGCTGAAGACGAACTGCTGCAGGAAATCGCAACACTCCTGCCAGGAGTACTCCACGCTATTGAAGCCGCGTGCGGTGGCCACATCGCCATGAACATCGTCGTCTCCCAGCCACCCATCGATCGCCCCCCCGCATGGTCGTGGCTGCTTGAACTCCTCCCACGCCTCACAAAACAGGCCGGCTGGGAACTGCTGACGGATGAGGACTCCTTCCCCGGCCAGCCTGAAATCTGGGCCAAATTCATTCGACAACAATTGTCAGCCGCGCAGACACTCACAGGCAATCACACCGGAAACCGCTGAGCAGAAACCGCATCTGATACACCACAGACTCCCGTCCAATGGCCTTGAAGTTCTCTGGAATCCTGTGAACAGACGGGTGAAGACCCGGGAGGGTGAGGCTGGGATGGTGAAACGGTGTTAAGGACACTTGAGATCGTCTCTCGGATTTCATGCAGACGCGGCGGCGGGTATCTTGCTGTACCGACTCTTACCTCACGCAAAGGCGCAAAGCTGGAATGGTTGAAAATTTGAACCTTCTGTCCTTCCTTTGCGCCTTGGCGCCTTTGCGTGAGACCAACAGTTCTGACAACAACCGGCAGCGCCACGCGTTCAGGTGCCATGCACCAAAGGCGAAGATCTCCAGTACTTTTCCGCCATTCCCAGCACAGTCCTGTGCTGCTTTTCGACTTGTGTCGCGAACGTGTCCGCGATCATCTTCCGCCGGGAATCCACAGCCCCGCGGACGTCAAACCGCCAGCGGCTTCTTCGGGGGAACGGTGGCGGCGACGGGCCTTGATTCGGACGTATGGCGGAACAAATCGGCCACGATAGCCAAAGTGCGAAACGTCCGCAGCGGGATCCGCTCGTGGTGGTTCCCGCAGGTCTTCGATTACAAATCCAGACAAACACAAATCCCCGACAATTTCTTCCATGCGATGCAGATACTCGGTCGTCCCCGATTCACGATACGCCGTGTCCTGCATCCTCGGCAGAGGGCCTCGGTGATAATATTCAAGTCCAATCACAAACTGGTGCCGTTCCGTGCGATGACTGATCTGGAGACTCACCGGCTGCTTGTGCTGTGAAATATACAGGCCATCATCCCGCAGAACCCGGGCAATTTCGCGATAGACCGGCTTGAGCGACGGCACATAGCAGGTGCTCACCGGCTGATGCACTAGGTCGAAGGTCTGATCCCCAAGCATGCTCAGGTCTTCCATCGATGTCCGAACGATCTGTACACTGAGCCCTCGCCGACGACACTCGCGTTCATCCAGTTTCAGCATCGAATCGCTCAGGTCAGCCACAGTGACTCGTGCCCCGGCAGTCGCATAGAGAACCGACTGCCAGCCACCACCACCTGCCAGACAAAGCACGTCCAGACCCGCCACGGACGAGGGCAGCCAGCCACGACTGTCCAGTGTCTTGAGTGGCTCCCGACATTCTTCGTCGGTTGCCGTATGTGCGAATACGCTGCCGGAATCCGCCAGATGATTCCATGCGGATCTGTTGTGGGGAAGATGTTCCACCGAATGACGTCCTGTATGCAGAAATAAAGAAGCAGACTGGATATTCTCCGGGAAACGCTGGAAAGTGCAACATGCCCCAGAACTCTTCACTCATTGTGGTTCGCGTCGGCGGCAGCCTGCTGGATCTGCCCAACCTGCACGCTCATCTGCAAGAGCTGTGTGCCCTGCTCCGCCCCGCACCGCTGCTGCTGATCACCGGCGGTGGCCGCGCCGCCGATGTCATTCGAGAACTCGATACCCGCTGCAGGCTGCCTTCAGGAAAATCTCATTGGGATGCGATTGCGGCCATGAGCCTGAACGCTCAGGTCCTTGTTCGCACAGGGACTGACCTCCAGCTGGCCACGGATCAGGACACCGCTCTTTCCATCCACGCGTCGGGCCGCATACCCGTGCTCGACACCTTCACCCACCTTCGCACCACCGGTGTCTCCACCGCTGACCGACTCCCGGAATCGTGGGATGTCACCAGCGATTCCATCGCCGCCGCCATACTCCGAGACTGGCAGGGCTCAAAACTCATCCTCGTCAAATCCTGTCAACCACCCGCAGGTGACATCCCCGGACTGGCAGCGGCAGGTGCCGTGGATCAGTACTTCCCCACTGTCAGCGATGAACTGGATGTGGAGTGGTGCTGGCTGAGAGAGGCAGGGCTGCCAGCCATGCCACATTCCGGCAGCAAATGTTCATTCCAATGTACTACGTTTTTCAAATCTTAGTTCAACAGTGGGGTTGAGCCTCGTCCCCTGCACTTCTAAACTTCCTGATCAGAAACCGAAAAAGCATGTGGTTCCCTTCAAGTGCGGTTGCTCCTGTTTCGAACGAGGAGAGTTGACGTGGCAGCAGACGACAGAAATCTAAGATTGATTGAAGTCGCCAGCGCTGTGCTTCATGCTGCCCCAGGGCATTCTCTGAATGCGGTGGTACTGAACAAGGTGCTCTTCTACATTGACCTGGCGACACTGAGAGACCGAGGTGAAACGCTGACACAAAATCCTTATGTGGCCCTGCAGAACGGACCCGTGATCGCAAAGTACCAGAATCGGTTGATCGATCGCCTTAACGAATTAGGAATAGCTCGACAAATCAGTCAGTGGGATGGATCAAAGCCTATTGTTCTGGAGGTGTTCCCAACACAATTTCAGTTTCTTAACTCAGAGGACATGATTAAAGTCTCTGATGTAACCAGTTTCTTTGCAGATTCCACCTCACGCATCGCCTCGGAATTCTCTCACAGAAACCCGGGCTGGCAACTAGCATGGAATCAGTATCAGCGTGATGGAAAACCAGTAGCTGTCAATATGAGGATTGCACTTCAGCAAATCATCGAGGCCGATCCATGGATGCTGAGGCCAATTTCTGACGGCAACCAAATGCTCTCAAACGCGGATGCAGCAATCGGAGAAGACTGGTGATACATTACAAACGTAGCGATGGGAAGTGGCAGGTGGGGCCCCAGGCAAAACTGTTGTTTGAACTACGGCAGCAAATGAATCCTGAAGATTACAGTGCCGAAAAAGAGGCCCTACAGGACTTTCTCTGCGGATACTTTTCCTCTGGCAAGTGTACGAATTCACAGGGTGACTCCATCTCGCCGCTCAAGGCAACACCTCTTGGAGGAAAAGTTTTAAAGGTACGATGGGGACTCCCAGGTGGTGGAAAGAGTGGAAGCCTGCGGCTCGTTGTTGTGGCTTACTGTGAAGAGAGGCGAGTTTACATCGCGCAGGCATTTGCACGACGCGACAACCCCACTGGTGACGATTTTCAGAGCGCAGTCGATGATCTATAGTCCGCTCGTATCACCCTCATGACTCCGCCGGACGAATGCAGTCTGAGTCCGTCTGGAAAGTCGCAGCTTCCGGGGGATCGCACCAGAGTCGCGGCGCGGTGCCAGTGAGCGGCGCGCAGATGCTGTCGGGGCCAGCCTCTGCGGTCCCAGAGCCGGACGAGGGCGTGTCGCAGAATGGAGTCGGGGGCGGTTATCAGCTCTGCTGTGCTCAGCCGACAACTGACGGCATCCTCCTGCAGCACTGCCTTTCGCAACAGTTCATCAGCAAGTCCATCAGCGATGTCGAGCAGTTCGATGGACTGTTCAGCAAGCCTCAGCAGCGCGTCGTCAATAGCTGGATTGAACTGCTCCCGCAGCCCAGGCAGCAATTCATGACGAATGCGATTGCGAGTGAACCGCTGGTCTGAATTCGTTTCATCCTCACCGAACACAATCGCGTGCGTCTGCGCAAAACTCTGCAGGTCCCGTTTTGCCACACCAAGCAGCGGTCGCAGTACACGAATGCCGGGGGACATTGGCCTTGTTTCGGGGATGCCTCTGAGCCCTTTCAGGCCGGTACCTCGTAAAATGTTGTGCAGAATGGTTTCCACCTGATCAGCCGAATGATGGGCCGTGAGCACCACTGGAAAGTGATGCTCTTCAGCCGTACGAATCAGAAATTTCAGCCGTGCTCGCCGTGCGGACTCTTCGAGACTGCCGATGGAATCTGCCTCAAGTTCTCCGGGCGTCAGGCAGGCAGTGAACAGCGGCACTCCCAGCTGCTCCGTCGCAAGCCGCACCAGCTCAGCATCCCGGGCACTCGCGGCGCCCCGCAGATTGTGATTCAAATGAGCTGCTGCAACCGGTCGCCTGGCGCGGCTGGCAAAATCTGCCGTCACGCGGAGCAGCACCATGCTGTCGATTCCGCCCGATACGGCCACCAGCAGGCCTTCATCAGCAGCGGTTCGCGACAGCAGACAGGACTCGAAAGCCCTCTCCGCCACCAATCCCGCTTGTCCACTCGGGTCTCCCATGAAATCACCAGTTCAGCGATGGTCGCCGTTGGAAGATTCCTATGCCGCCGCTGCAGCAGCTCCGTTAAGCACCTGCAGCGGAAGTGTCGCTGTGCCGGAGTGATGTACGAAGACATCCCGGGAAGGAAACGGTATCGTCAAACCACGTTCGTCAAATCCGAGCTTGATACGTTCGGTCAGAGCAAACCTGACGGCATGAAAATCAGCCCCGACGACCCACGGTCGGACAACAAAATTCACGCTGCTCTCGGCCATTTCTGACACCGCTATCACCGGGACCGGATCCTTCAGAATTCGTGGTTCAGCCGCGATGATCTCTTCCAGAAGTGCGCGCACTTCACGCAGCGGATCGTTGTAGCTGCAGCCCACCACGAGGTCGATGCGGCGAATTGGTTCCGCTGACAGATTACGAATGGTTCCACCCGTAATTGTCGAATTCGGCAGGATAATTCGAACGTTGTCCGGGCTCAGCAAAATAGTATTGAAGATCTGAATTTCAACGACCTTCCCAGGCGATCCAGCCACTTCGATAAAATCGCCAACGCGGAACGGTCGGAAGAACACCAGCAACACGCCCGAAGCCACATTTCCCAGCGACCCCTGGAGTGCCATGCCAATTGCGAAACCTGACGCCACAAGCACAGCGCTCAGCGACGTCGTGTCAACTCCAAGGCAACTCAGAGATGCAATCACAACAACCAGAAGCATAATGATTGACGACAGACTGCCGATGAAACGGACCACGGTCTCGTCCATCCGGGCTTTCCGAGCAGCTCGATCGATCATCCGCCCAATCACCCGGCTGGCCAGCCGCCCAAGGACAAACACCGCCAGAGCAGCAGCAATTGACGGCAGCCAGCGGACAGCCAGTCGGATGAGCATGGCCTTGTCCAGATCGGTCTGAATGATCTCCTGAATCTGCTGAACCACGTCCGGTATCACAGGTACCGGGGCGATTTCATTTCCTGCAGCAGTGGCGGACGGAGTCGGAGCGGGAGCATTCAGCGCTTCCGCAGCGGCTGGTGCTTCCACCACAGCTTCGGGCTCACTGAACGACGGAAACTCATCTGCTGCCAGCAGCAGCAGCAGGATTTTGAGGAATACCGGCATCCCTGCCATGGCTGAACTCCTGAGTAAATCGATGGCGGTTTAGACCGCGGGCCCGGAGCTTACCACACTCTTCAAAATCAGGTAAATCCCGCTTCGCAGCGGTGCGAGAAATGGTCAAAAGAGAAACTGCTGGCCCTGTGCGGTTCGTGGCGACCGAAACAGGTCCGTTTTCAATTGCGGCAGCTGCGACGCAAGACCGCACCGCTTCCGCCACAGCGAAAACAAAGCCCCCACATGGTCGGCATACTGCCCCGATCCCCGCATCCGATCATGAAATTCGCTCTGGCTGAGCTTGCCGCCTCGTACCAGTCGCAGTCGTGATTCGACTTTTTCTGCTTCCAGTGGACGATGGATCCGCAACCACTCCAGAAACAGGGGCTCCACGGTGAGCGGCAAACGCACCATGATGTATCCTGCAGACGCTGCGCCCGCTGCAGCAGCCGCCTGCAGCACTTTCGGCAGTTCAGAATCGTTCAGTCCCGGAATCACCGGCGCCGCCATTACGTGCACGGGCACACCCGCAGCAGACAGCGTACGAATTGCTTCCAGTCGTGCGGCCGGAGCAGAGCACGCCGGTTCCATGACTCGGGTCAGCGACTGGTCAAGAGAATTCAGGCTTAGAGCAGCACGGCAGAGTCCCTGCTGTGCGAGTTCGGCAAGCAGATCGACATCCCGGGAGATCAGCGCGTTTTTTGTGATCAGGGACACGGGCTGTCGAGCTTCGAGGGCCACTTCCAGACATTGCCGGGTCAGCCGCAGCTGACGCTCGATCGGCTGATAACAGTCCGTTACACCCGACAACATGATCGGCTCACACACCCAGTCTGACCTCGCCAGAAAATCCCTGAACAGATCGGGGGCCTTCCGTTTGACAAAGATTCGCGTTTCGAAATCAAGCCCCGCGCTGAGTCCAAGGTATTCGTGAGTCGGCCTCGCGTAGCAGTAACTGCAGCCGTGCAGGCAGCCACGATAGGGATTGAGACTGTAGCGAAAAGGTATGTCGGGGCTGTCGTTTTCTGAAATAATCGATTTCGAGCAATCGTCGAGATAGACGGTTTTGGGACGCTGCAATTCTTCAGGAAAATCGTCATCGAACTCGAAGTGTTCAAAGTCGTCTTCCCGAATAATCTGCAGAAATCGGCCTTGTGGGTTCGATGCGGCTCCCCGACCCACGACGCGCGGCCCGTTGTTGTCCGCCTCTGAGTTCACACATCGCCCCCTGAGATCTTTTTTACATGCAACACTGTGCAGCCTTTGCCGTACTATACACCTGCACGGCAGAATCCGCCGAATCCTCCCATACGGATTCCCCCTTGAAATCGAAAACTCTCTGCAAACGTGTTACAGAATCTTGCCGCCGAGCGCCGAATATATCAGAGAATAGCTTGCATTGTCCTGCTCTGTTGTTCCTGCCCAGCCAGCACGTGACCATCCGAGGAATCCAAGATGAAAAGACACTCTCTGCTGAACAAGATTGTCAGCCTTGCCGTCTGCTGCGGCGCCCTGCTTTCTCACTCCGCCGTTGCTTTCGAAGGACCAGGCAGCCAGATCGCCAGAGACGTCGAACTGTCCGGCGCCGGCCATTTGACAGGTGCAGTCTGCACGCCTGAAGGGCTGCCTCTCACGGGCAGGAACGTCCAATTGAAGTATCAGGGAGCAGTGGTTGCTGAAACCACAAGCGGTCGTGATGGCCAATTTGCCTTTTCCGGCGTCCGCGGCGGCGTACACGAACTGAGTGTGGATTCCACGTCATCTCAGGTTCGGCTTTGGAAACACGGTACCGCTCCA
>Ga0172376_10005739_pt1 | contig 13738 bp, 6 predicted proteins | sample Lak35m_FD_121114 | JGI IMG/M metagenome (GOLD analysis project Ga0172376, IMG submission 121114) | Freshwater microbial communities from Kabuno Bay, South-Kivu, Congo - kab_092012_35m | ecosystem: Environmental > Aquatic > Freshwater > Lake | place: Democratic Republic of the Congo: South-Kivu...
ACTGCCACTATTATTACAGGTTCAAGTGATACGTTTGTCAATGGATATCCTGTGGCAAGGTTGGGAGATACTGTAAAAGCAACATGTGGACATACCGGAAAAATTGTTACTTGTTCAAGCACGCATTTTGCTAACGGATTAGGAGTTGCTCGACTAGGCGATTCTACATCTGGTTGTTTTAAAGGAACTATTATCACGGCATCACCCGACACCCTCACCACATAAATAAGTATATGGCTACAAGAAATACAAGAATCTTCTCAGATATTAGTTTAGGTTTCGGGTCAAACCCCGTGACTGCGGATGTGGTCGAGGTTACGAATGAGAATGCTGTAAAGGCTAGCATTCGTAATCTTATATCCACAAAAAACTTCGAGCGACCCTTTCACCCCGAGATTGGATGCCAGATTCATTATTTGCTGTTTGAAAATTTCAATCCGGTTACGATTGAGATGGCAAAGCGAATGGTATTTGATGTGCTAAAAGCATATGAACCTCGAGCAAAGATACTTGATATTCAAGTTGCAGACAAGCAAGATAACAATGAACTAAATATTACGATTGTGTTTACACTAATCAATAGCGATAAACCTGTAACAGTTACCACTATTCTCAATAAGGCAAGGTAATGGCAACTTTAAGAGTCACAGAGCTTGACTTTGATGCAATCAAGCAAAACATTAAGAACTATTTAACGAGTCAAGCCCAGTTTACAGACTATGACTTTGAAGGGTCAGGATTATCTGTTCTTATTGATACTCTAGCGTACAATACACATTACAATGCATTCTACTTGAATATGGCAATGAATGAGATATTTGTTGACTCGGCTGTTAAGCGTGAGTCGGTTGTATCTCTATCTAAGATGCTAAACTATGTTCCTCGTTCATCTAGGGCCGCGGTTGCTAAGGTCAATGTCACCGTAAATGGAGTAGTGGGATCACCAGCATCACTTATTATTGATAGGTACACCCCATTTACTTCTTCTATTGGAGGCACCACATACACCTTCTATAATCTAGAACCTGCGACGATTACTCCAACGGGATCTACTTATGTCTATAATAATCTAGAGATTAAAGAAGGGACTTTTGTTGTAAATAAATTTACAGTGGGGGCAACACCGGGACCTGCTGAGAAGTTTGTTATTCCCAACATAGGAATCGATACAACTACGCTAAGAGTTACTGTTCAAGAAGATTCTAGTTCATCCGCATCTGAAACTTATACACGCTTTGATGGCGATATCACAGGTGTCGTTTCCACAAGCAAAATTTATTATCTAGAGCAAAATTCACAGGGGTTGTATGAAATTTACTTTGGTGATGGGGTATTGGGATCAAAACTCACCACTAATAATCAAGTCACAGTAGAATATTTAGTTACAAATGGCACAGAAGCAAATGTTTCAGATAAGATAGACCAAACTTTTGAACTAGCAGGGACTATTGAAGGATATTCTGATGTAACTATTGTGATTTTAGAGAAATCAAACAATGGGCAAGATGAAGAAACTATTGATGAGATTCGATTCAATGCACCTAGATATGCTACTACGCAAAACAGGTTAGTGACAAAAAAGGATTACGAAGCATTTCTAAAGGCAAACTATAACTATATTGATGCGTGTGTAGTGTGGGGAGGGGAAGATAATGATCCTCCTCAGTTCGGAAAGGTGATGATTTCTATTCTACCCAAACAAAATCAGTATTTGACCACATCTAGAAAGAATACAATCACCAATGATTTGAAATCAAAGCGTGCGATGTCTTTGGTTCCTGCACATGTAGATCCCGATGTATTCTTTATCAACCTAGCTACTACAGTAAAGTATAATCCCAATATCACAAACGATAGTGCAACTGATATTGAAAATGCTGTTCGCAATGCTGTTAATAATTACTTTACACAGAACATAACTACTTTCGCGGATCTATTCTCGGCATCTAAGTTAATAGCAGCTATTGATAACTCAAAAGCATCTATTCTAGGAAATAGCACGATACCTGTACTACAAAAACGTTTTAATATCACTTTAGGACAACCTACATCTCAAAATTTCAAGATTCTAAACAAAATCGAACAAAACACGATTAGTTCAACTAGGTTTTTCTATGCGTACTTGAATCAGATCCTTCCTGCACGTATTAAAGATGAAGCTCTCGCAACGCAAGTGGTATATGAAAGTTCTTATAGAAGAACAAAGGATGTTGTGACGATCACAACTGAGGTGCCTCATGATTTATTAGAAGGTGAACGTGTAAATATTCAATTTTCAGGTACTGCCTTATCGGGAGAGTACGTGGTAGATCAGGTGCAATCAGACACTATTTTCACTTTAATCACGCTAGCATCTGGCATAGATTATGGGTCCGCAACGATCACGACTCAAACTCGAGGCGTACTAAAGATATTCAATCCCACAAATAACGCCATTCTAAATAACAACATTGGATTTGTTAACTATACTTCGGGTGTTGTACAGATCAATAATCTGAATGTGTTTGGGTTCTTGCAAGATCAGACGGATGTTCGTATGTACTTTAGATTGACTCGTGATTCAGAAGATATTTTTGTTGAACGTAATCAGATCCTTCGCCTTGATGACTCAACCACCAATGAGTTGACGAATAGGTTGGGTGGATTAACCATTAGCACACAAGCTATAGCGAAGTAAAATGAGCGATTTAGCAGAAAAACTATCATCTTTAGTCCAATATCAGCTTCCTGACTTCGTTCGTGCTAACTACGACACCTTTCAGGCATTTTTAGTTGCGTATTATGAGTTCTGTGAACAGAATACTGAAGTACAGTACGCTATACAAAAAAGTGAATCGTATAAAGATATTGATGGGACGATTGATTCTTTTGTAGATAACTTTCTGACTCAGTATGCATATGATCTTCCCAAGAGTGTATTTCTAGAGCAACAATTCAAAACCGCATTATCTACTAACACAGTTGAAAGCAAGCGTGCTTTCATTAAGAAGATTGTTAATTATTATGGAGCAAAGGGATCAGAGGCAGGTATAAGATTGCTGTTTCGACTTCTATTCAATGATGAAGTCACATTATACTATCCTAAAGAAGATATTCTTCGACCTTCAGAGGGTGCGTGGAAAGAAAGACAGACAATTAAAGTCATTAACAATGTAACACAAACATCTTATAATGAAGCATTGGGGGGAACAGTAACAGGCACCGAATCCGGGGCCTTTGGTGTTGTGAATGATGTATTCACTTTGGGATTTTCAATTGCAGAACCCACTAAACGTGTGCATGAAATTGAATTTGAGAAAGGTACCTTATCCGGAACATTTATTCCAAATGAACCAGTTAATTTTTCCGTAGGTAACTTAACTACAGGTAACGCAGAAGTTGTAGCGACAGGAAATGTTGTATCAATTGTTTCTTCATTAATCATAGGAAATGGCGGCATAGGATATGCAGCAGGTGAGTTGATCACGGGAAACAATGGCTTTATCGCGACAGTAAGTGGTGTATCTGATATCGGGAAGATAAAAGATATTCGAGTTAATAACTTTGGATATGAACAGATTCAAGATGGGTTATTGTTAAATTTACCTGTTACAAACTCAAATATATTTGGGCAGTATGAAGTAACATCAAATGTTGCAACAGTTGTACTGTTTGATGATACAGGCAACTCATTAACTCATGGGTTGACCTCAGGTGATAACATAAATGTTACCTTCAGCACAGGTATGGTAGGTGTAAATGGATTTGCTAATGTAACTTCTGTTATTTCTAGCAGAAAGTTTACTTTAGCTAATGCCAATGTATTCTACACATCCTCAGGGAATCTTTATGTAGAGACACAAACTGCCAATATCGTGGGTGTAGTTGGGGCGGTTGCTAATTATGATGGTGTTTATAATGACACAAAAGGTCATCTGAGCGACAATAAAAAGCTACAGGATAGTGACTTTTATCAGGACTATTCTTATGTCATTCGTGCTAAGCAATCTTCTCAATATTGGAAAGATATTGTAAAGCAAGCACTTCATCCTGCAGGTTTGAAACTCTTTAGTGAAGTTTTTGTTTCTATTCAAGCTGCGGGTGTGGGATCCGTATCAGTAAGACCCGCTGTACCTGTGTATCAGACACTATTAAGATTCTTGAAGCTGATATCCTCTGCAGGATTGCAACCTGTGAGGCCTGCACAGGAAATTGTAATTGAATCAGTCTCTCGTGTGGCAAGAGGATTGGGAAGATGGCGAAATGCTAGTTCTACATATCAAACCCTAGATCAGTTTAAGTTTGATTATGATAATCTGAGAATTTATGATATAGGTTATCTTACAACTCAGTTTATTGCAGATAATGCTAATAATCCCACTTTGTTTGCTCCTCCAAATGAAATCTCACAAGAGCCTGTTTAACCCCATAAATATTACAAAGAATTCGGAGACCTGAATGGCTGCTATTATTACAAAAGACACTCGACTGCACAATGCAAGGCAGTTTGTAGAAGCTGTTAGCGAAACTGCTAACACGGCGATTTATACCTTTGTAGGTAAGCCCTCTCAATGGCTAGTCGAAAATGCCCCCGAGACCCCGATTGATACTTACAAATATCAAGCTGAGGTTTGGGACAATATGATGGCACTAAAACGGGTAGGTGCAGGAGATATTACTCATGCCATTTTAAGAAATGCATGGAACACAGGCACGGTGTATTATCAATATGATGATACTGCAAACTCAGAAGTGTTGTTTGACAGTAACATGGCAGTAATTAACTCAGCTTTTCAAGTATATAAATGTTTAAATAACAATTCAGGGATTGCGTCTACAGTTGAACCACTAAGTACAGGTTTAACAGGAAACAATCTTATTTTTCATGATAGAGTCACGCAAGATGGTTATATCTGGAAATACATGTACACTATTGGAACAAGTGATTGGGCCAAGTTCGGTACATCAACCTTTATTCCTGTAAACAATAATGCAACAGTAACTACAAATGCAGCAAATGCTTCGGGAATCTATGCATTCAGAATTGTTAATACCGCAACTGCAGCAGCTGATGGCACATATATCTCTATCGTAGGTAATGGGCAAAATGCTAACGCTCAGGTGATTGTTTCTGGCGGCACCATTACAGGTATTAAGATCAATAATGGCGGAACAGGATATACTGTTGCTAATGTAACTAATGCTACTCTCGTAGGAAATATTTTCCCAATTGTATCTCCTCCTGATGGTCATGGATACGATGCTATCGATGAACTCGGCGGCGTATATGCAATGGTCAATACTCGTCTCGAGCAAACAGATACTAAGATTCCTGTGACAGGATTTAAATTCCGTCAGGTGGGATTGCTTAAGGATCCATTCTTGTTTGGTACCACAGTTATTCCCGATAGTTCATCAGCAAACATTATTCTAACTGCTTTCGGCAACCTTAAGATGGTTGATACAACATTAACAAATGCATCTTATGTTACTGCAGGAAATGTTCTTACTGGTCAAACCTCTGGAGCAAATGCAACGATTGTGGGATACACAGGAAACGTAATCAATATTATTCGCACACCCACAACGTCTCCAAACCTTCAAGCAAATTATACTGAATTCTCATATGGAGAAACGGTTGCAGTAGGAACCAATACGATTGGTGTAGTCGCAAGTGCAGTATTGGGGGGAAGAGGCAATGCAACAGTGAGATTGCGTTCAGGTGAAGTTATCTATATAGATAATAGAAATGTTATCACGCGCGCCAGCGATCAGGTAGAAGATATTCACATCGTACTAGAATTCTGAGAGAAAATATGGCTATAAATTTCAATGTTAATCCTTATTATGATGACTATAATGAAGATAAAGGGTTTCACAGAATTCTGTTTAAGCCCAGTGTATCAGTTCAGGCACGTGAACTTACACAACTACAGTCAATTCTGCAGAAACAAGTTGAAAGAATGGGCAAGCACTTCTTCGAAGATGGTGCTATGGTCATTCCTGGACAGATTGCAATTGATACTAATGTTAAAGCAGTTAAACTAACTACAGCTAGCGTAGGGGGCCGTGTATTAGAAAATGATTTCGCTTCGGGCAATACAATCGTCACGGGATCAACTACAGGGGTAGAAGCAACTGTTCTTCTAGGTGTAAGCGCAGAAGGTGATGACCCCCCAACACTGATTGTTCGATTTACTAAGACAGGTACAGATAATACTACAAAAGAGTTTGGTTCAACTGAAACAATCACTTGTACTATTTCAGGAACTCCTGTCACATTCATTACCGCTGCAACCACACCTGTAACCAATAGTTCAATTGCGTCTATTCAAGAGGGTGTTTACTTTGTTTCGCAGCACTTTGTAAAAGTTCTTGCACAAAAGATTGTTCTAGATAAGTTTACCTCTACACCCACGTATCGTGTAGGATTGGCAGTATCAGAATCTATTGTAACGTACATTGATGATACTTCACTTGTAGACAATTCTATCGGGTCACCCAATGAAGCTGCTCCAGGAGCTGATCGATATAAAATTGCATTAAATGTTTCTAAGTTAGCAATTACATCTTCATTAGATCAAGACTTTATTGAACTCGCTCGTGTAGTTAATGGAACTATTACTAAGTCAGTTAATCGTACAGAATATTCTGTGCTTGAGAAAACTCTGGCACGCAGAACATTTGACGAATCAGGGAACTATACAGTTAGTCCTTTCAGAATTCAAGTAAGAGAATATCGTAATAATAATAGAGGCGAATGGGTTGCAGGCGCAAACGTTCTATTGGGAGATGTAGTCTCGTATAACGGTAACACCTATGTGGCAACATCAGAAGGAAAAACAGAAGCGCCTGAACCCACACACACTTTAGGTGCGGTTTCATCAGGCACAGTAACCTGGCTATACACAGAATATCCTAAGTATAATAATGGTGTATATACCTCAGCTGTTAGTAATTCGCTACTAGCTGAAAAAGCACTAGAAGCAAAACTAGCTGTGGGCATTGAACCAGGCAAGGCATACGTTCAGGGTTATGAAATCGAAAAGGTTTCAATTGATTATGTTCCTGTAAACAAAGCGAGAGACTTTGCTACTTCTCCCTCCGACACATTTGATACAACCATCGGTAACTATGTTGTAGTTTCTAATGTTTATCTAAATGTTACCTCTGTGAATGTAGACAGTTCATCATCTGTAACATTCTATGATCGATTTGGAACAGATGGATCAGTTGTCGGATCGGCACGTATTCGCGGCATCTATTATGATACAGGAAATGCTAGCTTAACTAATGCTACATTCAAACTATCATTGTTTGATGTTAGTATGAATGCAGACAAATCGTTTGCCAGAACAGTAAAGCATATTAATACCTCAGGGTTTTCTGCCAATATTCAGGGCTTCAATAGTGATTATGTTCTGTTGACTGGAACTGCTAATGCATCATCATCTACAACGATCAATGGATCGGGATCATCATTCACAGATGAGTTGGTTGCAGGTGATTATGTTTACTTCGATTCACCTGCAGAGGGAGTTCGTCGCGTTACTGCAGTTACAAATGATTACACGATCACGGTTGATTCTGCTGCAACTATTACTAATTCTAAGATTTATCGAGTTCAGACATCGCTCAAGGAACCTGAATTCACTCCCGCATTAACTTTCCTACCATATTCAGGAACCAAGTCAACCAATCTTACTTCGTTTGTCTATGCCAGAACATTTGAAGCAACATCAGATGGTAGTGGTGTGGTAACACTAAATCCGGGCGGCGGATTATTTCCTGCAGGAACATCAGTCACAGACTTAACCATTTTCAATAGAACAACAGGCAGAACACAGAGAGGTGCTTTAACTACGCTTACATCTGATTCTGCAACATTGACTATTTCTGCATTAGCAGCATCAAATAGTTTTAGTATTGTTGCTCCATTTGAAGCTAGTTCTTTAAGTCCTGCAACCAAAACTGCTACTGTTGCTTCACTTTCCATTACTAATCCTACGATTTATTCGAGTAAAGAAATCTCTCTTAATAAGACAGATGTCTTTCAGATTGTAGGAGTAAAACAAGAAACTGCTGCCGGCAATGTTGAAATCAGCGAATGGTTTCAGTTTGATGACGGACAAAGATCGACACATTATGATGTGTCAGAGCTAATTCGTAAACCTGAATATCCCGCACCTGCTGGTAATGTAACAGTAGTTTATCGCTTCTTTGCTCATAGCGCAGGTGAATATTTCTCACCTTTTTCATATACTGATATTCCATATGAAAAAATTCCTGTCTTTAGTGGCGATAATATCACTGTTCGCCTTGCAGACGTTCTTGATTTCCGTCCCGTTAAAAACGACACAGGAGTCGGATTCAAGACCCGCTATCTTCCGCACCGATCTTTCAATCCCGAAGGTACATTTGATTACTACCTATCAAGAAAAGACAAAATCTCTATTGATCTAAATGGTAATGTATTTGTAACACAAGGTGCTCCTGCAATAATTCCTCAGGATCCTAATGATCCTACACAGGGAATGAATCTGTACAAGGTGAACTTGCAACCTTATACTATGTCAACTAAGACACCTGATGTTAGATTTGACTTTATCGACAATAAACGATTCACGATGCAAGATATTGCTAATCTAGAAAAGAGAATTCAGAACGTCGAATATTTTACTGCCCTTTCATTGCTTGAGCAAGATACTGCTTCGTTGTCGATTCGTGACTCATTTGGATTAGAAAGATTCAAAAACGGATTCATTGTAGATAACTTTGAAGGTCATGGTGTAGGTGATGTATTTTCAAGTGATTATCGCTGTTCTGTGGATATGGAGAATAATATTCTTCGTACTCAGTACACCATCGATAACGTTAACCTGATTGAAAAAGCAGATACAAACGCACTTCGTGATGCTGCTGCTTACCAGTTGACAGGTGATCTTGTAACACTTAAGTATAATCATGCAACTCTTGTTGATCAACCGTATGCTTCAAGAGTAGAAAATGTTAACCCATTCGCTATCGCAACCTTTAGAGGTGATATTCAGATTACTCCTGCATCAGATGAGTGGTTTGAAACAGAAACTCGTCCTGATGTTGTAGTTAATGATAACGGCAACTTTGATGCGGTTGTTACCGCTCTAGAATCTTCTGGTGCATTAACAACCGTGTGGAATGCATGGCAGACACAATGGACAGGTACTCCTGTAGCGGCAGGTGATGTAAGAAGTGAAACTGCAGTTCTACAATCAGGTATAGGTACCGACTTCGACCAAAGATTTGGTGTTGGGGCACTTACAGAATGGGCAGTAAGAGATCAAGTTGGTGTTAGAACAGTTTCTACACAAACATTTGCTACACAATTTGGTGAAGCAAGAACGGGTGTAAGGACTTCTGTTGTATCGAGAATTGATCGTCGCGTTATTGATGATCGAGTAGTATCTTCTGCAACTATTCCGTTCATTCGTTCGCGTGCTATTTCTATTCTAGGTAGAGGGTTGAAACCCAATACTAGACTTTACACTTTCTTTGATGAAGTCAATGTTTCATCATTTGTACAACCAGCAGCTCTATTGTCATATACTGCAGTATCAGGAACATTTGACTTCAAAGACAATAATGAAAACTACGGAGAGGAAGCTGCAAGAGCACCTAGACGTATCAATGGCAATCCTGAACCCGCATTCAATAAAGGGGACATTGTATTTGAAGGATCAACAGTAACTACAGCAACTGCAACAGGTGTAGTTGCTTATGTTGATGCACAATCATCCCCTAAGATTCTTCACATTGTAAACGTGAAGGGAACATTCACACCATCAGCAACTATTACAGGTTACCCATCAGGTGCTACGGGAACAGTTGGAACACTAACACAACCTACCAACGTGATCACCAATGCATATGGTGACTTTGCTGCTGTATTCACAATTCCTAACACACCTGCCCTGAGATTCAGAACAGGTACAAGAGAACTTCGTATTTCTGATGATGCAACCAATGTAAGCGGGTTGATGACTACTTCAGGAACCGTATCATATAGCGCAACAGGTACTCTTGAAACAAAACAAACTACTATTCTTGCAACAAGAAGAGCAGAAGTTGTTCGCGAAGCAGTATCTGAGACACGTACTATTACACAAAGCGGCGAGCGAATCGTAGGTGATACGGGTTGGTATGATCCGCTTGCACAAACTTTCTTGATAGATCAAAAAGGAGGATGTTTCCTCACTAAGATTGATCTGTTCTTCTCAACTAAGGATCCTGTGCTCCCCGTCACGCTTGAAATCAGAACAACTGTTAACGGGTATCCGGGACAGCGTGTTCTACCTTTCTCGCGTGTTACATTAGAAGCAAATCAAGTTAATACTTCTGCTAATGGAGCAACTGCAACAACATTTGCATTCAGAAGTCCTGTGTATGTACAAGAAGGCTCTGAGTACTGTATCGTTCTTCTATCCGATTCATTCAACTATCGTGTATGGATTTCACAGTTGGGTGAGGATCTCATTGGCACAGATAGAAAGATATCTCAGCAACCTTATGCTGGCGTTCTATTCAAATCGCAGAATGCCTCGACATGGACAGCAGATCAGCTTCAGGATTTGAAATTCAAACTATATCGAGCACAATTTGATACTGCAAACATCGGCAAGTTGACATTCACCAATGAAACAGTTCCTTCAAGATTGTTGCCATCCAATCCTATCAAGTTGGTTAATGCTTCACCGGTGATTACTATTCTGCATCCATCTCATGGTATGACTGCAGGTGCTAACATCACATTGTCAGGATTTAATGATGTAGGCAATGTTAAAACAGGCGACTTGAACAAGACACATTCCATAAGTAATGTGCTTCTTGATTCATATACTATTATGTCAGCCAATGGTGCCAACGTAAGTACATTAGTGGGATCGAGCAATATTCGTGTGACAGAAGATATTGTGTTCGATGTACTAGAACCCATTGTACAGTTTCAAAACTTCTTTGCAACTACAACATCATTCACGGCAAACGTTTCAGATGCAAGTGTATTGTCAGTCAAGAGCTCACCTGTTGGCATTGTTCCAAACGAGAATAATTACTTCAACAGTCCTAAAGCTATCAAGTCGGTTCCTAATGAAGCATTGACAAGTGGCGTGGGTCGTAAGAGTTTAGAAATTACTGCTGCAATGACTTCATCGCTTGATAACTTGTCGCCTGTAATTGATTTAGGGCGTGCTTCAGTTGTTGCAATCAGCAATAGAATCGACAATATCAATGCAACTAACAGCAACTTTAATCACAGTAACGTGACTATTATTGCTGCGAATACACAAATATCTTTCTCAGGTAATTCAATTAATACTTCTAATGGGGTAGTGGCAAACATTTTTGGTCGAGTAAATCCCGGTAAGACAATCGTTATCTCAGGAGCAGGAACACCTGCTAATAATACTACATACGTAGTATCTACAGTGACAAACAATGCAGGTATTGCTAACATTGTCTGCTACGGGTCATTTACGACAGAAGCAACGGGAGCGCAAGTTACATTGATTCAACGTGATGGATTTGTAGATGAAAGAGCACCTCAGGGAGGATCTGCAGCAGCAAAGTATGTCACACGCCAGATAAATCTGAATAATCCATCTAAGTATCTTCGTATCATGTTTGCTGCTAATGTTCCTGCAGGCACAGCCATTGATGTTTACTACAGGACATTAGTACAAGGTTCATTGACGCCATTAAATCAAACTAACTTTGTACAAGCAACTCCTGTCGCTCCCATTGTGACTACATCTAATCCATCTGATTACTTTGATGTTGCCTATGAGATTGATGACTTACCGTCATTCACAGCGGCAGCAGTTAAGATTGTGTTTAGATCAAGTAACAGCAGCACTATTCCAACCATTCGTGATCTGAGAGTGATTGCATGTCCGTAAAAGTAAAGGATCATCCGGGCCTATTGCGTGATCCTTTCTCAAAGGCAATAGTAGTTGCTGATAAGGATAAATATAATACATATCTTGAGCAAAGAGAAAGAATGCGAAAGCAACAGGAAATGATAGAAAAGAACAATGCAGAGATATCTGCTCTTAAGGATGACATGGCACAGATCAAAAGCATGTTAACAGAACTTCTAGTTAGAGGCAAATAATGGCTATTACTGTCAATACTACAGACACATTCGAACAATGGCGCGTTAAGACGAATCAACTGGGAGCTGATGTTGATAGTAATATTGCAGCAGTAAGATCGGATATTACTTCTAATGTAGTTACAATCAATACTAACATTGATAGTAATATTGCAGCAGTAAGAAGTGACATTACTTCTAATGTAGTTACAATCAATACCAATATTGCTGCGAATGCACTTACTATTAATACCAATATTGTAGGGAATGTTGCAACAATCAATACCAATATTGTAGGGAATGTTAACAATATTCTCGCTAATATCGCATCACCTACGGGAAATATAGTTACCGGCAACTTAACTGTATTGGCTAGCGCGAATGTTTCTGCAAATTTAACTTTCAGTGGTACAGGTCGTAGAATTCGAGGCGACTTCAGCAACGCGACGATTGCTGATCGTGTGATGTTTCAGACGAGTACGGTGAATGGGGGGTCAGTAGTTGGCACTATTCCAAACGGCACGGCAACAAGCGCACATTTTAGGGCATATGGGGCATCAAACCCAACAAACGCATCGTATATCGGAATTTTAAATAACGGCACTTCTGATTCCCGAATTGAAGCCGGACGAGAAGGCTCCGGCTCCTACCTCCCCATGACCTTCTACACCGGCGGCTCCGAGCGCATGCGTATTGATACGTCGGGGAACGTCGGGATTGGGACGAGTAGTCCTGCTGAAAAATTAGATATCGTTACTGGAACAAACAGAGGGTATTTTGACGACTCTGCTGGTAGTTTATTTAGACTAAATGCTGTTAATGCTGATAACTCTGCATATGCACCTTTGTCGTTAAATGGCTCGGTTCTTACATTTCAAACTGGCGCTAACGAACGCATGCGGATTAATACGTCGGGGAACGTCGGGATTGGGACGACCTCTCCTGTAGATAAATTAGAAGTTGCAGGGTCATGCAACTTAGGCATCCGCATCTCAAATTCCGGTAACGGTCCCACTGACTATTCTGCAGTTAGATTCCTTCAAAATTCATCAGAAAGAGCATCAATTTATACTAATCAAGGAAATCTATTTCTAAATGCTACACAATCAACAGGAAATATTATATTTGCTGTTAATAATATCGAGCAGGTGAGAATTAGTCCTGGAGGCAATCTAAACGTTTCCTCTAGAATAACTATGGGGGGTGCTTGTAATAATTTAGCTTTTGGAGCACGATCAGGAAGTGTGTCAAGCGGATGTCACAATTTCTTTGCTGGATTTTGTGCAGGTGCAAATAACACCACTGGCTGTTTCAATTTCTTTGCGGGTTTGTGTGCTGGTCTCTGTAACACCACTGGCTGTTTCAATTTCTTTGCGGGTTTGTGTGCTGGTCTCTGTAACACCGATGGCAGTAGCAACAACTTCTTTGGTGCATTTGCTGGTCGCCATAACACCAATGGCAGTAACAACAACTTCTTTGGGTGTACTGCTGGTCGCAATAACACCATTGGCAGTCATAACAACTTCTTTGGGTGTTCTGCTGGTTGCTATAACACCACTGGCTGTTACAACAACTTCTTTGGAAGAGCTGCTGGTCTCAGAAACACCACTGGCATCCATAACAATTTCTTTG
>Ga0172376_10005740_pt1 | contig 13737 bp, 13 predicted proteins | sample Lak35m_FD_121114 | JGI IMG/M metagenome (GOLD analysis project Ga0172376, IMG submission 121114) | Freshwater microbial communities from Kabuno Bay, South-Kivu, Congo - kab_092012_35m | ecosystem: Environmental > Aquatic > Freshwater > Lake | place: Democratic Republic of the Congo: South-Kivu...
CTTTGAAAACCAATCTGGCTCTGTTTATGTTGTTCATAAACACGCAAGAGGTATGAGTGCATACGGTGCTGGAGTGTATGAAAATCTAGTTAATAATGCTGAAAACATGACTTTCAAATTAGTTGGTAATGAATATGACTGAAAATATCTACAGCAAACTTTCCCAAGAACGGAAAGAACTACAAGAACAAGGATTGCTGCCAGAATGGTACACCACGGCAGGATGGCAATTATTCAAAGGTAAATATCTATATGATGCAGCAACCCCAAAAGAACACTACGAACGTATCGCAGCAACCGCTGCTAAACATTTGGCAGGAACCAAGTATGAAAGCGAAGCAGAATCAAAGTTCTTCGCATTGCTGTGGAAAGGGTGGTTGTCTCCCTCAACGCCAATCCTTGCAAACATGGGAACCAACCGTGGGCTACCAGTCGCATGCTCAGGAGGCTACATTGCTGACTCGATTGATGGATTCTATACTGCTCGTAGGGAAACTGCTCTTCTCACTAAGTATGGTTTTGGTACTTCTGGTTACCTTGGGGATATTCGTCCTCGTGGGACTGATATTTCAGGTGGTGGAAAAGCTTCTGGAGTTGTTCCCGTCTTCAAAGGATTCGTCCAAGACATGAGAGATGTAGCTCAAGGCACTGCTAGACGTGGTGCTTGGGCTGGTTATCTTCCTATTACTCATCCTGACTTCTTTGAGCTGTGTGACTTCGTTATGGCTGAACCTGACGATGCTAACGTAGGTTGGATTATTACTGATGAGTTTGTAAATAAACTGGAAGAACAAGATCCAGATGCAATCAGTAGATTCCAAAAAGCATTGAAACTAAAAATGGTAACAGGTAAAGGTTACTTCTTTAAAGTAGATACTGCTAATGCACTTCGTCCTGACTGTTATATAAATGCTAACCTGAAGGTAATCGCTAGTAATCTTTGTAGTGAGATTAGTCTGTTCTCAGATAACAATCACACTTTCACTTGTGTATTGTCTTCTATGAACCTTGCTAAATGGGATGAATGGAAGGATACCGATGCTGTCTATTGGGCTACTGTCTTCCTTGACTGTGTAGCTGAAGAATTTATCCAGAAAGCTAAGAACATTAAGGGCCTGGAGAAAGCTGTAGAATTTACTAAGAAAGGTAGAGCATTAGGACTAGGTGCTTGTGGTTTACATACATATTATCAACAGAACAATATTCCATTTGAAAGTTTGGGAGCTTTCTTTGATAATACAACAATGTTTAAACACATCAAAGAAGAAGCTAACAAAGCTTCTTATGATATGGCTAAAGAATTGGGTACTCCTACTTGGTGTCTGTATGAAGACGCTTTTCGTAGAAATACACACCTGTTAGCAATTGCTCCTACTAAATCCACTGCTCTTATTATGGGTGGTATTAGCGAAGGTATCAATCCAGATCCAGCAATGGCCTACACACAGCTTACAGCTGGTGGAGAAATGCAACGAGTTAACCCAGTATTACTGGAAGTAATGAAACAAAAAGGAGTATACACAAAGAAACACATCCAAGAAATCATAGACAATTTCGGTAGTGTACAGAAAGTAGATTGGCTAACAGACGAAGAAAAAGCCGTCTTTAGGACGGCCTTTGAGATTAATCAAGAAGTAATTATTCGTCTGGGAGCAGCTAGACAAACATATATTTGCCAAGCACAGTCTTTAAATCTGTTTTTCGCTGCTGATGAAGATCCTGCATGGATCGGTCATATTCATAGAATGGCTTTTACGAATCCCAAAATCATTAGTTTGTATTACATTACAACTATGGCAGGGGTTCAAGCTAGTAAAGAATGTGAAGCCTGCCAATAGTTTACACCTGCCGTGGTGATTTTAGGGGAGCCTTAGTGCTCCCCTTTTTTTTATCCATTAATCGCGAAGCACTGTCTTCGCCATTGGGTTTTATCTTCCCTTAACCCTAGATGAATCCAATGTTTTCCACCAATCTTCTCAATAATCAATTGGTCAAATTCCAACCGACTATGCTGCAAGGCTTGGAATACCTCATCAACATTCCCAAACTTAGGACAAGTAAAATCACAAGCCAGTCCCATAGTGTGTGCTGAATTATCTTTACTACCTACATCCCTGTTCAAAGCTAGACAACGGAAAGCAGAAGAGATTAGAATAGGTTTTCCATCTAGTATCTGCCTTACTTCTTCCATCTTATTAGCCAATACTTCCAAATTCCGCAATGCTCTTTCGTCTGGTGTATTATCAATCTTTCTGTGTTGAGTGATTGTCAACTCTTCTATAGAGAAATGTGGTGTCATTTTTCCCATCCAATCATAAAACGAAATATAAACAAATCAATAATAAGAAAATCCATAAATTCATCTGGATCTTCTGCAAATTCAAAGCCTACATTAACACCTTGAATAAGGTTAAATCTAAATTCAATCATTGGTTCACCTGTGAAATAGAAACAACTACGGCGGGAGCAGCTGGTGCAAAAGCTGTAGCTATTTGTGATATTAAAGAAGTAGCTGTGTTATCCGCTGCATAACATACTTCTATATACTGCCCTGCTTGTAAAGTAATAAGTATAGATCTAGTAACAACTGCTTCTGCAGAACTTCCAGATAGTGTAGTTCTTGTAGCACTGTTAGTAACATCTACACCATTTAATCTAACCCAAGTCCATACATAACCTAAAGCAGCACTTGTTTTAAGAGCTTGTACAGAGATAGATATTTCATATTGTCCAGCATTAGCTGCTACAAGTCTACTAGTAGGAGTGCCTACAGTTATGCCACTACTTGCTACCGTAGTGTCAAAAGGTACTGTGTATGCTGTATTAGCAGCTACAATAGCTGGTGAAGTAGTACACAAAAAAGAACCGTAATACAGTTGTAAAGTCTCTGTAGGACGTACAAATATAACTCCAGCAGTAGCATCCTTTACCACAACAGCAGCTACAGGAATAACTATATTAGGAGCAGTAGGCTTAACATTAGTCAAAGCCCCTGCTACAGTAGGAGATACATATAAAATATCTCCTACATTCCAAGCTGAAGTATTTACATCATGTACTTCACCAAAACTAGTTACAAACCCAGTACTGCCAGTAGTAATAGCTTGTGTAGTTACTCCAATAGTGTACAGAGATGGTATAGTACCATCAGCGATATGAGGAGCAGCCCCAATGACTCCGGAAACAGGAGTATTAAACCTAACCACCGTAGCATTAGGAATAGATACTCCTGTAGAATTAGAAACACGATAATAAGTTTCTAATCCTACTTGCTGAGTTACCTCGCCATTGATACCCATAGATATATCATAAGTACCTACATCGTTATTTCTAGATAGTTTACCATAGACATTATATAAATCAGTAAACCACTGTCTCCAAAGAAAGGTTTCAGATACATCATCGTGAGGAATAGGAAAGATCTTTTGAGACATTATTTTTCCATTTCTTTCATAAGTTTTTCAACTTTACGTTCTGCTCTTTTTTGCTTACGTTCCAAGAGTTTTTCAGGAGCTAAGTATTGGTCTTTAGTTTGTCCATAAACAGGAACTCCTAAAGTACTCATAAGTGCACGTTTAGCACCTTCACCCTCAGGAGCTTGTATAGCTGTAGATACTTGGAAAGGTGCTCCAAGTAAGGCGATAGCTTTAGCACGACCTAGAGCAGAAGTGTCTTTTAGTTTAGGAGCATTAGGACTAGGATAAGCAATACCAGTAATACCAACAAATACAGCTTTAGGAAAGAATCCTAACTTGTTTCCTAAAGTTTGAGCTGGGTGTTGCAACCAGTGCATAGCTTCCATAGAGTGTTTAGCTGCCTGTATAGTTGTACCATCTCCCATATCAATACGAGTAGGATCTTTGTTTTCCCAAATAGGATGTCCAGAAGTAGCTTGGTTAATACCATTAAGAATAGTGGCCCACACTATAGCTGTAGTAATTACATACCTACGAGCTAAGTCACCACTAGTTTTAGGATTAACTATACCTTTAACTCCCTCTCGTAATTGCCAATTTTGAGGCTTAGCCAATTCCCTAGGTAAAGCTTTAGTTGCTGCTCTTAAAGTAGATACAGTCCAGTCTGGAGCAAATAAAACAATTTGTGCCCATTCTCTTCCTTGAATACCTGCTGCTTTCATAGCAAAAGCTCTAGCGTATTTATTTTGTACACTACGAGCTACTTGGAACCAATCCACCCCACCAAATGTATTATTTACATAGTCTGCAATCTCTTTACGATTAGCAGATATTTGTTCTGGAGTGGCATTAGGATTCTTAGCTTTGAATTTACCATGAAGATGATTAGCAACATTTAACTTTTGCCCTGCATGCATGTAGTCCCAAGTAAAAGAGTTCAGTCTTTGTATCACTTGTTGGTCTAAAGGATCTGTAAGATGCTGCACAATCTTTAAATCTGGACCTAATTTGCTTATAGTATCATCAATGAACTTACCGGTATCAGCAATAATGGAGCGTTTAATATCTTCCACTTCAACTACAAGTCCATCTCGTAGCCATTGTGTACTCATTTCATCCCCACCATTCTTAGCAAAGTTCTCAAAGGCTTTTCTCATACCAGAACCACCAGTAACAACTTCTTTAAGCATTAGTTTAGGATCTGTTAAAGCCCCTGCTTCAAATAGAGATTTAGCATGGAACAAAGAACCAACTGTGTTAAGAGTTTTAGTAAGGTAAGTAACCCCTTGTAAAGCTTTTAATACCATACTAGGATCAGTTTGACGATACACAAAATTCATAGCATCTACTAAATCAGGATGTACAACTAGTCCACGAATCGGTTTAGACCCTTTACCTGTGAATTCTCTGTAACCATTATTAATAGCTTCATCACTACGAGGCATCATCCAAGGAGTACCATCAGGAGCATTAGTAGTAGATAACTTAGAAACCATACGTTTATTAAGCATAGCAGTTTCCATAGAGGTTTCATAAGCATGCATAATAGTAGCAATGTCTGTATGAACAACTACTCCAGTTCCTTTAACAGCTTCTTCCAACTCACGTAAAAACTCATATTGACGATGTTGTGTAAAGTCTCTGTTTAGTTTAGATTCCTTAGGACTATTAAAGATTTTAGCAATTAAGTCTTGACGCTGTGCTTCATCAAGTTTAGATTTACTAAAGTCTAGAATGTGAGACACATAATTATCTCGTAAGTCTTCTAACACACCTTCAGATTTAGCTCTTTCACCAATGTTAGCAAACCGATCTTTAATCTTTTGCATTACAGGAATAGCATGTTCTTCAGAAGGAAGAGCTTCCAAATAATCAATACGATTTTGTAAACGATCAGCTCTTTCTTTAATTTGAGCAGCTTCTTCTGATTTTAAAGGATTACGTTCCAGACGTTCTTGTTTACTACGTAATCCTCTTACTGCTCCTTTAAGACCTTCATCAGCATACCCTGCAGCATTCTTTTTACCTGTACCGTTCAATAGTTCTTGTTTTTCTTTGTCAGTATAGATCTTATCATACTTACGTTCTCCTTCCAGAGCACGAGTCATACGACCACGAATCTGTTCATTAGGTACAGTTTCACGTAACCAATTCTGAAAGATGTTAGCTAGACGCATAGCTACTCTAGTTTCTCTGATATTACCTTGAATAACATCAGCAGCTTCATCCCAAGTAGTTTGAGGTAGTACTTCTTCAGGAACTACTGGTTTAGGCTCAGGTGCAGCAGGTTTTACAGGTTTAACTTCTACCTGTTCTTGAGTAGGTACGACTTCTTCTGTAACAGGTTTTTCTTCTACAGGAGTAACTTCTTCCTCTGCTTTAAGTAATGGTTCTTCTTCAGCAGTTACTTTAGCAGATTCTTCAGCATCTCTTTTTAGCTTTTCTGTTTCACGCTTACGTGCCATTACATCAGAAACAGATTCTTCAGGACGAATCTTAGATTCTTGGTAAGCAGTTTGTTCAGGAGTAATTTCAGGAATAACTTCTGGAGTTTTTCCTGCTCCTTTAACCATATGTTTAACTTGTTTAGTAGCTGCTCCAGCTAGAGTACCAACAGCAGCTAATTCAGGAAGTACAGGAGGAGCAAGCATCATTACATCTCCTACCTTTTTAGTATACTCCTTACCTAACTTAGTTTTAGGTTCATACATAGCTCCTGCCATAGCCTCTTGGGCATAGGCTTCAGCCCCTTTAGAGGGCTTTCCAGTGGCTCTACGATACACATCTGATACGACACCTTGTCCCATACCAATTACACCAGGAATAATCCCAGTAGACAGTGCAGCACCAGCTTCTAAAACACCTAAAGCTTTATCAAAGATCGAATCTGTTTCTGTAGGTTTGTTTTCTAAATCTGCGTACTTAGGGTCTTGTCCCGGTATTTGTGATACACGAGACTTAGGCTTCTCCTCTTCAGCAGAAGAAGGATCAAACTCAGAAGCAGTATTAGGATCAAAACCAGAATCAGAAAAAGAAGCAGTTGAGGGATCAAACTCAACTGCAGAAGTAGGATCAAAATCCATTAGTACTCCTTATTTAACAGGTACCCATTTACCACCAGAGTACTTAGCTTTATTTCCTTTAGCATCAGTATAAATTTTACCTTCAACAAACTTAGAAGTAGGTGTAGTAGGTTTGGAAGAAGGTACACCAACCTTCACTCGCAAACTCTTAGCATCTTCTTCATAATCACGTTGAGCAAGTTCTACTTGTTTAGAGAGTTTAGCATGTTGCTTTTTCATCTCTTCTAATTTGTTGGTCTGGCTTGCCCTGTAAGCTTCACGTTGATTATCGTCCATACCATGCATAGCAGTAGCTTGAGAAACAGGATTGTTAATTAGTTTTTCATAAGCTTGAATTTCACGAAGGGAATTTGTTTGGCTTGTTTGTAGGGTTTTAATATTATTATGTTGCCAAGTCATTACTTCTTTAACATTCCTGATATTAACACCTTCACGACGCATTGCTTGCTGATTACGATACTTAGTTTTATCAAACATAAATTTTTGAGTATCCAAATCATACCTACGCATTTGTTGTTCTGTAGTAGCTAACTGACGTTGTTCTTGAAGAACATATTTAGCACTCGCTGAATAATTTAGAAGTTGTCGTACTTGAGCAAGGTCTTCTGCAGACTCTAGTTTCTCAGGAAGTTTCAAATGATTAGGACGTTCTGCGAGAACTTGATCTACAGTTTTATCAATCTGTTCTTGTGTCATGCCAGCAGTACCATTATTTTGTAATAGTTCCTGAGCAATCTCTTCACGCTCTGCTTTTTTAGCCCTAGCAAAAGATCCTTCTGCACCTTCCATATCACTAGCAGCAATACGTTGAGCAATATCCAAAACAGAACTATGAATTACTCCGAAGTATTGAGCTTCCTGTTTAGCTTGTCTGCTTTCAGCTTTAGAGATTTTCTCTTGAATATCAGCGTAAGTCTTTTCAACTTTGTCAATTTCAGAAGCAGGCATACCTGCTATACGCATAGTGCGAATTTGATCTTCTGTATTTTTACTTAAGTTTCGTAGATTCTCAATTTCTTGAGAACCTTTCATTATTTGTCCACGATTAGGAGTACCTTTAGAATTTTCAGCAAGTGCAGCATAACCAGTAGGTTGTCCTGCAGCTACCTTTTGAGATACTTCCGGTACATCTGGATTAGCTTGAGGTTGACCGGTAATAGGATTAGTAATAGGAGCAACGTTGACAACCGGAGGTTTGCCAATTGCAGATACTTCTACACCGGGTTTATCTTGCTCTTGCTGTACAACTCCTTGAGCAGCTTGCTGTTGATTAGCATCAGTTCCTTGTACAACAGAAGATACTTCTGCAGGAGATCCGTTAGGATCAGCATTAGGATCAGGTTGCCCTTGAGATAAAGTAGCAAGCCCTTGAGCTAGGTATTTACCAGAAGCTTTACCAGCTTCTGTTCCCATTACTTGTCCAGTAGCAGCATCTACAGCAGTTCCAATTGTGGGATTCTTAGCACCAATAATATTAGCACCAGACCTTCCCATAATTTGAGAACCTAATGCACCACCTAGAACACCTGGAATATTAAAAGGTTCACTTTGCTCCCCTGTAACTCCTTGATAAGCACGCTTACCAGCTAAATTACCAAGTACAGATCCAACCAAAGGATTACCAGTAAGGGCAGATCCTGCAATACCCCCAAGAAAACCAGCTACATTAGAACCAAAAGAGTCTTCTACTTTAGGTTGTTGAGGAGTACCAAATCGTTTTTGATAAGCTTCATCTTTAGTAAAATCATATTTTGCACGCTGATCTTCTGGAAGTTTAGACAAAACATTATAACGATATTCTGCTGCAGCTTTATCCTTCATTTCTGCAAGCTTTTCTTTTTTAGTAGCTATATTGTACTGACGTTCTGTTTCTCGTTCATCAGCACCTGCAGGATCAAAAATGTCCTGCAGTTTTTCATTAACCATGTCAAAAAGAGCATTGCCTCTACGTTCACGTGCCATATTATTTCCCCAAGAATCCTAAAAGTCCACTTTGCTTAGTTTGGTTAGCTGCATTAATTGCTGCATAACCTTGCATTGCTGCTCCATAACCAGCAGCAGGAGATTGAGAAGCTCCTGACAACTGCATCAAGTTACCAAGCATAGTGTTGTAATTAGACAATCCCAATTGTGTAGCGTTAGTCATACCACCATAGCCTTGAGACAAAGCATTAAAGCCTGTATTAGCTGCTTGGGTAGTCATATTAAACACATTACCAGCAGCTGTAGACTGTGCTCCAATACCTTGAGTAAGAGCATTAGTATTGGCACCGTAACCCAAACCAAGAGCTTGTGTAAGTGCGTTAGCACCTCCAGTCATAGCATTAACATCAGCACCATAGGCTGCTGTATTAGCACCAGACTGTGCTGCATAACCTTGACCAAGCAATCCAGCTTGCATTCCAGCAAGACCTTGTGCACCTTGTTGAGCATTCATAAGATTACCCAACTGCTGATTATAGAACTGGTTAGCTAGACCTTGATTCTGGCTTTGTAAAGCCATCAATTCATTACCACTTACCAAACTACCAGTAGCAGCAGCTTGTCGTTGTACAGCTTGTTCCCCCTGTTGTTGCAAGAACTGATAACCCGGAAGGCTAGTAACACTAGAAGGGTTAGCCATAAGAGCTTGAATCTGGTTAGCGTAACCCTGTGCTCCAGCACCAAGTCCACCTAATGCTCCTGCATATTGCCCTGCTAAACCTGTTTCTGCAGCACCATAACCAGCTGCTGCCGTACCAAGACCTGTTGCAAGATTACCAGCAACAGCGTTAACACCCACATCATAAGCTCCAGCTTGTCCAGTAAGACCTGTAGCAAGTTGATTAGCTAATCCTGTTTGAGCAGTTCCTGCTGTATTAGCAGCACCAGTAAGTGTAGTACCTAAACCTTGACTAGCAGTAAGTACAGCTTGAGCATCAGCTAAATTACTAGCTCCTGCTGTATTCATAGCTGTTTGAGTCTGGTTTACATAAGAATTTAGTGGTTGAGCCCAGGCTGAACGATAGGCTTGGTAAGGATCGTACTGAGCCGCACTAGGAGGCGGTGGAGTAGCGTTACTGGTACCAAAAATAGAACTAACAATTCCGCCCATTATACAGTCTCCTTCTTAAGCCACTTGCTTGCAGTAGCTTTATCAATTGTAAAATATAGAAAATCACCACCAAACATAGCTATTCCTTTAAGAGTTGCTTCACATTTAAATCCAAGTTTCTTTAGAAACTTAATACTAGGAACATTAAAACTATTAGCTGTAGCTACAATAGTATGCACTCCTAGTACTTCTAAAGGATACCTAAATATCTCTCTAAGAAATGTCTTAGTAATAGGCCGCCCAATAGTAATACTAGCATGTACAGAATGACCGTTATAGTGATAATAAATAGCACCGGCTTCAAGTACACCATCTTTAAACTGTCCAATAGATTCAATAGGACCATTAATTATACCGGCTGTAAACTGTACAAAGTCTGTAATGTCAGACCCACTTCGATATTCATACATTAGAATGTACCTTCTCTTAACAATATATCTACACCCAGTATACGTAGAGGTTTAGCTTCTTCATCATAAAACTCATAAGCTCTACGTCTAGCAGAACCAAGTTGTCTAATGATAGGCCTAGATTGATTTAAATTAACTGTCCTATATGAAGACCAAGTTTGGTAATCATCGTCAGTATGTCGAATTTGTAGAGTACCGCTTACTCTATCACCAATTACTTCCATACTTTGAAAGAACTTAATGTTATTACCAGTACCTTCAAAGATAGGACTTACTACTCTAAACGGAATAGGTAATCCCTCATCTGTAAAAGTATTATAATCTAATTTAGCAATGTAACCTTCTGCAGAGTTTTGCAAGTAAGTAGTAGAACCGTCTGCTACATAATTATCAGTTTCAAAAAACTGTTCTACACCATTTATCAAGCTAGACCATTCTGCCCATTGCCCAGTTATTAAGTCATAAACTAGAGTAATATTGGAATTTTTAAGAGTGAGTACATAAAAATCATGTCCTGCAATACCAATAGCAAATGCTGATACGTTAGTCATCACATCAATATTTAAATATGTTTCGATAGCTTTAGTAGAAACAGCTTGATAAGATGTTCCATTTAACATATACACACTTCTTCCTGCTTCTTTAGAAGTACCTACAAACATAATTTTATTAGGAAACTTAACTACACTATCAGAAGCATCACACCCTATTTCTAATTTAGCAGATAGATTTACTGCTAAAGGAGACCCAGTAGGGGCTCCATTATAATAAAAAAACTCTGTATAATTTTTACTAAAAGCTACTAAATAGTTGTTAGTTTTAGAAAGAGTTACCGCTTTGTCAGGCTCAGATACCAGAGATATATAATCAAGTGCTCCCCAACTTGTAGGATCTTCAACCGCACTATTATAAATTCTACCATCTGTAGTCATTACAAATACTGTATTATTCATATATACAGTACCTGGAACTAAATTACATTTGGGAATTTGGTTAGTAGGAAAATCTAAATCTGTGATTTGAGCAAGTGTACCAGTACTACCATTTAAAGTCCAAGCATTAGTAGTATTATGTAAAAACAAATAAGGCATAGTATTTGTATTTGTAAAATACAATTTACCACTACTTCCTGACGCAACAGTTACTCCAGCAATAAAACCAGCAACCGCAGTTCCTGCAATAGATACCAGCCCACCTAATACTCCAGTAGTTCCTACTATAGTAGCATTTCCAAAAGCATCTAATTTATAAAGAGAAGCAGCTTCCCCTGCATAAATATTACCATTAAAAATATACATACCATTTCCAGAAGTAGGTGTAGCAGGAGTATGCCACATCACTAATCCTGGACGTTTTACAATATACTGTCTGTCTTGTACTTGTTCAATATAGCCATTAACAATCCTAGCATCTTTTGCTGTAGAACTGTTACGACTTTGAACGTCAGTAACAAGAGGAAGTCTAAATGTTTTCATGGACGATAGAATTGAGTACTAGGAGCAAAGTAAATAGAAGTCTGTTCAATATCCCATTCTTCCATTTCTGTAATAGCTGCAAGAGCCTTAGCTTCAATATACTGCAGACGTTCTGCATCTACACCAAAGTCAGTAGCTAGTTCTGCTGCAAGATTCCAACCAATAGCTTTTAGCCATTCAGTAGGAAAGTCTGCATTATCTGTAGCAGACACTACATCCAAAATAGGATGCTGAGTAATAATATGTGCTTGATAAATACTAGCTACATTTGCATCTGGTGTAGGATAGAAATACAAAGTAGAACTATCTCGTTGTACATCTAAGAAGATAGAGTTAGGAGTGACTGTACTTTGTTTACTACCTAGAACATTGTAATCATGCTTTGCAAGCAATTGTAAAGGAATGTCATTTTGAACTGGTACCGATACATTACGCAAGAAGCCTTGCAACAAACGCATAGGTTTATGAGTTACAAGATCAGGGCCAGCATTACCAATACCATAAGAACGTTGTCCAGATACTAGAGGTAGAGTAAGTTCTGTTACTTTCCACAGTTTAACACCTTTAGCAATCCAACTCTTAATTAACATATTAAGAGCAGTAGAAGCATTAGTTACTGTAGTAGTATCAGGAGTTACACCTGCTTCTAATACACCAAGCTTACGAAGAGCATACTGAATAATTTCATCTCTTGTAAGAGTAAATACTGTTGTTGTAGATACAGCCATGATTTATCCTTTTGGACATTTAATTCGGTTGAGGGTAGTCGGCGGGGGTGTAGTCGACCCATGTGTCGTTTTCCCATCGGTAGAACGGGCCCGGGCGCTGAGGAACTTCAACGAACATCGAAGGCACAGCAAACCCATTAGCCACCGCTTCTGCGGGGTATTCATAGTAGTCCATCAGCGTTCCGAATATATCCCGGTGAGTTTCATTTGGATTGATATAGCATTTCATGGTAATTCCTTTTATACGCAAATGTTATTGACTTGGAGTGTCTGGCCGCCGTTTTGCGTCCAGTACCAAGCGCCCCCGGGTGGAACCGGGATACAGGCAGAATGGTAAGCAGACCATGTGCTTCCAGACTGCAAGTACACTTCAACCCCATTAACTACAACTTGAGCATAATACCCTCCAGATTCAATAGTCGAGTGCCAGCGAATATAAATGAAAATAGTTTTACCCCACGTATTTGTATACGTAACCCCTTGCGATTGGGTATACGCTGACCATGCCGAACCTACACTGGTAAGAGCGAAAGCAGTCGTGGCAAGTTGTGTTGTATTGGTACCAGCAGCTGCTGTTGGTGCAGTTGGAACTCCGGTGAATGTTGGGGAAGCTTGCGGTGCTAGAGGGGCTACAGCGGTTGCAATACCACCTGTAACAAAAGCAGTCGTGGCAACTTGTGTTGTATTCGTCCCTGATGCTGCTGTAGGTGCTACTGGAACGCCTGTAAAGGTAGGCGAGGCAATAGGTGCTTTAGTTGTGTCTGACGCATGAACGTGATCTGCTCTTGCAAAAGTTGTAGACACCCCAACTGCTGCTATCCCATCCATAACCGGAGTTGTTGTTGCAGCTTGCCCTACTACATAAGCAGTAGTCGCCAGTTGAGTAGTATTAGTACCAGCAACAGCTGTAGGAGCAGCAGGTACACCAGTAAATGTAGGACTAGCTTTAGGAGCTAAAAGAGCTTCTGCTGCTAATGCACGAGTAGTTTCTGTAGCAATAGCTGTTGTGTTAGCTGGTGTTTGTGTATAAGTAGCAGCATTAACATCATTAAGCCACGCAGCAGGAACCGGTGTAACAAAGTCTGTAAATGTAGTTGAAGCCATTATTTATCCTTATTTCAAGAATGTCAGTTTATAGATGGTAGAATTAAACAAGGTTTCTACTTCATCAATAGTGTTTTGAATAGGTGTGTAGTCAGGACAAACATCAGTTCTAATTTCTTGTACTTTTTCTAACATACGTTTCAATGCAACTAGAGCAGTACCTTTAACTGGATTAGAATAATAAGGAATATCTTTTAGTTTACACTCATAACCTTGATACAGTTCTGCAAGACTATCAGCTAGTTCAATTACTTCTTCATAGAAACTACCCAGAGCTATATGTTCTGCATAACTTTCAGTAGATAAATGTGCACGATGTGCAATCTCCCTACTCAAAAACAATACGCTGATAAGTTCTTCCATTATTTACTCCCGTATTTCATTTGCATTATTTTTTCCAATCCTCTAGAAACAAAGTAAGCACCCA
>Ga0172376_10005741_pt1 | contig 13736 bp, 13 predicted proteins | sample Lak35m_FD_121114 | JGI IMG/M metagenome (GOLD analysis project Ga0172376, IMG submission 121114) | Freshwater microbial communities from Kabuno Bay, South-Kivu, Congo - kab_092012_35m | ecosystem: Environmental > Aquatic > Freshwater > Lake | place: Democratic Republic of the Congo: South-Kivu...
AGCCACAACCACTTCATAATAAGATAAAAGCGATCAATCTTTTGTAAGCCTTATATAATATGACGATTTAGGCGGTTTTTAATTCCTTATGTCTCTTTATCACACAGATCCTGGCTTCCCCCCATATAGGATTGTTAACATTAATACAGAGTTATATACCGCCGTTATATTGTTTAAGCTTAATTTTTCAATTATAAGTTTTAATACAAAAGGTAGAATAAGAGTACTAAGGCTTGTTATGGCGATTAATAGAAATGTTAAAAAAGTTCTAACAGGGGATAGTTTACACACATGAACAATCTCATAAAAAAACCGCTTTAATTCTACTAAATGTATCTTTTTTTTCACCAAAGATTTACCGATAGTTTATATTAATATTTAAGCTATTTCTTAGAAGTTCTAACGTATTTTCCCAATATTCACTTGGATAATATCCGGGGCTTGTAAAAAAATTAATATTTTCTAACCTCTCTAAAGAGACATGTTGTTTTAATAAAGCCATAGACCGCTTTATTGTCATTTGAATTTCAAACCAGCTTGGATCATGGCCGCGCGCTAATATTTTCCAATTAGAATCTTGCCTGTATCTGTTAGCAAAATATGAAAAATCTATATCTAAAAAAACCGCAAGATCGTTAAAATTCGAAAAAATTATATTGGAAAGATCATTTATACACGACGTTGTTATCTCCAATAAATTAACTGTGTCACTTTGAGTTATATTTATTAGTTGTTTTTTTAAAGACAGGCGCTCTATCTGTTGATCTAAAAAATTGTCTCTATATGATGTGATAGATAGCTTTGCATATTTTAAAGAAATGTTTTTATATTCTGGCATTATGTGAATAATAACGATTCTTTTAAATATAGCTTGTGCTTTATATAAAAAAGGAAGATATGCGGTCCCTTGACTTATAGCTCCAGAGCCAATTGTATCTAAGATCTTATCCGACTTAAAAAAATCAATTAAGGAATTATCTAATATATTATAGAGATTTTTATTATGAATATACGCTAAAGGAGAAAGTAATTCTAAATAGTCATCAAAATTTATAATTATTAAAGTTCTATTTTTTAATAATGCTACATTACTTTGGGATTCCAACCAAAGTGCCCAAGAATATAAAGACAGACTATCATTTAAGGCAAGAACTCCCTTTGAATGTTGAAAAAAATAATATGGTATTTGAGTCGGTAATATAGAGGGAAAAACAGCATTTATATAATAATGCAATTTTGGATCAACATAATAATCATAATTAGATGGCCATGAAATATATAAATAACTATCTTCTTTTGCTTTAGTAACGATTAAATTTTTAAAGTAATTATCTATGTCCTGACGTTTAAAAGACTTATTATAATAAAGTTTGTACATTGGATTTACGGACAAATTCATAAAACTATATTTTCACCTTCTATACTTAAAGTGCGATACAGAGTTTCCTGAAATTCTGTTAATAATGCATTCCCATAATCCGTTAATTTACAATTCTTAAGAGTTTGATGCGCTTGAGTCAACCGTTCTTGAGACAGTTGTACGTTTCTTGAAGCTTTATTTTTTATTTCCGCATTCGCAGTATATTGAGAAATATATAACCAGTAATCCAATAAATTTTGAAAAACATATACTGCATGAAACAAACCCGAGACAGGACGCAACTCCTCTCTCCAGAGCGATGGTACTTTAAGATTATTTTTATCTGTTACAGGATGAAAATATTCGAACAAATAAAGTTTTTGATGACGATGTTCATGAATGATAGAATCTGCTAGATCATATGGACACAAAAAACCTTGTGAGGTTCTGACACTAACATAAATACAGCCAGGTATTAAATTATCGCTAAATGAGACTATTTTATCCGGATGCGCTGATGGATCTTGAATGAACTGTATAGACGGACATAAAAGATAAATCTCATTTAATAAGGCAGGATTATACTGCTCTATAATCTTAAAAGATTGACTTATGATCTCCTTTGCATCTTCCGTAATTTTATCATTTTCAAATAGTATTGAGGTGCCAAAAAAAACTCGCAACCAGTACTTATTTAAATTTAAGTCAATATTACAAGAAAATGAAGTTACCAATGATTGATCGTTTATTTGTTCGATAATATAGTCTATAAAATTCAAATCTAATGGAATTTCTTTCTCATCAATATCTTTTAAGAACCCGTATAAAAAATAGTGATTCAAAGCGTTAAGCCAAGCTTGCGCTGCTGGCTCGCGGACGATATATTTTAGAATTTTGTGATCTGTAGTACGTATCTTAGAAAGTTTGAAGTTTAAAAAATCATATTGTTTTACTAATTTTTCTAAACTCTTGATTAGGAAAGCAACAGAAGAACTTAACCAATGATTATAAAGTTGAAGCACTTTCGGATCAAATGGTTTGTTATAATCAAGAACTTTTTGTGTATCAACCAATTTCTCTGACAGCATTTTTGTTTCTCCTAAAAGCTGAATGTATTACGTTGGAGATGTGTAAAATAATATTTTTCATTTCATGACAATAGACTGTGGGGTTATTAAAACCATTGTTACTGCTATAGCGATGTGGCACGGAACCACCCCCACATACAGAGACAACAGGGCATCTTTTACATGTCGCTGAAAGCCCATCGAAAGACAACAGTTTTCTATGCGCATCCATTCTTTCAAGTGTTGCGACTTCCGATATTTTATGATCTCTTACATTTAATCCAAAAGATGAGAAACCTTCACTCGTAATCTTCAATACATCTAGGTCATGATAACTTCCATCTGTTTCAATAGAAAGTAAACTGATATCACCGAATCCAAAGGCATCCGTTCCACTTGGAATTCCAAGGATTGCAGAAATTAAATTATCAAATAATCTAAGCTTCATTTTAGGATAGTTAGTATACCAAATATTAAAACAATCAATAAGCCAATCCTTATAAAACTCTTTATTCTTGTCTCGATAAGGTGGAGGACGGTCATAATTTGAGTCCGGCAAAAGAAAGTCCAATTGTGGTAAATCTAAATTATAAAAAAATCTAATAGTTCTTTTGGATCATTTCTAACATCTATAACCGCTATAACACCCATAAATATATCTGGATACTGCTTTAATAAATTAAGCCCTCTCATCACATAATTAAATGAAGACTCGTTTTTATGATTTAAACGATGTTTATCATTTGTAGCCTTTGGTCCATCAAGACTTAATGAAACACCTAGCTTTTCTTTTTGAAAAGCATCTAATATCTCTTTATTTAAAAGTACGCCGTTTGTTTGAAGCGAAAAATCTACTCGAGCATTTGTGAGAGATTTTATGTCTCTTACAAATTGAATGATTTTTTGGTGTGGCATTAATAACGGTTCTCCCCCATGAAATACAACAAGACAATAATCAATATTATTTTCTCTTGTATATTCTCCAATCCTCTTTGCAACATGTTGTTGATCATCATCTGATAATCTACGTGGAAGTGACTTCCATGATTGATCCACATGATTAAAAACATAGCAGTAGTCACAATTCAAATTACAACGAGCTGCAAGTTTTACAAGAAAGGTTGTAAAATTAGGAGGAGACACCAACATTATTTATAAGTTAACTTCTGTTGTGCCTGTGATGCATACGATCATAACTAGTAATTTTTTCACCGGTATGCTCTCCTAGGCTCTCCATTTTTTTGATAGCTCGTTCTAAGGCAGGATTTTCAACCTGAGACTTCTCATCAATAAGTTTATTCATATCTATTACTTTATTAATCAAAGAATTAACCATAAATCAATACTCCTTAAGTTACCACAATAAACAATATTTCATACTGTTATGGATATTTCAAATAAATCTATTATAAAAAAACCAAGCAACGATGACAGAATTAAAAGCTTCCAACATAAAGTTTCTCATGCGAATACTATTTAATTCTGAGCTTTTCTAGAGTACGCAACCCTTTTAGAGCAGTGTAAATTAATTATAAAAATTACTTTCTATAACAATCTTTAAAAAAACTAGAAGATATTATCAAGTTAACATGGTATGTGCATAAGCAAGGCTTGATAATTAGATAGAAATGATATGATTTATCTTATTATCTCAGGAGATGTTCTAAAGGAATGATCATGCGAATAAGAGGTTCAACGCAGTTATATGGTATGAAGCCAGGATCTGTGTAATAAAGAGATACTGTGTTAACGGTCAAGCAAAAACTACGTTTGATTAAGTAGAGTTTGATCAAAAGGTCTCCCTTTTTTTAAGACAGCAAAGACGATACGAAAGAGCTTATGCATAACAGCGATGAGAATCACCTTGGGCGGCTTACCCTTGTCCTGGAGTCGCTGAACGAAAGGTTTGTAACACTTACAGATGTTCTTGGCAGATACTGCTGGTATATAGAAAACCTTGCGCAATGCTTTTGATCCTGTTTTTGAAAGATGACCTCGTCGATTGACGGAGGAGCCAGATTGGTGAATACTTGGGTTTAACCCTGCGTACGCCACCCATCGCAGTAACGTTGTCTGCCCAACCCCAAACCGCTGGGCTGTCTTACGGATACTTAACCCTTCCTCCGCCTTTATGCTCAATACTCTCTCCCTAAAATCCTTTGAATACCTCATGGCTCTTTTCAATGCTTATGTTTCTTATGTACCTATTGTATCCTTTTTATAGGGATTTAGCTATACTATCAACTCTCCTTAGGCACGAAGTGTTTATAAATGATTTTAGTTTGATCGAATATATTCTCGTATCTTTAAGTGTCATATGCTGATAATAAGAGGCATAATTTTGGTAGCTTACCCCCCACAGATCATAATGTCAAGTTAGATCTAACGATCCAACCGCTTTATTTTCACTAAAAGAATCGCAATAAACAGGGGCTATTTTATAGCCAGAATCTCATCTTCATTTAACCCAGTATACTTTGTAATTGCTGATATCGACAAATTATCCTTGAGCATTCCACGAGCAATCTCAATCTTTGCGGCTTTTTCACCTTCCGAAATTCCCCTCTCTAAACCTTTTTCTAAACCTTTCTTTAGCCCCTTTTCTTCTGCATCCATAAGTTTTTGTTCTTCGATAGCTCTTGCATCCCATTCGTGCTTTAAAGCCGCCTCATACGAATTCCACTCCTCTTCCGTCATAGAATATTTGGTACTTTCATCAAAGGCTTTTCGTAATACGATATCATTCCCGATAAAAGTGTTAAACTCTTGTTCGGTTGTTTCATGAGCATGCTTAAAGAAGTATGTCCATTTATCCTCTACGGTGTCTAATTGATCGATCGTCTTAATGAACTTTGGTAACTCTATAAACATAAAGCTAAAGGCTTTTAAGTCTTGCTCGTAAGTCTTTCTATCTAACGTAACATGATCTGATTTCCATGTGGACTTATTCGGAAACATCACATAGTCTGTAATTGCGATAAAAATAACCTCTTTTAGGTCTTGATATTTACCCCCGACATTCATTTGATTGATGTACGCTTTGGCTGCATAAAACTGAGCTCGCTCTTCAAACCCAGGAGTTTTTGCAACCTGCATTTCAATAATAAATTGTGTACCCTTCTGATCGCGACATAAGACATCTACGATAGATTGCTTCTTATAGGCAATCTCAGGATCCTGGGTCGTTTTTAAGTAGGTCACATCTTGAACCGCATCCTTGTCCGTAAGATGTAAAATACTATTGATGAAATAAATCAGAATATCCTTATTCTTTTCGGTTCCAAACAATCGCCGAAATAAGAAATCATTCTTAGGATCTAAAAACTTACTGAATGCCATAATCTATATCTTTCATTTCATAATCAATATACCATATGTCTGTAAAACAATGGTAAAAATATGTTTTCTTTATGTTATTAGGCGTATTTTTGCTCAATAGCACTATTTAATGTTCTGATGTGCCCACAACAATTAGACCGAACTGTTGATCGTAACGTTTTTGATGATATTGATCTCGGTGACGATTGTTAATCAGATTATCCTTCCTCAATTTTTCTAACATTAGAATGAATGGACTTGGTTGATATAATAGCGGGAATGCTCTAAACGCATTCAGCACTATTCCCCTTTGAATAGTTGGATGTCTTACGACAGATAAGAAATGATTCCCAGAGTCTGCCAATCGAACTATCGGTCTTTCTGGCAACGCGTTTGTTACATCAGGAGTTTGCGTAATAACAGATCCATCTACATCTAGATAATAGTATGTAAAGCCATTTTTTGGACTCCGTGTGTCAACAATAGCAAGAATAGTATCTGGAAATAGTTTGACGAATTCATCAATTTGTTTATCTTCTGCCCACTCTTCATCTTTAAATTCATCCTTTTGAATTCGCAATCTTAATAAATTCCTCGGCAACGTTGTTGTAGGAACCGTTGCTAAAAATGAATGATTAATAATTTGCATTTGATGGCAGATCGCATCATAAAAACAGTTACCTCGATCTTCAACATCGTGTAATTCCCATCCAAAAATTATTCTAGGCCCAACCTCTCCTTTTGCTTCAGCGTCTCGAAGTGATAATGTTTTTGCGGCTTTTAAGTCTTCAGCTTCACTTTTTAATACGGATGTTGGAACTATTGGAGTTGGTGCAGCGCTTGATCCTGCAGTTGCGGGAGAGAGCAAAAGATCTAAAGTAGACAATCGTTCTTGAATCAGTTGTTTTATGATTTGAAGTATCTCCCATTTTCTCTTTAATGATGAAACTTTTTGTTTTTTCCTAGATAAGGACTCGTCTTTTAATAATTCATCAATCTCTTTATAGTCAGGGGTACTTAATGGCAGTATTGTTGTTACAGGGGTTGTTACTACTGATAGTCCTGGATGCGTAACCTTAAGCCTTTCATGTAGCCAATGAATTAACAAATGCCCCTCTTTCTGCCGAACTGGCGTTAGTTTTTCTTTAGTCGCAAGTTTCGCAGCGGCATCTCTTACAGATCCTTTGCCTTTGCCAGCAGCTCCCTTACCATGTGCCATTGGATGCATCCCATCAAACTGACCAAGTTCTAAAGGGTTTCCATATAAATCTTTAATTGTTATATCGATTCTGCTGTCTTTGGGCTTTCTAGGATGAACGAGGGTATGTTTCCAAGTATATAAATTATGAGCATCTCCATCCATATGCACAACACCTGCTTCAATAAAGTCGAGTAAAATTAATCCTGACAAAATGGATGTATTATTACGTCCTGCTTCAGAATAAAACCATGCCGCAATTAGATTTGGTAAAAAGTATAGTTGTTCATCTGATAAGCGAGTTCCTTTTAAAATTGACCGCATTTCTTTTGCAAGACTTGAGGGAGAAAGAGCGGATGACACAGCATAATATCTATCGAAAGCTTCAGCAAATCCGCGATAGCTCTCACCCTCATCTCTTGATCCAAAGCAATAAAGCGGACGGAATAAGAAATCCTGAAGCCCAACACCTAATCGTTTTGCAATTTCCTTTAAGATAAAAAATATACGATAACGTTCAGCATCTGTTGGATGAAAAATATTATCAATTTGGGTAAAAAATGAACTTAAGCCACCACCGGCGCCTTCAAAAAGGCTTCGAACAAAAAGTGGGATTTGAACTTCTCCTCGGTAGCGTATCCTTTCAAGGGTCATCTCAAAAATACGTTCGTACATTTGACGTTGTACTTCTGGTATGCTTGCTAACTGAGTTGCCTCAACATCCGACAGTGGAAAAACATCTGGATCTGATAGACTATCTTTGCTACCTATAGATCTAAACACAGCGCCATGCGCATCTTTCAAACTCCTCGGCAATGACAATCGGTAAAGTAAAAATTCATTCTCTAAATGAGTGCCCATCTGAGCTGGAATGTTTAAAAGAAGATAAAAACGATTTTTTAATAAATCCTGCTCCATTTTTGAAAGCTTGCTATAAAACTGCCAGAAGTTAAAAGCATATAATGCGGTTTCTCGTCCTTGGTCAGTAAAAGATAATAGATCATCTTTTGTTTCTCTTAAAACAGCTCCTTGAAATCCATGATCGCTAACATACAAATGCATACCTTTACCGGTATCGGTATGTTTTATTAAAATTATCCGTTCGCCCACAGTAATCCACCAGCCCTGTATAGGCTCTTTCGCTGTATGTAAATAATGCGCCAATCCTAACAACCCTGCTGCAGATGACCCGATCATTAACTGTACTGGTAGAATACGAGAATCATCCTCTTCAGTTATTAAAGGACCTATACTGTCTTTTTGAGGACGAATTAAATCCATCATTCTGAAATAAGGTTCCCTTAATCGAGGAAAAGGCGTTGTGAATGTCCCAACAATAGCTCCCGCGCCCTTTTCATAAAAAGTTCGCATAATATCGTTAAGAACTTTTGGATCAATGCCATACTTACTGGCAGCTTCAGAAACAAGTGCTTCCGTAAAAGTTTGAAACTCAGATTCAACTTGTTCTTTATAAGAACTATAATCTGGGACAGCAACGGGAATTTGCCCATGCATTTCTTGCACAATTTTCTGTGCCACTCTTACTAATTCATAAGAATAAAACTCTATAGCTGATTCTGACTCTGTTCCCGGAAAAAATAGCTTGGAATACATGTTTGATATATACTCTCCCGCGAGAGCTGATGGGGTGCTTGGTGCAGACTGTGGCACATTACTACCCATTGAGGTATCTGTCGTATCATGGCTCTGTTCACCAAATGCTGCACAAGGTGTCGATGTCCATAGGGATGTTGAAATGAGTAACAAGGCTAATTTTAAATAAGACCTTAGGTTCAGCATTATTAGTCCTTACCAATAAAAAAGACAAACCCTACGCTACGGCTTGTCTCTTAATTATTTGTTTGTCCGATCTTATCAATTTAGCGCAACAGAGCCGGCTAATGCAACTACATTCTTGCTCTTTATAACCTGCGTGAAATGTTCCATAAGCAAAAGCACAAGCTCTTCTGGAGGGATAGAGCCTTGTCGTTGATATTCTGGAGGAACGATTACATAAAAACCACGTGCAGGGCTTACAATATCTCCTTCTTGCTTTAATCGATGAAGACCCACAAGTGCGGTTGCATGGGCTATCTTTAATTCGGTCATCAACTGCTGAATGGTAAATGAGCGTTTGCCATTCCTTCTTAGGTCTTTGACATATTTATGAAATATATTCATAGTTATACAATAATTAACACATATAGAATTATATATACATGATAGATATATATTTGTATACAAATTGTTAAAATTAATATATTCTTGGTAAATGGACTAGCGGAAGCGGATGAACAGAAATTATTGGGGGAAAAACTATCTAAAACTAAGTTCGTTGTTTTTTGTTCCATATCTAAAGGAACCCCAGATAGCCAAAGACGCAGCTATTAAGCCTAAGAAGCCTCTAAATTTAGATCTCATAAAAAATAATTGGGATGATATCCTTCGTTTTGCCGCAACAATTAAGTTAAAGTACGCTTCTTCGTCACAATTATTTAAACGCCTCAACTCTTATAGTAAACAACATGTTTTATATAAAGCTTTAAAGGAATTCGGACGGTTACAAAAAAGCTTATTTATTCTCCAGTATTTACAAGACGTTGAATTTAGGCGATCTATTGAGAAACAATTAAATCGAGGCGAGAACAGTAACAAATTCTCAAAAGCTATTGCGTTCGGAAATAATCAAGAAGTCTTCTTCGAAGAAAAGTCTGAACAAGATATCGCTGAGAATTGCCGGCAACTGATTAAAAATACTATCATTTTATGGAACTATTTATTTTTAGTAAAAACATTACTTTCATCAGACCCGGATAAATCGGAGCATGCTCTTAAAACATTACAGGCTGGAAATGTACTCGCTTGGCGACATATTTTGTTTCATGGTGAGTATGATCTAACAAAGGAAATGACGTCTGATGAATTTGAGCTTATCGACCCTAAAATTATGACCAAAATCAGTACACGTTTTTGGGAGAACAAAAACCGCATTTAGTGTTGGATTGTATGTAAGATTCTCAAATCTCTATGTTACATTTGGCCCCTTCCTAACTTTTTACACTAAATATATTATATCAGATCTTGTATGACCTGATCAATTCTGTCGCTCTACCAGCGTAAAAATTCCGTTTGTGCGGCAAAATAGCTTGAAACTCTTTGGACTAGACAGCGAATATATTTCCGAGTAATTTATACTCAGCATAATGACAAGTGTGGACTGAAGCTAATCCCTTAGAGGGTCAGTGCCTTGACTTAATATATTAAGATACTCTTTATATGCAAATACCTTATGACGCGGCTTGCCAGTAATTTCTTTAATGATATTTAAATCGCTTAATACGGATAGACTTCTTAAGATTGTAGGTAACGATACTCCTGTAGCCTTTTTGATTTTATCGGTATTGGCTAAGGGATGAAGTTTTAAGTAATTGTATATTAATAAGGTCGCTGCTGTTGATTGTCCAGAGTTATTAATCTGCATAAGATCTGTATTGAATAGTTTAATAATTCGTTGAGCTGCGTCTGTAGCTTGATTAGCGGTATCAATAACTCCAGTTAAGAAAAACGCAATCCAAGCTTCCCAGTTGCCGGTTTCTCGAACAGATTGTAAATGATCATAATAAGCTTCTCTGTTCGCTTTAAAGTAAAGGCTTAAATATAAAAGAGGTTCTTTTAAAAGACCTTCAACATATAACATGAACGTAATCAACAAACGACCCAATCGACCGTTCCCATCCAAAAACGGATGAATGGTTTCAAATTGTACATGTGCAAGTGCTGCTTTAATGAGTATGGGTAACTTAATCTTATCATCATGAAGAAACTTTTCAAACTTATCCAGGCATCCCATTAATAGTTCTGGCGATGGGGGAACAAACCTTGCATTGCCTGGACGACTACCTCCAATCCAGTTTTGAGATGTTCTGAACTCGCCAGGCTGTTTATGTCCACCACGTGCATTATCCATTAATTTTGAATGGATTTCTCTAATCAAACGAAGAGATAAAGGAAAACTCTTAAGCCGTTCAATGCCGTAATTTAATGCGGATACATAGCATGACACTTCAGTAACATCATCTAGAGGGACTCCAGGAGCGTCAACATTTTCAAACATTAGTAAATCAGATAGCGATGATTGCGTGCCCTCAATTTGTGAGGATAGAACTGCTTCTTTTCGAATATACATATACAAAAACAATGATGGATCTGGTAAAAGAGTGCTCATCCCATCTAAGCGACCAAGTGCTATGTTTGCTTGATCCAGAAGAGGATATAAACTCTCCAGCTCTAATGGAGGCTCTGGAGGTAAATCAGAAGGGATATATGCTCTATATGTTTCGCCAACAGTAGTCGCAGAAATATATCGACCTATGCGTTTTCGTTTGTTAATGGACATAAAACATTTCTCAAGTATTGCTCGTTAATCTAATTTAACTTACATCCATGATAGTTGCAAGAGCTCAAGTAACAAGAAGTCTGCATTTCTTTAGTTATAGTATATGAGTAACGTTGTTGATAGTTAGAAACACCCCCCACAATTTAACATAAGAAATATTATGATACGTATGCTTCGAGAGATACAACCTGGATGTCTTCACTTAATTTATATCTTCTGCCTTTTGGATAGATCACCGTTAATGAATCTAGCTTTAAATCTTCTATAGCTATACGCATGGATGGGGTTAATTTAGGAGCATCAGAAAGCTTGAATTCAAAACCTAGTTTTTTTCCATGTTTTAAAAGCAATAGATCTAACTCTGCTTTATTATGGGATGCCCAGAAATAACTGCTCTCAGGATCAGCTTGATGAAACTTAAGTAACTCTTCCATAGCAAAACCCTCAAATGACGCTCCAGCCTTAGGGTGTTTAAATATCTCAGAATAGGTTTGAATATTGAGCACGCAATGTAGTAACCCCGTATCTCGGTAATATATCTTAGGGCTTTTGACCTGTCGTTTCTTTAAGTTTTCATGCCAGGGTTTAAGGGTTCTTAACATGAAGCTCCCAGTTAAATAAGATATGTACTTTTTTATGGTCGGTTGGCTTACCCCTAAAGAAGATGACAGATCTGAATAGTTAACTATTTGTCCGTGGTAATGTGCTAGCATGAACCATAATTTTCTTAGAACGTCAGCCTGAAAACCTAATCCCAAAATGGCTAGGTCTTGTTCAATATATGTTCGCATGTAATTCTCTCTCCAAGAAAGGCTTGCCTTTTGTTCTAAAAGATAGCTTTTAGGAAATCCCCCTTGAGTCCAAAGCTGTTCCAAATTATGGGTTTCATCTAAGGAAAATGGAGTTATTTCAATAAAAGCAATCCTACCCGCTAAGCTTTCCGAAGATTGTTGAATGAGTTCACGAGAAGCGCTGCCTAATATTAGAAACTTCTGATCAAAGTGCTTGTCATGTAAGTATCTTAAATAAGGAAATAAGTTTGGACGTCGTTGAATCTCATCCATAATAATTAGGCCCTGAAGCGAAGACAAAGTTAAATCTGGAGTATCAAGAGCCTGGACATCGGCTGGTTTTTCTAAATCAAAATAATGAGTGTTAGCATGTTCTTTTCTAATCTGGCGAGCTAAGGTTGTTTTACCACACTGACGTGGGCCCAATAAACATATGATACGATGAGAATCAAAAGCAGTTTGAATAGCGCTTAAAAGACGACTGCGAGCAAGCATTTCTATAGATCCTATTTAAAGCAAGATCAGTATACCATGAATATCCAAATAATAAAATTAAATATTCATGGTAAAAAAGCTAAAAAAGAAGTAACCTTTAGCAGACAAAATGGCATAAATCTACACTGGGAATGCCGGTTAATAATTGAGAGAATTGCGAAATCCGTAATTACACTCTACGGATAAATAATATTATACCGGATCAATAATGCGGCGTATTTAACATAAGACAAATATTCCTTGAGAAGAGAACCTAAGTTAAACCATTCCCGTTAAACTTACATAATTAAAATACTTGGTGCGTTGAGCAATTTTACTCAATGTAATGAGCATGGAAGTAAATATGAGTCCTACACTTAAAACAATTTTAAACAGACTCAGTGAGCCGAGAATTCAGATCTTGACCGGACCTAGGAAGGTTGGAAAAACAACATTAATTCAGTAAGCGTTAAAGAACGTTGCGATTTTTTTCCACTATGATAATAGCAGAAAGCGGATATACAGCAAGTTGGATAGAGGAGAAAAGGTTTAGCTTCTAGTACCTCTGATCCAAAGTATCCCCAGATGTTTAAATTATGTATTAATTAGTTATATTAAAACCAAATAAACTACCTAGATTACCCTAGATAAACTGCTCTACCCTCCCCCCATCGCAAGACTTTGATGCAAGGGGCACAAGCTCTCTCACAAGTCTGAATAGTTTTCAATCTGCCAGCTCAGCCTGAGTAGAATGTTTCGTTTATGAGGCGACGGGGAAATAACTATTAAGCTAGACAGCTAATATATTTCCGAGTACTTTTAAAAGTATAGCACTACGGGAACTCGTTTTATGACTAATCTGATACCAATTAAACCGCTGTTTGTATTTTCAGATGATCCAAACACATTGGCTAAAGACATCATTATTTTTTCCGGCGATAACTATAACAAAGAATTAGGTTCAGCGCTAATTGATGCTAAGAATGACGGACAAGCAATTTCTTCCTTCTTAAGAGAGTATAAAGACTCTCCCGAAACCTTACGTTCCTACGCGAAAGAAATTGAACGACTTCTTCTTTGGTGTATTCATGTGGCGCATATCAACATCTCTAGCCTGAGACGCGATCATTTA
>Ga0172376_10005747_pt1 | contig 13729 bp, 10 predicted proteins | sample Lak35m_FD_121114 | JGI IMG/M metagenome (GOLD analysis project Ga0172376, IMG submission 121114) | Freshwater microbial communities from Kabuno Bay, South-Kivu, Congo - kab_092012_35m | ecosystem: Environmental > Aquatic > Freshwater > Lake | place: Democratic Republic of the Congo: South-Kivu...
GGAGTTCGTCGAGACAATAAAGAAGATTTCGGTATTAAACGAGGCCCTGCCGATAAAGGAAAATACATCCCAGGTTCTAAGAAATATAACAACCCTCAGGATTCTCAAGATCCTAAGATTCGGTATAGGCATAAGTCTCTTGACGAACGAACGTGCGATCTTCATAAAGGCTTTGCTCCAGAGAAGGTTGGCGGAGCTGTTGGTCGAGAATATATAAAAAATCCCGATAGCGACAAAGCAAAACGGGTTGCAGTCAAATTTCATAGCAAAAACGTGAATAATCCTGAAGCAAAAGAAAAATTTGGTGAAGGAATGACCGAAGAAATTTGGCAGCATAATTTGAAATTGGCTAAAAAATCTTTGCGAGGTGTGGTAAACATGTGGCAAACTGATTCTGCATTTATGACTAAGGGCTCTAGAGCGATGCCTTTGGGTCCCGGTGGAGAAGTGCAGAATCTTGTAAAAAATGACGATGAGGATCAGGATAACGGAGCTGAATAATGCAAGGCATTTATGCGATTATCAATAAGACTAATGGCAAGAGATATATTGGTTCGTCTATTGATGTTGAAAAACGTTTTAAGAATCATTTAGTGACTCTAAGAAAAGGGAAACATCATAATATAAAGCTTCAACGTGCTTATAATAAACATGGAGAAAACAACTTTATTAATAATATTATCGAAGAATGTTTAGAACGCGATGATTTGTTTAATAGAGAGCAATGGTATTTAGATAATACGATCTGTGATTATAACGTTTCACCTACTGCTGGAGGTGGTTATCTGGGTGCTGAAGCTGTGCAAAAGATGAAACTTTCTATGATAGGTAAAAATGTAGGTCCTAAAGCCGAAGAGACAAAAAAGAAGATCTCTGAGACGCTTAAGGGATTTCAACATTCAGACGAAACTTGTAGAAAAATGTCTGAAGCTCATACTGGGAAGAAACGCCCGGAGCATAGCATTAAAATGTCGGGAAAAGGTAATCCGATGTACGGTAGAAAAAATCCCGGGGCGTCTAAGTGGTGGAAAGAATATTGGGATAGAAAGAAGGCTCAAGATTAGCTATCCATTTAACGAGTATAAAATACTTCGTATTATAAGATCGGCGTTCTCTGCGTTGAAGTCAACGGGCAGCGCGTTCGATCAGACTTTTAAGTACCTCTTTGATACTTTAGACTTGAGCGCTGAGGAACGATCGGCATTCAAAGACATTATTATAAATGAAAAAATTCAATATCATACTACATACTCAACAATTTCAACGATTCTACCAACAATTGTTTGTGTTATGGATCAAGAAACAGTAATAGAAGAAAATAAACCGATTGGCGACGTCTTGGGCGATGCAACTATAACAGATGGCGATACAGAATTAGCGACTGACGAATATGGTAATATTATGCAAGGTGTTTATTCTATAAGCATTTTAGCAAAGCAAATATTACTTGTTAGACTTCTTGGCACATTTGTGAGATTTATTCTCGAAAATTATTCGGTCAATAACGATGATATGCCTGATTTAGATATAAACACGGATAGATTTTCACCGGATGCTGAGTTTTTCCCTAATGACGTATTTCATATTCATTTGATCGTGAGATTCCGTTATGTCGAGTCTTGGAACGAAGTATATGGACCAATTAGTCAGATCTACATGCAAGCATGCGGCACAGAATTCTGGCAAAATATCATGGGAGAAGTTTAAGAAACGTCATAGAATTGCTAATTTATAAACATGACATAGGTTTATCTTCACTCTATGCGATAGGAGAAATTTAATGGGTGTATATTTTAACGGACGATACTACATTAAGCCACAGGTGGCAACCTATGTAGATGATACGGCACTAACACCGATCGGTCTCGTCGGTTCAAACGTTATAGGAATGATGGGCCCCGCCAAAGACGGTGTCCCTAATCAGGCCTATCTTCTAACTTCTTTGGCTGACGCTACCGATATTTTTGGGGAAGGGCCCCTTGTTGATGGTGTTGCGATGGCTTTCAACGGCGGAGCTCAGTACATTTGGGCAACTCGTATGGGCGGAACATATGATGGCGCTACTCGTGTTTTCGGCGGTAGTGATACTCTTCCTAAGCAAGCAATTTATGCGACAACTGATGCTGGAACGCCACCTTTCAAATTTCTTTCGAAAGCGTATGGTACTCAAGCAAATGGAATAATAATTACAACGAATGGAAATTCAGACGAATCGAAGGGATTTGATGCAACTGTTTCTGCTTTCGGCAATACGATTACAGGCGAAGCTATTTTCTATAACGTTCTCAAAATTGAGGCAAGTAGTTCCGCTCCAGATTCAACATCATTTTCAGTGTCTACGAATGTCACGGCCTACGATTTGGTAATTTCAGACGGAACAAATGATAATTCTGCATCTCCAATTAATCTTGTGGGTGTAGCAACAACAACTGATCTCGTTGAAAGAATCAAAGATGCGATGTCAAATGCACAGCCTGCGCCCATTGAATCTTCTTATTTTACTTTCACTGTTATGAAAGAAGTGCCAGGAACACAATTAGACGCAAGTTCATGGTCGGTAGCGAAAAGTGGTTCTGGCATAATTCAGGCTAACATTAAAGCTGTTTTCGATTGGTTTAATTCTGGTTCGCAGCCTTACGTTTATGCGGAAGATTCCGGCAACATTTTTACATCTTACTCTACTAAAAATCCGCTGCTTTTTGGAACGTATGGATCAGAGTTAATAACAAAAACTTTCAATATGGCCGATAGTAGCCAAAAGGGCAGTACAGGAAGTATCGATGCTACATCTTATTTGGGTGTTTTAGCAGAAATCTATGAAGATTTAGACCTCGACTTGATTGTCCCAATTGTTGACGATTATATCGGTGTAGTTATTAGTGACGATGCCGATGCTATCTTCAATTATACTCTCACCCACTGCAAAGAGATGAGCACTATCAAATCCGAAGAAAGAATCGGTCTTGTAGGCTATCAATTCGATGGCGTTGATAATGCCACATCTATTTCTGACGGCAATTCTGACGCGCTCGTTACTTTATTGAAGGGTAAGGCAGCAGGTTTTAACTCTCCTTACATGACAGTTTGTGCTCCGAGACTTAAGACATTCGATCTCAAAGGCAATCTAAAATATTTTAATGGTACGTATACAGCTGCTTACATTGCTGGTTTGATCGCTTCATTCCCTGTTGGCGAACCTATTACGAACAAGGATATTTCTGGAATTCAAGGTCTTTCGACTTACTTCAAAAATCGACAGATTCTCCAGTTAATTGATAACGGAGTTTGCACAATAGAACGCGTTGGCGCGGCTCTCAAAGTTGTACAGGGTGTGACATCTTGGATCTCAGACGACAACTTCAATAAGAAAGAAATCTCTGTTCGATTGGTGACTAATTACATCGCCAAGAACTGCAGAGAGAATTTGAAGCAATTTATAGGTAGAAAAAATTCTCCTAATATCCTTCAGATTATGAAGGGATCTTTAATACAGGTTCTCCGAGAACTCGAAAACAACGAGATTATTGTTGGGACATCGACGTACCCAGCATATCGAAATCTTACTCTTACAGCCGATGGAGATGTTGTTCGAGTATCATTTGAATGTTCACCGGTTCTACCGATTAATTATGTTCTTATTACAATACACGCTACAATTTTCAAGGCAACGATCTAATTAAGGAGTTATTATAATGGCTAAAGTATATAGTGGCAATACTGTCATGGTAGTCATCGGAAACCAGCCTGTCGGGCTGCTTCAAGATGTCACTGCCGATGAAGATTTTGCGCCCGAACCAGCTTCTGGAATAGGGGACCCAAGAGTAGTTGAATATATTCCGACAATGTATAGAATATCATTAGCGGTATCTTCGATGTCTCTTAAGAAATCTTCGCTTTTCAACATCGGTATTTTTCCAGAGACAATCGATACGTATTTGGCGACCGAGCCTTTCACAGTAGTTATTATTGATAAAGTCTCTAAGAAAACCATCCGCCAGTATAATAACTGTATTTTTGGCAGAGGAACATTATCTGTTAGAAAACATACGATTGTTTCTCACAATTGTACATTGTTTGCGACCGAGGCTATTAATGGAGATGCAGATGGGTTTAAACAAACAACAGCTTAATAAAGAGGTATAAAAATGGCTCAGAAAATTTCGCAATACTTTGATTATAAAATTGGCGGCAAAGATTACAAAATTCGGTTCAAGACTCCAAAAGTTGGAGAACAAATAGCAATAGGACAGACTTTTGCTGCTTTTAAAGCTGGTTTCCCTACTCTTGATGAAATCTCAGAAATGCTGGCTTATGCTACGGCGACTCTTAATGTGGTAATTGTAGATAAGCCAGCCGATCTAAACTTAGAAGAAATAGATGCAGATGATTGGCCAGAATTACGGAAGATGTTGACAGATTACCGTAAGTTTGCCTTTTTTCGTAACGAAGCTCCGGCGGAATCTTCTCCTTCGTGAGCTGAAGGCAGCTGCTAGGGAAGATCCTGATGTAGCTGATGATGTCGAAGATTTTGCACTTCAAAAGCTCAAAAAGCAAGCTAAAGAAGAGCTTAATGCTACTCTTACACGCTTAATCTATAGAGCCAAGTATAACCTCCCTCCTAATGATTCTCGTTTTTTAGATCTCACTGATGAAGAAATTGTATATGAGCTGATTTTGCAGGCTGAATATCGTAAATGGTCTGAGGGCATTGTAGAAGAAGAGGAAGGTGATGACAATAGAATCGTTTATAAAAATACCGAAGAATTTGAAAGTCTCGCAAAGCGTCTCGAAAGAGGCGAAGATATAGATCTAGAGTCAATGATGACTCCTGAAGAAGATTGGGAAAAAGTAGATGGCTAGCGACATTTCTTTAACAAATGCAGTCAGAGCACTGACTAATGCGATGAGCAAAGGCATTATTGATAAGGGCGACGCTCCGCATTATGGCTCATTGACGCCAGGAGGACCACAAGGGTTCGATCCTGAATTTTTTAAAGGCTTTAACGATAATTTTAAGGAAATGAACGAAGAACAAGCCAAGCATAATAGAGATTTTAAGAAATCAAATGAAGAATTCAATCATCGGATGGCAACGATTGCCTCTATAATGGCTCCAGTCGCCGAAGGCATTAATCAGTTTATGAAATGGACTGTTTTTAAGCCTGCAGAACTTATGGGCGGAGGTGAAGGCCGAGCGGTTAGAGCTGGATTACAACGAGCTACAGGCGGTGGAAATATTGCATTCGACATCGCTTCAGCTATTGCAGCAGTGACAGGTAATCTTGGTGTTGCTGCAGGGATTCAAATGATGGGTCGAGCTGGTGGTGCGACTCTTTTAGGACAGATGGCTTATGGCGAGAAGAATTTAGCTAAAAGAGGCTTTGAACAGAATATTTTAGAAGATTTTGGCCGTAAGCAGATGGATACAGAAACTGCTGCGATGTTCGATGTTCGTTCTGGAAGACTTGGGGCGCAAGCTGGTGCATGGGGAGCTGGATTTAAAGTGCCAGAATTGATCTCCGGCCTCTCCAAAGAATTAAATGAAAATCCGCAAATTTTACAGCAGGCAATAGCGAATGCATTTCAAGTTGGTGGCGCTGCCGGAATAAAAAATATAAGTAAGGATAATATTTCTAAGCTTGTTCGTGAAGGTTATGGCGATGCCGCCACAATGATGGCGGTTCAAGCAACTGCAGGGAGGTATGGATATGGTCAAGGTGCAGCTCCAGATTTAGCTAATAGAACTGGTCTGGCCATTCAGGAAATGCTTCCATTAATGCAGCAAACGAGAATGCAATATTTTATGTATAAACAGGGCACCGCAGAATCAATTAATAAATTTGTCGCTAATACTTCTATGGGTGCAGTGAATCCATCGATGGCTCTTGGCGCTATGGCGGGTGCCGCTCAGGGAGCTTCAGGAGTAACGGATGAAGCTGCATCTATGCTACAATATAGAGAATTTCTTAAAGCAAATCCAGGTTCAACTTATCTAGATTTTGTCGAAGCTAAGAAAACCGGTTTCGCTGATGAAAAATGGCGTAAATTTGTTGGAGGCGCAGCAGCAACATTTGCCGGTATGGGCCAAACAGGTCGACTTATTGGCGCTGGAATTGGCTTAGGTACTCCCGGACAAATTGAGGGAATAGCAGGACAATATGCTGAAGGCATGGGCTCCGATGCTTATAGAACTGGAAAACGAGTTCCAAGTGGCTTTGAAGGCACAGCTAAGTTATTTGGAGCACAGACAGCGGAAGCATTAAACGTTTCATTAGAAGGTGCAAAGAAGTTTACCGCAGAATTTGCAGACACAATGAATAAATTCGTGGGTGAAATGAACATTGCAGTAAAGAATGCTAAGGATGCTACAGATCAAGCCGTTGCTTTAAATAAAATTGTGCGAAAGTATACGCCTGATATTCTGCCCGAAGGCACTGGAAGAATTTGGAAAAATTTTGGTGAGGGCGGCGGAGAATTATAATAAATGCAGCAAATACTTAAATTCAAAATAGAAATATTTGATGTTCGAATGCGAAATTCGATTTCTATTATAAACGATACAGCGATTGTTAAATCTGTACAAATACAGAAGAATACGTCGTTAGACAATATTGCGACAATAACATTCATTAAGGGTAAAGCGTATGAACTTCTGCCAATGGAAACAATTTTAAAGCTCTTCAATTATGTTAAAATCGAAATAGAGCTCAAGACTTATAATCCAAGTAATTTGGATTCTAAAGGCAAAGGTAAGATGTTATATTTTTCAGGATTTATACAAACCATAAATAAACAGGCACAATTCGGCGAAGCACCTGGCAGCGCTGTGTCAATAACTATATCAGATTATAGTAATTTGTTAAAAACGACTTTCTATACTAAGAATCTTACATTTCTTGAAATATTAAATCAAGCAGTTCCCGAATTTAGAATGATTAATTTTTCTGAGTATTTGGGAGATAAAGATAATAAACTTTTAAATTCATTTTATTCTCCCACACAAATTGGATTCATTTTCTTCGCATTTTTGTTTTTTAAATTTATGTACCGAATTGTTTATGACGAGAAGAAAGGGCACGAGCAAGGACAAACAAAAAAGACTGCCGCCCCTGACAATAAAGAAATTTTTAAAAAATTCAAGATATATCTGCCTTTTGGACTAGATCTCCCGAGTGGCGATTCGATGTTTAAAGGACAAGAGTCAATGCTTACAATTTATAAGCAATTACAGGGAGTAGCATTTGATCTGTTTAAGTATATTTATCCCGAGCCCATTTTTGAATTTACTACATTCGAAACAGAAGATTCTGTCATATTAATGATTAGACTTACGCCTTTGATGAAATTCGACAGGCCTGTGTTACCTCCAAAGCTCATTACATTCGGTAGTGCTGAAAGTGATCGAAATGAAGAAGCTTTATTTCACGAAAAGTATGTCTCGACACAAAGTTATGCTTTTGATTTAAACACTTATAATGTTATCGACTATAGAGACTTTGGACACAATAGAATTAGATCAATTAAAGAGCAGATAGGTATTTCGCCTTCTGAATTTATTAGAGATAATATCAACAAGGGCGATCTAATATCAATGTTGCAAGCATCAATAGGCGAATCAAAAAAGATAACAATCAACGATTTATTAGCGAATGATAAAGAATCTGATTTAATTACTGATAATTTTTTTAAACTGATTGATATCGACACAAAATTTATTGAATCGATAAATATGCCGCGATCGGCGAGTTCGGTCGTAAATGTTATATGGACTGTTCCGACGACCGATACTGCTGTTCTTAAAATGTCGGGAAGAGAGTTGGTTTATGCATATTTGCAACAGCGCCTGCAAGAAGCGGGTGGTGCAGATCAATTTGGTAATTATATTTACCAGCAGTTTAATAAAGATGTTTTTGCTAACCCAGTATTTTTGATGGATTATAGAAATGTATTCGGTCAAGATTTTGTTTCTGGAGATATGAATTATTTTGGATTTCGTGAATTTGAGATAAAATGGAACTATCTATCGGTTGAATGTTCTGCAATCGGGCATATTTTGAAATATGTTGATGTTTCTATTCTTAAAGCCGCCAAAAAAATAAGTAAAGACAAGAAACAGATTCAAATCATCGATGATGCTATTAGAACTGTTTCCGAAGGAATTCAGCAGACTACTTCAAATGATAAAAAACCAAGAATAACATTAAAAGCATTCGAAGTATCTCCAATAACTTCTGCGTATATAACCCCCAATTACGATTCTTCAGCGCGGCTTTTGAAATATGAACCCTCAAAAAGTTATAGACAAACATCTCGTGCGGGATTTTTACCAAAACCGTCTAAAAATAAAAAACCAGATATTAAAAAAGCGCTTGAAGATCCCGATTTTATCTCAGCATGCAAACGAAATAATTTTGATTTAAAAGACATGAATAATGCGTCTAAAATATTAGAATTAATTATAAAAGCTAAAGAAAAAGATACGAAGATAATGGGAGGATTTGCTAGTGAATTAAATTCTGTCATTGCTTCTGCTTATCGCGAGAACGAGCATCTTTACGATTGTCAGATTGTTAAACCAATTGATGTAACTCCTCTTCCAGGAATGATAATCAAATCAATTAACGATGATATAAGAGCAACTTCACCCAGATTTAAGGGATATGTAACAGCAGTTTCTCATTATATTGATTTTTCATCTGCAGCCATGAAGACGAATATAACTATGTCTCGTACTGCTTCTGATGATTCGGCTGTGACTCCTTCTTTTAATGCATCTACAGATTGGATATAAATGAATAATTTATTAATAAATAATCCCGCTAAAGGACCTGGAGCAAAGATATATTTTTGTAAAGTTATTCGATTTCTCCCTTCTAGCAATACAGCAGATGTTGTGACAATTGATAATAATATTTCTCTGACGGGATGTAATATTGCTTGTTCTATTCCTGCTGGAATTGTTTATGGTTGTCGGTATATCCCTACTCATGATGATACAAATTCTGAAGTCGAATTTGTAAATTCGCCGGGCGATATTTATTGTGTTGCAGCGTTCATCGAAAATGATTATAATAATTCTGCAATTTTAGGATTTTTATTTCCTATGGAAACAACCTTATCGATTGCTGAATATGGATTATATATTTTTAGACATGAGTCTGACGTTATTTGGATGGTGCGTAGCGACGGTACAATGCAAATTTATCATCCAAGCGGTAGCATTATTAAGATTGGCGATAATAACACTAATGAAATCGATGACTCGATTGAACAAGGAGGATTATATCCTGCGAAAACAGATGGAATGTATATTCGATCATCCGCAGACTATAATGCGCAAAAAGAAACTAATTTATTCATTAAATGGCATGCGGGTCAAGAAGTAACATTAGATAATTCAGGGAATATCGTTTCTAAAACAAGAAATAATGAAGCTATTTTAACAATGACGCCAGACGGTTACGTTACAGTACAGACGACAAAAGCGATTAATACGACAACAAAGAATTTTAATATCGATGCGACTGATCAGATTTCTGGATCTGCGAATAATAAATTTTTTGTCTCGACTAAAGACATAGATTTGCAAGCTGATACGCTACATATAAATGGGCAACAAGCTGCTGTTACGGGACAGCATATGCATGATTCAACTCCCATGATTACGGTCGTTAACGGAATAGTGACTCAGATCTCGTAAGGAAATAATATGACTACAAAGATATTCAACCCTCAATCAAAGAATTTAATCGTTCTCTCAGTAAAACTACGTAGGACTTTTGAGACGATTAAATATTTATTTCCATTGAATCCTGCTTCGCTTACGATAACTCAAGCCAGTAGAGTTAGCGCAACTTTTACGTACGGTGCTAAAGTTTTCCAAAATTTAGGAGCAGGCCTTAAAAATATTTCTATTGAGGGTCATACGGGATACAGATTAGATGCAAGGAAATATGGGATTCAAAAATCTGCCTCTGAATTAGCTTTAAATGCTGCGTTAGAACTATCTCCCTCCCCCGGAAAACTTTTATGGCTTGATCTTTACGCATTGGTTCAGCTCGTTAAAGGAGAAAATAAATATCTTCCAAAATATTCTACTGTAAAAGATAATTTTTCTGTAGATAATATTGACTTGATCGATACAGTTCAGCTAACGATTCCCGACCAGGGTATTACATACGATGTTCTCTTGCAGAACGACTCATTCATGCGAAATAGAGAGCAGCCTAATTTATATAAATACAAACTCGATTTTATAATTACGCAGGAATCCCTTGGTACACCATCGGCAGTCTTAGCGCTCGCCGACAATATTCCAGATCCTGGTGGGCTTACAGCTTCTATTAAACGACAGGCTAATTTACTTAAAAATATAAAAAAGTCATTTATGTCGTATACGGGTATTCAGACGATCGCCGATATCTATGATAACGCCGTAAAGTATGTAAACGAATCAGTTGAATATGGAAATCTTTTTATTAATGCCGCTAATTCGACAATCAATGATTTACGACGTCTTGAGAAAATGTCTGATGCACTTAATGGCATCACAAAAAATCTTGGGCTTGTTCGACTAGCAGTAAATCAGATAAAATCATTTGCGAATTTGAAGACTGCATTTTACGAACCGTATATTCGATTAAAGAATATAAGTATGCAAATGAGTCTTTTAAAGAAAGCGATGATAGGAGAGCAACAAAATTTACAATTTAATGTCAATCTTACACGTCTCGCATCGGTTTCTGCTCCTGTAACTCTCGCAGCGAATAAAGCCACTGCTGCTCAATTTCAAAAAGATATTCGACAAATTAATAGAATTTCATTTCCTTTTCCTGTCGATCGAGTTGAAGAAAAACTATCGAATGACGTGCTGAAGATTAATATTTTTTTCAAAGATCGCCCTTCAGCTCTCGGAATTTCAGATATAAAGATATTTGCAATTAATGATTTTGGTAATGAAAATAATCTTGTTGAATCTATAACTGATTCTCAATTAATCATGTCGACGAATTATGATGAATCGGGATATTTATACAATTTCTTAATTGAATATAACTATTCATCTTTTGAATCAATGACTCAATCAAAATATAAGAGTATAAAAAAGATTTTAATTAGAAATGGCGACACAATAGATTCGATTATTAAACGATATTGCCCTAATGAAGCTAATTCGTCTAAATCATATTTATCCGAAATTGCTTATTTAAATAATATCGAATTTCCGTATATTGTTACATCTGACAATCTAAATCATGAAGCATATTTTGGTTCTTATGGATATAAGATTTTTTCTACTAATGGAGAATTTCTTCAATATATTTATAATATTAATTTCGGGATTTATCCTGGTCCAGATTTTATCTTATTCGATTCATCGGTCGTTGATTCGACAACGAATTTTTATTTGCAGCAACAAGAAGTAATTGATCAAATAAAAACAGGATCAAAATTCTTTGTTGTTTTATTTAAAGAAACGTATTCAAATAGATGTTACGCAGTTTTTGGAATCATTAACGATTCGAGCAAAACGACGAGCAAGTTTTTTTCTGCAGATAGTTATGTAATATGCTCGCTCGAAAAAGGGCGTTCGTATGATATTGATAACGATTCATTGTTCGAGATTTTAAGCCCTTACACATGTGCGGGAGATTTAATTGATTATTACGGACAAACGATGTTATTTGAAAGCATAATAGATCCTTCTATAGCCCTTTTTGATAAATTATTGACAGTAATCGAACAAATTTATATTCAGAATATCGGTTCATTCACTGCTTCGACTTATCCTTTTACTGAAGCAGATAAAATTTTTCTTTCAGGAAATGAATTTAATGAGAATTATGTTGTTTTGACAAATTTTAAAATTGATCACGGTATAACAAGTTCTTATGCAATTAATGCTTTCAGTTCATACAGAATTCTTACTGACGGACAAGAAATTCTTCTTCCTTCGCTCGAAAATACATTTTTGCCATTTGCTCAGGCATTTACGCTAGAAGATACATATAAAGTTGACCTTGATGCTCGTTTTCAATATCTTGATGATATTCATGTTTCTATTTTACCACGATCTGATCTCGGTTCGAATAGCGGAATATTAGATTTCAAACTCATTTGCGGAATCGATAACGTAAAACAAGCAATAAAAAATCGTTTAGAATGTCCTCAGGGTGGATTAATACTTCATAATGATTATGGTTTGCCTGTATTACTGGGCAAAAAAAATACTTTGGAACAATTAATTTTGCTCCGCTATAATTTATTTTCACAGCTTATGTCCGATAAAAGAGTAAATTCTTCAAACAATATTGAAGTTCAAACGCTCGAAGGTGATGCCATTAATGCTCAAGCATCGATTGTTTTAATTAATAATGATAATGTGCTCATAAAGACGACGCTGTAATCAAATTATATTATAAATTTAAGACGAAAGAGTATCAATTATGACTATTCAGATAAAAACTGCTGATACAATAAAATCAGACTTTATAGCTTTTTTACGATCGGCAATTGAAGAGAATGGAGGGCCTCAAGTCAATGATTATAATATTGGCAGTGTTCTCAATATTCTTGTTGAAGCCTTTTCAGACGTCTTAGAAAATTATTATTATGATTTATTTCAAATTACAAAAGATTCGTTAGAAAACATTTATAATGGATTTAACTTTTTCAAACAGCCAGGCAAAAAAGCAATTGTTACATTGAATATTTATATAGACGCTGAAATAGCTTCTCTAAATTCTGACTTTTTTTCAATTCCTAGAGGGACTAACGTATCAACAGATGATGGATCAGTATTCTTTGAAATTGCCGATGATTATAATACATCGAATATGATAAAGTCAATTCTTGGAGAATTTAACGGTAAAACTCAATATACAGTCGCTGCAATTTGCACCGAGCCCGGGATAGCAGGAAATGTTGCGGAAAATTCAATAACGAAATTTAATTCTTCGATTGTTAATGTAAATAATTATTCATATTGGATAAGAAATTCTTCGGCTTCTGGCGGAGCTGATGCTGAATCTGAACAAGATATGAAATTAAGATTTCAGAAATATCTTGTTTCACTTCGTAGAGGAACTAAAGAAGCATTAGAATATGCTTTAGAAACAAATGCTGCTTTTACAGGTCTTATGTATTCTATCAGTGGATTTAGATTTTTAAATATCGTTAAACAGATATCTTCTTCTGTCGGCACTAATAATTACGATCAAGATTTGACGTATTTTAATAAATTTTATCCGTCTTATTCATTATTTACAAATGAAGATGCGTTTTCGACTGATCCTTTCTATCTTTATATAGGCGCAGATGATAAATTTGATAATTTATTAATGTCAACTCAATCAGTCCCTTCAGAAGGTGATGCTGGAAGTTATTTAATTATTAGTATAAATAATCCGTTATATGCTGGCAAAGTAAATGGAGGCATAGAATATTTCGACACTGTTACTCAATCATGGGAACAAGCCGATGTATTAAATGCTAATTTAACGATTGATTATCCTCTCGCCGCAGAGCAATATTTAGCTTGGCGCATTGATTCAACTAGATGGGGCAAATATCAGATTCTTGATTATACAGCTTATTTTATAAGAATTAATATGCGAAAATCAGGTTCGAATCGTCCTAATTTCGATGTTTATAAAGTTATGACATATCCATTTCCTGGTTACATCGATATTTATTGTTTAAAGAATTATAGAGATTTTGTTACAACAGA
>Ga0172376_10005749_pt1 | contig 13723 bp, 11 predicted proteins | sample Lak35m_FD_121114 | JGI IMG/M metagenome (GOLD analysis project Ga0172376, IMG submission 121114) | Freshwater microbial communities from Kabuno Bay, South-Kivu, Congo - kab_092012_35m | ecosystem: Environmental > Aquatic > Freshwater > Lake | place: Democratic Republic of the Congo: South-Kivu...
CAAGGGAAGCAGATAGAAGCCGCGGGAAAGACCGACGGATGGGACCGGAGATGTTCGACACCTTTACACTGACAAAGGCCATGGGCGCGGTATGCGGCGCGCTGCTGACCTTCATGCTGATCGGCTGGGCATCCGAGTCGCTCTATCACGGGGGGCATGGCGGCGAGGGCGAGCAGGCCTATTCGATCGACACCGGCGCCGAAGAGGTCGCGGAAGAAGCCGCCGAGGGCCCGAGCTTCGAGGAACTCTTCGCCTCGGCCGATGCGGCGGCGGGCGAGAAACTCTGGCGCCAGTGCTCGGCCTGTCACGCGCTCGAGGCGGGCAAGAACGGCACCGGCCCCTACCTCTTGGGCGTGGTCGGGCGCGACAAGGGCTCGGTCGACGGCTTCAAGTATTCTTCGGCCCTCGCCGGCGCTGAAGGCGTGTGGGAGCCTGCGAACATCAACGGCTTCATCACCAACCCGAAGGGCTATCTGGCGGGCACCTCGATGGCCTATGCCGGGATGAAGAAGCCGCAGGACCGCGCGAACCTGATCGCCTACCTCGCCTCGCTCTCGAACTGAGAGGGGCGGGCGCCGCAGGACACTTGCGGCGCCACCCCGCCCCGCCCTAGCATCGCACGCCACGCGCCCTATGTCCGGCGCAAGAGGGTGGAGGTGCAGCATGGGAATGACGGTTTTTCGCGCCGCTATGGCGCCGGTCGCGGCGGCGATGCTCTGGGTCGGCGGCATGCTCGCCGCCCCGGCAGAGACGGTGATCCGCGCGCATGGCGTCTCGACCTTCGGCGAACTCAAATATCCCGAGGGGTTCGCGCATTTCGACTATGTCAATCCCGACGCGCCCAAGGGCGGCACCTTCTCGACCTGGGCCTTCGGCACCTTCGACAGCCTCTCGCCCTACATCCTGAAGGGCAACGCCGCCATCGGATCCTCGATCTTCTTCGAATCGCTCATGACGGGCACCCTCGATGAGCCCGATTCGATGTACGGGCTGCTCGCCCACAGCGTCGAATACCCGCCCGGCCGCGAATGGGCGATCTTTCACCTGCGCCCCGAGGCGCGTTTTTCCGACGGCACGCCCGTCACCGCGCAGGACGTCGTCTTTTCCTTCGACGTGCTGCTCGAAAAGGGCCAGCCCGCCTACAAGGTGGTGCTGAAGGACATCCTCTCGGTCGAGGCGATCGACGATCTGACGGTGAAATACACCTTCGACCCTGCCGGCGCGCTGCGCGAGGCGCTGCTGACGGCGGCGGGGCTGCCGGTCTTTTCGCGCGCCTATTACGAGACGCGCGACTTCGCCGAATCGACGCTCGAGCCGCCGATCGGCTCGGGGCCTTATCTACTGGGAGAGGTGAAGCCCGGCCAGTCGGTGAGCTATGTGCTTCGGCCCGACTATTGGGGCGCGAACCTCAACGTCAACATCGGCTCGAACAACTTCGAGCGGCTGAGTTTCGAGTATTTCGCCGACTACACGGCCGCCTTCGAGGCGTTCAAGGGCGGGGCCTATGCGTTCCGCGCGGAGTTCTCGTCGCTCACCTGGGCGACGGGCTACGATTTCCCGGCCGTCGCGGCGGGCCATGTGAAGCGCGAGACCCTGCCCGACGGCCGGCCCTCGGGCACGCAGGGCTTCTGGTTCAACCTGCGCCGGCCGATCTTCGCCGATCCGCGCGTGCGGCAGGCGCTCGGGATGGCGTTCAACTTCGAATGGTCGAACGCGCAACTCTTTTATGGCCTCTACGACCGCACCGACAGCTTCTGGGAAAATTCGAACATGCAGGCCGAGGGGATGCCCACCCCCGAGGAGCTTGCCCTGCTCGAACCGCTGCGGGCCGACCTGCCGCCCGAGGTCTTCACCGAACCCGCCTTCGTGCCCGCGGTCCTCTCGGCCGAGACGGTCGCCGACCGCTCAAGCCTGCGCGCCGCGGGCGCGCTGCTCGATGCGGCCGGCTGGACGGTCGGGGCGGACGGGATCCGCGTCAATGCCGCGGGCGAGCGTCTCAAGATCGAGATCATGAACGACAACCCGAGCTTCGACCGCATCATCAACCCCTATGTCGAGAACCTCGTGCGGCTCGGTGTCGAGGCCGTCTCGACCCGGGTCGACAGCGCGCAGGCGCAGGAGCGCGAGAAGGTCTTCGATTTCGACATCGTCGTGCGCCGCTATTCCATGAGCCTGACGCCCGGGATCGAGCTGCGCGGCATCTTCGGCTCCGAGGCCGCCGACACCGACGGGTCGAACAACATCGCCGGCCTGAAGAACCCCGCCGTCGACGCGCTGATCGCCAAGATCGAGGGCGCGACGTCGCGCGAGGACCTCAACACCGCGGTGCGCGCGCTCGACCGGGCGCTGCGGGCGATGCATATATGGGTGCCGCAATGGTACAAGGGCACGCACACGATCGCCTATCTCGACATGTACGACCGGCCCTATGCCGACAACCCGCCGCCGTCCTCGCTCGGCGAAAGCTCGATCTGGTGGTTCAACCCCGCCAAGGCCGAGGCGCTGAGGGCCGCGGGGGCGATCCGGTAGGGCAATGGCCGCCTATGTCCTGCGCCGCCTGCTTCTGGTCATCCCGACGCTGATCGGGATCCTCGTGATCAACTTCACCCTCGTGCAGTTCGTGCCCGGGGGACCGATCGAGCAGATCATGGCGCGGCTCGAAGGCTCGGGCGATGTCTTCGCGACGGTGGGCGGCGGGGGCGACGCCGGCGCGGGCGAGGGCGGCGAACGCGACTATGTCGGGGCGCGCGGCCTGCCGCCCGAATTCATCGCCGATCTCGAACGCCAGTTCGGGTTCGACAAGCCGCCGCTCGAACGCTTCCTGACCATGCTGTGGAACTATGCCCGCTTCGACTTCGGCGAGAGCTACTTCCGCTCGATCTCGGTCGTCGATCTGGTGATCGAGAAACTCCCCGTCTCGATCACGCTCGGGCTGTGGTCGACGCTCGCGGCCTATCTCGTCTCGATCCCGCTCGGGATCCGCAAGGCGGTGCGCGACGGCACGCCCTTCGATACCTGGACCTCGGGCATCATCATCGTGGGCTATGCGATCCCGGGCTTCCTGTTCGCGATCCTGCTGCTCGTGCTGTTCGCGGGCGGCTCCTACTGGCAGATCTTTCCGCTGCGGGGCCTGACCTCGGACAATTTCGACGCGCTTTCGCCCCTGGCCAAGGTCGCGGACTATTTCTGGCACATCACGCTGCCGGTGCTGGCCTCGACCATCTCGGCCTTCGCGACGCTGACGCTGCTGACCAAGAACAGCTTTCTCGACGAGATCCGCAAGCAGTACGTCATGACCGCGCGCGCCAAGGGGCTGAGCGAGGGGCGCGTTTTCTACGGCCATGTCTTTCGCAACGCGATGCTCATCGTCATCGCGGGGTTTCCCTCGGTCTTCGTCGGCGTCTTCTTCGGCGGCAGCCTCATCATCGAGACGATCTTCTCGCTCGACGGGCTCGGGCGGCTCCTGTTCGAGGCGGCGGTCTCGCGCGATTATCCGGTGGTGTTCGGCACGCTCTACATCTTCGGGCTGATCGGTCTTGTCGTCGCGATCCTGTCCGACCTGGCCTATGTCTGGGTCGATCCGCGGATCGACTTCGAGCGGCGGCAGGGCTGAATGCGGCTCTCGCCCCTCAACCGCCGGCGCTGGCAGAACTTTTGCGCCAACCGCCGCGCCTTGTGGTCGCTGCGGATCTTCGCGGTCCTTTTCGGCCTCTCGCTCTGCGCCGAATTCATCGCGAACGACCGTCCGCTGGTCGTGGGCTATCGCGGCGATCTGCACTTTCCCGTCTTCAAGGCCTATCCCGAGACGGCCTTCGGCGGCGACTTCGCGACCGAGGCCGCCTATCGCGACGCCGAGGTGCAATGCCTGATCCGCACCGGCGGGCTCGAGGTCTGCCTCGATGCCCCGGCCGCGACGATGGCGGAACTCGAGGAGAAGGGCAGCATCGGCGGGGCGGAGGTGGCCGAGGGGTTCATCGTCTGGCCCCTCATCCCCTACAGCTATCGAACGGTGAACGATCTCGGCACGGCCGCGCCCTCGGCGCCCGACGCGCGCCACTGGCTCGGGACCGACGACACGGCGCGCGACGTGCTCGCGCGCGTCATCTACGGCTTTCGCCTCTCGGTCGCCTTCGCGCTGATCGTGACGGCGCTGACATCCGTCATCGGCATCGCGGCGGGGGCGGTGCAGGGGTATTTCGGGGGGCGCACCGACCTCATCTTTCAGCGGGTGATCGAGCTCTGGGGGGCGACGCCCTCGCTCTACATCATCATCATCGTGGCGGCGATCTGGCGGATGAACTTCTGGCTGCTCGTGTTCCTGATGGTGCTGTTCGGGTGGACGGCGCTGGTGGGCGTGGTGCGGGCGGAATTCCTGCGCGCGCGCAATTTCGAATACGTCCGCGCGGCGCGCGCGCTCGGCGTCTCGGACGGGACCATCATGTTCCGCCATGTCCTGCCGAACGCGATGGTCGCGACGCTGACGCTGCTCCCTTTCATCATCACCGGCGTGATCGGCAGCCTGGCCGCGCTCGATTTCCTCGGCTTCGGCCTGCCCTCTTCGGCGCCCTCGCTGGGTGAGCTGTCGTTGCAGGCCAAGCAGAACCTGCAGGCGCCGTGGCTCGGCTTCACGGCCTTCTTCACCTTCGCGATCATGCTTTCGCTGCTCGTGTTCATCTTCGAGGGCGTGCGCGACGCCTTCGATCCGCGCAAGACCTTCAGATGACGGCGCAGGACCCGATCCTCTCGGTCTCGGGCCTGCGGATCCGCTTCCGCCAGGACGGGCGCATCATCGAGGCCGTGCGCGGCATCGATTTCGAGGTCGGCGCGGGCGAGACGCTCGCGATCGTGGGCGAGAGCGGCTCGGGCAAGTCGGTGACGGCGCTCGCCTCGGCGGGGCTCCTGCCCGACAGCGCCGAGGTCGCGGGCTCGGTCCGGCTGCGGGGGCGCGAGGTGGTGGGGGCCGGCGCGGCGGCGCTGCGCGCGATCCGCGGCCGCGAGATCGGCTTCGTCTTTCAGGAACCGATGACCAGCCTCAACCCCCTGCACACCATCTCGCGCCAGATCGGCGAGACGCTCGCGCTGCATCAGGGCATGGGGCCGGCGGCAGCGCGGGCGCGCACCATCGACCTGCTGACGCGGGTCGGCATCCGCGAGGCGGAATCGCGCCTTGGCGCCTATCCGCACGAGCTCTCGGGCGGGCAGCGCCAGCGGGTGATGATCGCGATGGCGCTCGCCAACAACCCCGCGCTGCTCGTGGCGGATGAACCGACGACCGCGCTCGATGTCACGATCCAGGCGCAGATCCTCGATCTGCTCGCGGACCTCAAGGCGCGCGAGGGGCTGAGCCTTCTGTTCATCACCCACGATCTCGGCATCGTGCGGCGCATCGCCGACCGCGTCTGCGTCATGAAGGACGGCGCCATCGTCGAGACGGGCCCGACCGCGCGGATCTTCGAGGCCCCGGCCGAGGCCTATACCCGCGCGCTCGTCGCGGCCGAGCCGTCGGGGCGCCCCGAACCCGTCGCGCCCGATGCGCCCGAGGTCGTCTCGGCCGAAGGGCTGCGGGTCTGGTTCCCGATCCGGCGCGGCCTCTTGCGGCGCACGGTCGGCCACATCAAGGCGGTCAACCCCACCGCGCTGCGGCTCCGCGCGGGCGAGACGCTCGGCATCGTGGGCGAGAGCGGATCGGGCAAGACGACGCTCGCGCTCGCGCTCCTGCGTCTTCAGCAGGCCGAGGGGCGGGTCGTCTTCATGGGGCGCGACATCACCGGGTTGGGCGGGCCGGAGCTGCGCGCGCTGCGGTCGGACATGCAGATCGTCTTTCAGGATCCCTTCGGCAGCCTTTCGCCGCGCATGACGGCGGGCGAGATCATCGCCGAGGGGCTCGGTGTGCACGGCCGCGCGGGCAGGGCCGGTGCGGCCGAGGCGGTCGCGCGCATCATGGCCGAGGTCGGGCTCGATCCCGCGACGGCGGGGCGCTATCCGCACGAGTTCTCGGGCGGGCAGCGCCAGCGCATCGCGATCGCGCGCGCGATGGTGCTGCGGCCGCGGATGGTCGTCCTCGATGAGCCGACCTCGGCCCTCGATGCGACGGTGCAGGTCCAGATCGTCGAGTTATTGCGCGAGATGCAGCGCCGCCATGGCCTGGCCTATCTCTTCATCAGCCACGATCTGCGCGTCGTGCGCGCGATGGCGCACGAGGTCATGGTCATGCGCGCGGGCGACATCGTCGAACGCGGCCCGGTGGAGCGGATTTTCAATGCACCGACAAGCGATTACACCAAGACCCTGATGCGCGCCGCCTTCGCGATGACAACCCTCGCGCAGACGTGAACCCCGGGGGGCGCGTGGCTGTGGCAGGGTGGTTCCAGTTCAGGAGGCGACCATGAAGGCAGCACGCACCGCAGGTTTCGCAGTTCTCGCAATGATTGTCGTGGCGGGGCAGGCCCCGGCCCAGCAGGCCGGCGGGCACGACATGCACGCGGGCCACGGCGCCCCCGCCGCCAGCGCCGACACCCCGTCCGCGCGCGCCTTCGCCGAGGCCAATGCCCGGATGCACGCCGCCATGGACATCCCCATGACCGGCGAGGCCGACATCGACTTCATCCGCGGGATGATCCCCCACCACGAGGGCGCGGTCGAGATGGCGCGGATCCTGCTGCAATACGGCCGCGATCCCGAGGTCCGCGCGCTGGCGCAGGCGATCATCGACAGCCAGTCGGCCGAGATCGCCTGGATGCGCGCGTGGCTCGACGCCCACGCGATGCACGATCACTGAGGTGCAGGGTCACTGAGGCGCACGATCACAGAGGCGGGCCGGAATCGCGCTTGACGCCCGGGGGGCGGTTGGCTATCCCGCGCGGGCGTCGGGCGATGTGCTGCAAGGTGCGGCAGCGGACTGTAACTCCGCCGGGGAGACCCATGCCTGGTTCGATTCCAGGGTCGCCCACCACCCCCCTAATCCGGACGCTTCAGAACGGCATGCCGCCGTCGCTGTCGTCGCCCGCCTCGTCGATGAGGCGGCGCATGTCGGGCACTTCAACCCGCCGCGTCCCTGCCAGCACGATCACCCCGTCGCGCTTCAGCGCAGAGATCTGGCGGCTCACGGTCTCGAGCGTGAGGCCGAGGTAATCGGCCATCGCCTCGCGCGTCAGTGGCAGATCGAAACTCGCGCGGCCGCGGGGCCCCTGCGCCTTCAGCGCCGCATCGCGCCGGGCAAGGATCACGAGCAGGCTCGCTATCTTTTCGCGCGCGGTCTTGCGGCCCAGAAGCAGCATCCATTCGCGCGCCGCATCGAGTTCGTCGAGCGTCATCTCGAGCAGGCGCTGCCCGATCTGGGGCAGCTCTTTCAGGATCGTCTCGAACCGCACCTTGCGAAAGCAGCACATGACCACGTCCGTCGTCGCGGTCACGTCATAGGCGGCGCGCTCGCGCCCCGGTCGGCCCACGAAATCCGACGGCAGCAGCAGCCCGACCATCTGGCGCCGCCCGTCCTCCATCGTCTGCGTGAGCGTCGCGATGCCCGAGACGACCGAGGCCACGAAATCCATCCGCTCGCCCGACAGCACGATGGTCTGGCCGGCCTCGAAGCTGCGATAGTATTTCGCCTGGTCGAGAAGGACGAGTTCATCCTCCTCGCACCGGGCGCAAACGGCCCTGTGGCGGATCGGGCAATCGCCGCATGCCTGACGGCCATTCTGGTGAAATGCCTGCAACCGCACGTTCGGCCTTTTGATCCAAGTCAATGCTTACAGCTGCCCTGTAAACCAAACTAGCCACATGACAGCTGATCCGCAACTCGCCGCACTGGGGCTATTTGACGCGCGCGTGCCGCGCTACACGAGCTATCCGACCGCGCCCCAATTCGGCGCCGCGGTCGGCCCGGATGATTTCACGCGCTGGATCCGGGCGATCCCGCCAGGGTCGCGGATCTCGCTCTATCTGCATGTGCCGTTCTGCCGGCGGCTGTGCTGGTTCTGCGCCTGCCGCACCCAGGGCAGCCCGACCGAGCGGCCCGTCATCGCCTATGCCGCGACGCTCGCGGCCGAGATCGCGATGCTCGGGCGCCTCCTGCCCGAGGGCGTCACCCTCTCGCGGCTGCATTGGGGCGGGGGGACGCCCACCATGCTGCCCCCGGCCGAGATCCGCGCCCTCTCGCGCGCCATCGCCGCCATCGCGCCGATGGCCAGGGGCGGCGAGTTCTCGGTCGAGATCGACCCCAATGAAATCGACGCGCCGCGCCTCGATGCGCTGGCCGAGGCGGGGATGAACCGCGCCTCGATCGGGGTGCAGGATTTCGACGAGGTGATCCAGAAGGCGATCGGCCGCGACCAGAGCTTCGAGATCACCGCCGAGGCCGTGGCGGGCCTGCGCGCGCGCGGGATCGCGAGCCTCAATGCCGACATCGTCTATGGCCTGCCGCACCAGACGCCCGAGCGCATCGCGGCCTCGGTGCAAAAGCTCCTCTCGCTCTCGCCCGAGCGGGTCGCGCTTTATGGCTACGCCCATGTGCCGTGGATGTCGCGCCGACAGCAACTCATCCCCTCGGATGCGATCCCGGGCGCGGAGGAGCGGCTCGATCTCTTTGAGGTCGCGCGCGAACTTTTCGAATGGGACGGCTTCGTGCCCGTCGGGATCGACCATTTCGCGCGCCCCGCCGACGGTCTCGCGCGCGCGCTGGCCGAGGGGCGGCTGCGGCGCAACTTCCAGGGCTATACCGATGACGCCGCGCCGGTGCTGATCGGGCTCGGCGCCTCGGCCATTTCGCGCTTTCCGCAAGGCTTCGCGCAGAACGCGGCCGCCACATCCGATTACGCCCGCGCGATCCGCGAGGGGCGGCTTGCGACCGCGCGCGGCCATGCCTTTGCGGGCGAGGACCTCTTGCGCGCGCGGATGATCGAGATGCTCCTGTGCGATTTCGCCATCGACCGGGGCGCCATTCTGCGCGCCTTTCCGGATGCGGCGGGGCGGGTCGATGCGCTCCTGTCCGAGGCGGCGGCACAGTTCGGCGCAATGGTCAGGCTCGATGCGAAGGGCCTTGCCGTCACGCGCCGGGGACGGCCGCTCGCGCGGATGATCGCGCGGGTGTTCGACGCCTACGACCTCTCGAAGGCGGGGCATTCGAGCGCGGTCTGAAACCTTCAGCCGCGCGCCTCGGCCAGCGCCTCGGCCAGCGCGCCGGGCAGGGCCGCGGCAAGGGCGCGATGCTCGGCCTCGCGCCCGCAACTGACGCGGATGCAGCGGTCGTGCGGGGCGACGAAGGGCATGCGCACGAAAACCCCGCGCGCCACCAGCCCGGCCAGCACGCGGCGTGCAAAGGCGCCGTCGGCGCCGCAGTCGATGGTGACGAAGTTCGTGGCAGAGGGCAGGGCGCGCAGCCCGTGCTGCGCCGCGATCTCGCCGATGCGGGCGCGCGAGGCGGCGACCTCGGCCCGGACCGACCCGATCCATCCCTGATCGCCCAGCGCCGCAAGCGCCCCGGCCTGCGCGATGCGTCCGAGGCCGAAGTGGTTGCGCACCCGGTCGAAGGCCGCGATCAGCCCGGGCGCCCCGATGGCATAGCCCACCCGCAGACCTGCAAGGCCGTGCGCCTTGGAAAAGGTCCGCATCCGGATCACGCGCGGGTCGTCGGGGTCGATCCGCGCGGCCGTCCCCTCGGGCGCGAGATCGACATAGGCCTCGTCGAGGATCAGCAGCGTCCCCTCGGGCAGGCGCGCGAGCATCGCCTCGATCCGCGCCCCCGGATGGTGCGAGCCCATCGGATTGTCGGGGTTGGCCAGATAGAGCAGCTTCGCCCCCGTCGCCGCGGCGCGCGCGATCAGCGCGTCGGGGTCCTCGTGGTCGCCCGCATAGGGCACCCGCTCGAGCACGCCGCCAAAGCCCGCGACATGGAAGTTGAAGGTCGGATAGGCACCATCCGACGTGACCACCCGGTCGCCCTCGGCGACCGTCAGGCGCACGAGATAGCCCAGCAGCCCGTCGATGCCCTCGCCCGCGACGATGTTCTCGGGCTTCGCCCCGTGATGGGCGGCGATGGCCGCGCGCAGCGCATGCACCTCGGGGTCGCCATACATCCACGCCTCGGGCGCCGCCGCCTGCATGGCGGCGATTGCGGCGGGCGAGGGGCCGAAGATGCTTTCATTCGCGCCGATGCGGGCCGCGAAGGGCGCGCCGCGCCGGCGTTCCTGCGTCTCGGGCCCGACGAAGGGCACGGTCGCGGGCAGGGACGCGACCAGATCGGTCAGGCGCGCGCCCATCGCGAGATCAGCCCTCGGCGTCGCCGCCGTCATCCTCGGCGGGGCGGGCGGGACGGGCAAAGCTGCGCAGCAGGAAGTCGGGCATGTGATCGCCCATGCCGACGACATCGCCGCCCGAGGGACGCTCGCGCCGGTCGCGGCGCGGCTCGGGCCGGTCCTCGCGCTGGCGCTCGGGCCTGGGTTCGCCGCGCGGCTGGCTGCGGCGTTCGTCGCGCCGCTCCTCGCGCCGGTCATCCCGCCGGTCATCCCGCCGGGCGGGGGCCTTCTCCACCGCCGGTTCGGGTTGCGGCGCGACCACGACCTGCGCGACCTCGAGCGGGGTCATCGAGGCTTCCTGCCCGTGCGGCTTCACCGGGCGTTCGCGCGCGTCGCGGCGGCGATCCTCGCCCCGCTTGCCGCCGCCGCGCCGGTCATCCTCGCGCGCGACGCGGGTGCGCAGGCTGCGCGCGGGGGCGTGCTCGCCCCGCTCGGGCCGGTCGTCGAAGGTGATCTCGGGCGCCGGGATCGGGGGAATGGGCTTCTTGATGAGGTTCTCGATGCCCGCGACGTATTTCTCGTCCGAGGGCGTCGCGATCGTCAGCGCCTTGCCCAGACGACCGGCGCGGCCGGTGCGGCCGATGCGGTGGACGTAATCCTCCGAATGGCTCGGCACGTCGAAGTTGAAGACATGGCTCACGGCCGGGATGTCGAGGCCGCGCGCCGCGACGTCCGAGGCGACAAGCAGCCGGATCGACCCCTCGCGGAAGCCGTCGAGGGTGCGCGTGCGCACCGACTGGTCGAGATCGCCGTGGATCGGGCTCGCGTTGAAGCCATGCGCCTTCAGCGACTTGGCCACCACGTCGACATCCATCTTGCGGTTGCAGAAGATGATGGCGTTGGTGCAGGCCTCGCCCTCGGCGGTGATGAGGGCGCGCAGCATCGCGCGCTTTTCGGCGAATGCCCGGTCGCGGCGCGAGGGGGTGAAGGTCACCAGCCCCTGCTCGATCGTCTCCGAGGTCGTGGCCTGGCGCGCCACCTCGACCCGCGCGGGGTTCGAGAGGAAGGCGTTGGTGATCCGCTCGATCTCGGGCGCCATCGTCGCGGAATAGAAGAAGGTCTGGCGCGTGAAGGGGGTCAGCGAGAAGATCCGCTCGATGTCGGGGATGAAGCCCATGTCGAGCATCCGGTCGGCCTCGTCGACGACCATCACCTCGACCCCGGTCAGCAAGAGCTTGCCGCGCTCGAAATGGTCCAAGAGCCGCCCGGGCGTCGCGATCAGCACATCGACGCCCCGGTCGATGGCGGCGTCCTGATCCTTGAAGCTCACGCCCCCGATCAGGAGCGCCTTGGTCAGCCGCGTGTGCTTGGCGTAGACATCGAAATTCTCGGCCACCTGCGCCGCAAGCTCGCGCGTCGGCGCGAGCACGAGCGAGCGCGGCATCCGCGCCCGGGCCCGCCCCTTGATGAGGCGGGTGATGAGCGGCAGCGTGAAGCTTGCCGTCTTGCCGGTGCCGGTCTGGGCGATGCCCAGAACGTCGCGGCCTTCGAGGGCGGGCGGGATCGCCTGCGCCTGGATCGGGGTCGGGGTTTCGTAGCCGGCTTCGGCGACGGCCTGCAGGACCTTGGGGTCCAGCTTCAGGTCGGAGAATTTGGTCATGCGTGTCCTGTCTCGGGCGGCATCGGGCCGCCACTGCGGGACGCGTCAGTTGCCGTGCGCCCCATCACCCGGTCGCCCCGGGCGTTTCCCGGTGCTGCAAGCGCGCTAGCGCAAAGCCCGGCCGAGGTCAAGAAAAGCACGCGTAAAAGCGCTTGACCCCTTGGTGCGGCGATGGCAGGCGAAGGCCATGGCGCAGGCGGACCTCAGCATCGACCTCGACGCGGTGGCGGCGAACTGGCGCGCGCTCGCGGGCCGGGCCGCCCATGGCGCGCGCACCGGCGCGGTCGTGAAGGCCGACGGCTACGGCCTCGGCGCGGCGGAGGTCGCGCGCGCGCTCGTCCGCGCCGGCGCGCGGCAGTTCTTCGTGGCGCAGGCGCAGGAGGGGGTGGCGCTGCGCGCGGTGCTCGGCGCCGTGCCCGACATCTTCGTCCTCTCGGGCCACATGGAGGGCGCGACGGCCGCCATCGCCGAGGCCCGCCTCGTGCCGGCGCTGAACAGCATCGAGCAGATGACCCGCCATTTCGCCGCGCTGCCGGGCCACCCCTTCGCGGTGCAGATCGATACCGGGATGGCCCGCCTCGGGCTGCCGCCCGACCACTGGCGCGCGGTCGCGGGCACGATCCTGCCCGAGCGGCCGCTCCTGCTCATGAGCCATCTGGCCTGCGCGGACGAAGCCGCCCACAGCATGAACGCGCAGCAGCTTTCGCTCTTTCACACCCTCACCGTCGGGACGGGGATCGCGTGCTCGCTTGCGGCGACGGGGGGCATCCTGCTTGGCCATCCCTATCATTTCGAACTGACGCGGCCCGGCATCGGGCTTTATGGCGGCGCGCCCTTCGCGCAGGCGCGGCCGGTCGTCGCGCTCGATCTGCCGGTGGTGCAGACGCGGGTGATCGCGCCCGGGACACCCGTGGGCTATGGCGCGAGCTGGTTCGCCCCGCGCGAGAGCGTGATCGCGACCGTCTCGGCGGGCTATGCCGACGGCTTGCCGCGCGCGCTTGGCCGCCCCCGGGCCGAGGGGGCGCGATTTGCCCTCTGGGCGGGGGATCGCCCCTGCCCGGTGGTCGGGCGGGTGTCGATGGACCTCATCACCGTCGATGTCACCGACCTGCCCGAGGTGCCCGCGGCGCTCTCTGTCCTCGGCCCGCGGCAGGGGATCGACGCGCTGGCCGAACAGGCGGGCACGATCGGCTACGAGATCCTCACGAGCCTTGGCGCGCGCTATGCGCGGCGCCATCTGGGCGGCGGATGAACGCGCCCGGGGCGCTCGCGGCGCTCGGGCGGGCGGCGATCGGCCTTGTGCGCGCGATCGGCCGGATCGCGCTCTTCGCGCTCCGCGTCACGGCGCGCCTCGGGATGCCGCCCTTTCACGGGGCCGAATTCGCCCGCCAGATCGTCGCCATCGGCTGGTTGAGCCTGCCGGTCGTCGCGCTTACGGCGCTGTTCACGGGCGGCCCCCTCGCGCTCCAGATCTATGCCGGCGGCGCGCGGTTCTCGGCCGAGGCGGTGGTGCCCTCGATCGTGGCGATCGGGATGATGCGCGAGTTGGGGCCGGTGCTGGGCGGGCTGATGGTGGCGGCGCGGGTGGCCTCATCCATCGCCGCCGAGATCGGCACCATGAAGGTCACCGAGCAGATCGACGCGCTGGTTACCCTTTCCACCCATCCGCTGAAATATCTGGCGGTTCCCCGGGTTCTTGCGGCCACCCTGGCGATGCCGGTGCTGGTGGCGGTCGGCGATTCGATCGGCATCATGGGGGGCTGGCTGGTGGGGGTGAACCGGCTTGGTTTCAATTCGGCCGGCTATCTCAAGAACACCGTCGATTTTCTGG
>Ga0172376_10005751_pt1 | contig 13721 bp, 13 predicted proteins | sample Lak35m_FD_121114 | JGI IMG/M metagenome (GOLD analysis project Ga0172376, IMG submission 121114) | Freshwater microbial communities from Kabuno Bay, South-Kivu, Congo - kab_092012_35m | ecosystem: Environmental > Aquatic > Freshwater > Lake | place: Democratic Republic of the Congo: South-Kivu...
CCATCGGGATTGCCTCGCTTCCGAGTTCGTTTCTCTGAGCATAACCGCGGAAACGCTACGGAATGAAGTCCGGGACAATTCGCCGCGAACAGAAGGGCACCAGCATCACGCCCGGGAGGCCGGGACCAGGCGGCCATCGCGAAGTTCGAGGTGAGTCGGGAAGCGGGCGGCGAGTTCCTGGCTGTGAGTGACGCAGATCAGCAGGACGTTGTGATCGCGGGTCAGGTCCAGCAGCAGCGAGCCGATGGCGTCGGCGGTGGTCCGGTCGAGATTGCCGGTGGGTTCATCGGCCAGCAGGAGTTCCGGCTCGTTGATCAGGGCGCGACAGACAGCGACGCGCTGGCGTTCTCCGCCGGAAAGTTGCGCGGGGCGATGCGCCATCCGGTCCTTGAGGCCCACCTGTTCCAGCAGCGCTGCGGCTCGCTGTTCGTCGCTGGCTGTGATGCGACGTCCGGCGAGCAGCGGGATCAGGACGTTCTCCAGCACCGTGCATTGCGGCAGCAGATGATGTTCCTGAAAGACGAAGCCGATGTGCTCGTTCCGGAAGCGGGCCTGAGCGGGTTCATCCAGCGTGGCGGGGTCCGTTCCCAGAACGCAAACGGTTCCGGACGTGGCGTGATCGAGCAGTCCGGCGATGTACAGCAGAGTGCTCTTCCCGGATCCGGATGGTCCGGTCACCGCTACGGCTTCACCTCGTCGAAGCCCCAGATCCACTCCGCGCAGAATCGACAGCGTCCCGGCCGCGGTGGAGTAATCCCGGATCACGCTGTCGAGGATCAGATCCGGTTCCGGCTGGCTCTGAGCGGGCGAAGACATTCCGGCTCCGGCGGACATGAGAAGTGAATCAGACAGGCGCGCGATCAGGCTTCGCGAGACGGAACATTCAACGACCGGCGGCGGACACGGCCTCGTCGAAGCTGTCCATCATCGGCCAGAGCTTGTCGAGATGCGTCACGGTCATCACCTCGCGGCAGTACGGAGTGAGACCACAGATGATGAATCGGCCGTTCGGCTGGCTGTTCAGTCGCTTCCAGATGCGGAACAGCACCTCAATGAAGGACGACCCGAAGAACTTCGTGTGCTGCAGGTCGAGGACAACGCGAGGCGGAACGGCGTTCCCCGCTTTCTCCAGCAGGTCCGCACGGATGGTGTCGAGGACCGTTTCGTCCAGGCTTTCAAATTCCGGTCCCAGGCGGATGCAGGTCACATCGCCTCGCTTTTCGACTATGGGACTCCTGGTGTTCATCGTGTCTCTCAGCGGTGCGTTGCTGGATGGATGCAGGCGGGAATCGACAGCGAGTCCATCACCCGCTGTCGGACGTTTCCCGAACCATCCATCCCGGTTCCGAACGCTGATGCTACTGAGGCATGATCGAAAGCGGCAAGCGGACGGTGAAAACACTCCGGTCCGAAACGTCAAACAACCAACGCGGACGATCACTGCGGCGCGGTGGCACCGGGAGGAAGGGCTGGTCCGGCTGGACCGCGCGGAGTCGTCCGGGCGGGGGCTTCCACACGGACTTCCCGGTTCCGGAGGCTGGCCTGAATGGAGGACGACGCACCGATCGCGCCGATGACCTGTCCTTCACCGGCGCTGGTCCATTCCACTATCTGGCCGAGTTCCAGATCGAACAACACCGTGCCGCTGAGAGATTGCTGAATCAACTGGAGCTGCGTCTGCGGGTCACGCTCTGTGCCGAGCGGATAGGTCCGGAAGCTGATGACCGCGTGGCGGCCTTCCATGCGCTCCAGGGTGTAACGGCGGCGGATCGTGACCGGCCGGGTCAGCGGATTCCGCAGGCGCTTATCCGTACTGATCCGGATTTCGTAATCGTCATTCCAGTGATCGCCGGGACGCACCGGCTGCTGCGGCAGAATCAGCAGGAAAGCCTCCGTTTCCGGTGAGGACTTACCGGCCTCGTCATCAGCTTTCTCATCATCGCTCGCCGCGACCTGTCGGACCTTCGAACTGCCGGGAAGAACGCCCTGAGCCTCACCGGTGGCGGAATACCTGAGCCGTCTGGTGGTGCTGCCGATCATTGCCCGGATCCCGCGAAACACTGGCGGTGCGATATCACTGCTGGCACTGTCGAAGGTGACGGGCGGCTGGTCGTCTGTCTGAGCGGACATGACCACCCGGTCGATGACCGGTTCCAGCACGGCACTGCAGGCCGCATCAACGGACACAATCCGGTAGTGCTTTTCAATCTGACGCGATTCCTGCAGTGTCTGCGATGTTTCTCCGGACACGATCTGCATCCGCGATTCGGATTGCGTCGCGTAATGGACGAAACGGCCGGGTTGAAAGCGATAACGCAGCAGTATCCCGGCCGGTTCCGGCAGCGGAGGCGCATCGGGTGTGGCGGCCTGTCCCGCAGGGATCAGCAGCGTCGCAAGGTTCCAGAGCACGGCGAGAGAAAACAGCATGGATCGTTTCACGGCGACTTGTCCTCTGCCGTCGCGTTGGAGAACTCCGGCCTGGCAGCCGCGTTCGTCAATGCGCCGGTCACCTGAACTGGCAGTTTCAAAACGGGAAATGCCGGATCGTCCGTTTCAATCCGGACAGAAGCGGAGTGGCGGCCCGATGGAACCTCTCCAATCCGGACCTGAATCTGAGCCACGACGCCGTCATGAAAACCATCGGATGCAGGTCCGATTACGGGGACCACTTCCGCCTCAACAAACGGGCTGTCCGCAATCACGCGGACCACATTCAGACGGCGATCGCGCAGATCGCGGACCTCGATCAATTTCTCAATGACTTCCTGACCGGGCTGAAAAAAGGCCAGCGCGCGGGGCTGCAGAGTGACCGACCGTTCCGGCAGTTCAATGCGGAAGGACAGTTCGGTTTCAAACTGCACTTCCGGCCGGCCGACCGGACCGGTCACGGCCGTGCAGAGATACTGCTTCGGGCCGGGCGTTTGATTGGCCGTGCGGATCATCAGGCTGAATTCGCCCTCTTCGCCGGGGGCGAATTCTCTTTTCACCAGCTGCTGAGTCAGGCAGCCGCAACTCGTTCTGAGGTCTCTCAGTTCAATGGTTTCGGAAGAAGTGTTCGTGAAACGGAACGTGCCGAAGTGGATGGCCAGCGGTTCAACGGGGCCGAGATTCAACAGATACTGATGAAACGCCAGCGGCGAACGAACGATGGCCGGCGCGCAGTCAGCCGGCCGCGTTCCGGCCCACTGAAAACCACAGGCCAGAACGGCAGGCAGCAGAGCCGCCAGCAAGGGCAGTCCGCGACGCTTTCGGAATCGTCCGGTTCGTTCGGGTGTGGTCACGCGACATCCTTTTCGCGGCGGGCCGGAAACCTGATTAATACTCCTGGGGAGACTTGTAGCTCATGGCCGGCAACGGCGGGAATAAAGATTTCCAGCGTTCGGCGCAGCCTCTGGATGATGCGGATTCCCGTGCCTGGGAAGAGGTCTTCCGGAGCGTTCTCCTTCGAGATGCGTCGCTTGAAGGCCTGGGGGGCAGTCGTCATAGTCCCCGACCTTTCATGGAGCGGCGACCGTGTTTTCGTGTCTGGAGCAGTCCGGATACCTGAAGCCGTTCACCGCGTTGATGTCTTTGATTTGACTCCCTTTGTGTTTTGTCCGCAGGCCTTCTGATTCGATCCGGGCAGGACTTCTGATCCGGGCAGGGCCTGCTTCCGTGACCGGGAAGGACGGGTAATGGAGCCTCTTCTCGCCGCATCTCTCACCGACACTTTCGCCGGTCATCTGGCGGACTGTCCGGTGGCGGAATGGCTCGGGGTGAATTTCGCCGCAGCGCTGCTGGCCGCGATTGTGCATGTGGCCCTGCTCGGCGCCTTCTTCGGAGTCCCGGCTGGCATTTTCATCTGGCTGGAACGCAAGGTTTCGGGGCGTATTCAGGATCGTCTGGGACCGACCCGCACAGGCGGCCGCTTCGGCTGGCTGCAGTCGCTGGCCGACGGCATCAAGCTCCTGCAGAAGGAAGACCTCACCCCGAAAGATGCCGATGGGTTCCTCTTCCGGCTGGCTCCGTATGTGGTCGTTGTTGCGTCGTTTGCCGCGTTCCTGTTCCTGCCGTTTTCCGATGGCTGGATCGGATCGAATGCCGACGTCGGCCTGTTCCTGATGCTGGCGATGCTCTCGCTGGAAGTGATCGGCGTCATTCTGGCCGGCTACTGCAGCGGATCGAAGTGGGCGCTGTTCGGAGCGATGCGTGAAGCGGCTCAGATGATCAGCTACGAAATTCCGATGGCGATCTGTGCTCTGATACCGATCGTCATGGCCGGAACGCTCAATCTGAATGAGGTCGTGCGGTTGCAGAGCGGCGCCTGGAATCCGGAGATGCCGCTGCCACCGTTTCTGAACTGGAACATTTTCCATCCCGTTGCCGGCGTCGCGTTCTTCGTCTACTTCACCTGTGCCACGGCCAGTTGCAAACGCGCTCCGTTCGATCTGGCGGAAGCGGAAAGCGAACTGGTGGCCGGCTTCCTGACCGAATACAGCGGCTTCCGCTGGTCGCTGTTCTTCCTGGCCGAATACGCCAGCATGTTCGCCGTGAGCGGCATTGCGGCGGCGCTGTTCCTCGGCGGCTGGGATGACGGCTTCGGAATCGTGCATGGCTTGAAGCAGTCCGGTTATGAATTCATCGGCAACACGCTGGGTATGGGCATCTTCTGTCTGAAGGCGTCCAAGCTGGTCTTCCTGCAGATCTGGGTGCGGTGGACGCTGCCGCGTATCCGCATCGACCAGGTGATGACGACCTGTCTGAAGTATCTGATTCCGATGGCCTGCACGCTGTTTCTGGCGGCGGTGCTGTATCCGCTGATTCTGGCGACCGCCGGTCAGCGTCCTCAGATTCTGCCAGGTGATTCATCTGGTGAACGCGGTGTTTCCAGTGCCGCAGCTTCTGCTGATGACGTGCCGCGAAATACGCCGGTCACAACGGTGATGGTGGAGGGGATGGAATGACCGGCGAGCAGATTCTCTTCGGGCTGTTTGCACTGCTGGCCTGTGGTGGAGCGATTTCAGTCGTGCTCTGTCAGAGCGTTGTCCGTATGGCTTTCAGTCTGATCGTGTCGCTGGCCTCGGTCAGTGCGCTGTTCTTTCTGTTGAATGCCGACTTTGTCGGGGCGACTCAGTTGATGGTGTATGTCGGCGGCACGCTGGTGCTGCTGATCTTCGGTGTCATGCTGACGGCCAGTTCGCCCTTTGTCCGTATCCGGACGTCTCCGGCGGAAGGCTTTCTGGCCGGGGGCATCGGGATTCTCTTTCTGGCGCTGGTGGCTTTCACGATCGGTGCCGTCGACTGGGATGCCACCACGGCGAAACTGCCGGCTCCGGCGACAGTGGCGACCGCGGGACACAACTCCGCGGAATCCGGCAACACCATGCGTCCTCTGGCTCTGGCTCTGGCCGGCCTTCGTCCGGATGCACCGGGCGGATCCGGGTATCTGCTGCCGTTTGAAATTGTCTCGATGCACCTGCTGGTCGTTCTGGTCGGTGCGGCTTATATCGCCCGCACCAAGCGGAATGCCCGGTCTGCGGCGCAGTCCCGCGCTGGATAACCGCTTCGCTGATTCATCGTCTGGCCTTTGAGTTTTCCTATGGATGCTTCCGGTCTGAGTCCCGTTCTGTGGGTGGGTGCCTTCCTGTTTGTCTGCGGAGTCGTCTGCATGACAACCAAACGGAACGGCATCGGCGTGCTGATGGGCGTGGAACTGGTTCTCAATGGAGCCAACCTGAACTTCATCGGGTTCTCGCGCTACACGGCGCTGGGGCTGGATGGTCAGGTTTTTTCGTTGTTTGTCATCGTGCTGGCCGCTGCGGAAGCGGCGGTGGCGCTGGCGATCGCTTTGAACTTCTACAACAACCATCTGACGATCGACGTCGATCGCGGTGATGAACTCCGCGGCTGATGCATCGCAGCGAGCGGTCGGATTTTCGTTCGCTCCGGGATATTGATCAGAGACGCTTATGGAAAGCCTTGGACAGGAACTGGCCTGCCTTCTCGCGACTGCCTGGCTGCTGCCGCTGCTGGGCTTCGTCGTTGAGATCTATGGCGGCTATTACAAGAACAGCCGGTTCAACCGCCTGGCCGCGTTTCTCGCGGTGGGCTGTATCGCCACCGGTTTTGTGCTGAGCAGTTACGCCTTCGTGCGCTGGGGCACTGAGACCGGCTGGGCGTTCCACCAGAGTCACGGGGCTGACGCCGGTCATCACATGGTGCTGGCGGAAGAACCACACGCGGCTGGCGTTGAAAAACACGCAGAAGGACATGCTCACGACGCCGGCCACGCCCACGCGGCGACAGGTCACGGCGACGCTCATGCCGCCGATCACAAGCCCGTTCAAGCGGTCTTTTCCGGAACGTACTACACGCTGGCCCGGTTCGGTTCGCTGGTTTTATCGATCGACTATTACATCGACAGCCTCACGCTTCTGATGTTCTGCATGGTGACCTTCATCGCGACCTGCATTCATCTGTTCGCGATGGGGTACATGTCCGACGAACTCACCGAGGAATACGTCGATCATCACGCACACACCCGCGACGGCCATCACGTCCATCGCCCTGGCCGCTTCTACCGCTTCTTCGCGTATCTGTCGCTGTTCTGCTTCTCGATGCTGGGCATCGTGCTGGCCGGCAATATCTTCCAGGTCTTCATCTTCTGGGAACTGGTCGGAATCTGCTCGTTCCTGCTGATCGGCTTTTACATCGAACGCAAGTCGGCCAACGTCGCGGCCAACAAGGCATTCATCGCCAACCGCGTCGGTGACTTCGGCTTTATCATCGGACTGATGATTCTCTTCACGAGCCTCGGCACCTTCCGCTTCGCGGATTACGAACAGGACGGTCAGACGCGACCCGGCCTGTTCAGCATGGTGCGCGGTCACGACGGCGAACTGAAAGTCGATGGCGATCACGTCGTCATGAAGACCGAACAGCACGACGGCCACTGGGTCGCGCCGGAAGACAAGTCTCATCAGAAGACCATTCCTTACATGCTGCTGGTGGTCGCCGGACTGGGAGTCTTTGCAGGCTGTGTCGGCAAGAGTGCTCAGTTCCCGCTGCACACGTGGCTTCCCGACGCGATGGAAGGTCCGACTCCGGTTTCCGCGCTGGTTCACTCGGCCACCATGGTCGCCGCCGGCGTTTATCTGGCCGGCCGGTTCTTCCCGGTCTTCACTCCGGAAGTGCTGCTGACCATCGCCTACGTGGGCTGCATCACGCTGTTCGTCGCGGCGACGATTGCGGTTGTGGCCACGGACATCAAGAAGGTGCTGGCGTACTCCACGATCAGCCAGCTCGGCTACATGATGCTGGCGATTGGACTCGGCGGCTGGGCGGCTGGTCTGTTCCATCTGATCACGCACGCGTTCTTCAAGTCGCTGATGTTCCTCGCTTCGGGCAGCGTGATTCACGGCTGCCATCACGAGCAGGAAATGCCGAAGATGGGCGGCCTGCTCAAGAAGATGCCGGTCACGGGCTTTGCCATGCTGGTCGGTGTGATTGCGATTGCCGGTCTGGCGATTCCCGGCAGCGCGGCGATCTTCGGCCAGCCGATCGCGTTTTCGGGTTACCACTCGAAGGACGCCATCGTCGCCACGGCGCTGGCCTACATGCAGGTCAATCCGATTCACTTCCTGCTTTTCCTGACGCCGCTGGTGACGGCCGGTATCACGGCCTTCTACATGTTCCGGCTGTGGTTCTACACGTTCACGGGCAGGCCCCGCGATCAGCACGTTTACGAGCACTGTCACGAAAGCCCGCGGATCATGTGCGGCCCGCTGGTGGTGCTGTCGGTGCTGGCGGCTCTGTGTGCCTGGGGCGGTGAAGCCGGACCGTTGTTCCACATGATCACGTTCAGCGAACCGGTCGGGCTGGCTGGTGGCGTGCCGGCCAGCGGTATCGCGAATGTGGCTCTGCCGTCGCACCACGCCGTGCATGAAGTGCATGGCATGGCGGGCACCGTCGCACTGCTCTCCGCCGCCTTCGGGACGTTCATCGCGTATCTGCTCTACTGTCGGCAGGTCATCAATCCGGATGCCATCCGCCGCCAGTTCTCCGGGCTGTATCAGTTCCTCGTGGAGAAATGGGAATTCGACAATCTGTACGACGCCGCCTTCGTCCGACCGTGCCACAGCGTCGCCCGCTGGTGTTCCGGCTGCGACAGGCTCGTGTTTGACGGAGTTCTGCACGGAGCGACGCGCGTGGTCGTCTGGTTCTCAAAGATTGATCGCCGATTTGATGAGGCTGTTGTCGATGGTCTGGTCAATCTGGTGGGCAGTATCACCCGCTCGGTTGGATTGAGTCTGCATGTTGTGCAGACCGGCCGGATGCGGCAGTACGTGATGTTCATTGCGGTGAGTGTGCTGGCGTTGTTTGCCCTGTTGTTCGCGTTCATGCCCAAAGCGTAGATCGCGTTCGGTTCTGGTCCGGTGACATACAGTCGAAGGTAAACGGACAACATGGATTCGCAGTTGCTGTTTCTATCGTTGATCATCTTCCTGCCCACGCTGGGAGCGCTGGCTCTGGCCTTCGCCAACAGCCGGGCCGTGGAAGCCATGCGGGTTTTCACGGTCATCGTGACGGCCATCACATTCGCGATGAGTCTGCAGTTGTGGCGGGATTTCGACCCGACCATCGCCCTGATTCAGCCGGCCGAGCATGGCGTGTCGCTGGAGTGGATCAGCGGCTGGAACATCCATTACCGGCTGGGTTACGACGGCATCAGTCTGCCGCTGGTCGTGCTGACCACCTTCATCAGTCTGCTGGCCGCGCTGGCTTCGTGGAGCATCAAGAAGCTGGAGAAGGGTTACCTGATTCTGTTTCTGCTGCTGGAAACCGGCATGCTGGGCGTGTTCCTCGCTCTCGACTTCTTCCTGTTCTACGTGTTCTGGGAAGTGATGCTGCTGCCGATGTACTTCCTGATCGGCATCTGGGGTGGACCGCGTCGCGAGTACGCGGCGATCAAGTTCTTTCTCTACCCCCTGGCCGGCAGCGTGCTGATGCTGATCGCCATGCTGATGTTCTACTTCGGCAGCGATCGCAGTTTCGATCTGATCGAACTGGCGGCGATCGGGCAGGGACGGGTGGCTGGAGTGCAGTTCAATGAATTCACTCAGATCACCGCATTCATCCTGCTCTTCATCGGCTTCGCCATCAAAGTTCCGTCCTTCCCGTTCCACACCTGGCTGCCGGATGCCCACGTCGAAGCTCCGACGCCGATCTCCATGATCCTGGCCGGTGTGCTGCTGAAGATGGGCGGCTACGGCATCCTGCGGATCGCATTCCCGCTGTGTCCGGCGGGTGCGCAGTACGCCGCCTGGGCACTGGTGGCCATCGGCGTGGTCAGCATCATTTACGGCGCGTTCGCCGCTCTGGCGCAGACGGACTTCAAGCGGCTGGTGGCTTACAGCTCGGTCAGCCACATGGGTTATGTCATTCTGGGCATTGCCGTGTGGAAGATCGGCGATGACGGAGCGGCCGTCGGCCGGGACTACTGGCTGATGGGCATGAATGGAGCCATGTTCCAGATGATTGCTCACGGCGTCTCTTCGGCCGGCATGTTCTTTATGGTCGGCGTGCTGTACGACCGCGTTCATCACCGCGATCTCAATCAGTTCGGTGGTATCGCCGGAAAGATGCCGCATTACTCGGCGCTGGCGGCGGGCATCTTCTTCGCCGGTCTCGGCCTGCCGGGGCTGTGCGGCTTCATCGGTGAAGTGTTCGTGGTCTTCAGCGTCTGGAATTTCTCCCCGGTGCTGGCCATCGTGGCCGCGTCCGGTGTGATCCTGACCGCCGGTTACATTCTGTGGACGATGCAGCGGGTTTACCTCGGTCCGGAATACAAAGGTCCGCACGGCGAGGAGATTGATCAGAACCCGTTCAACGCCCGCGAGAAGACCGTTGCCTGGACACTGCTGGTGATGGCGATCGTGCTGGGTGTTTATCCCGCGCTGATGTTCGATGTGATGGATGCCTCGATGCAGAATCTGGTGAAGTCGCTCGACGAGGGCTTCCAGAATGCGCTGAAGGCGGTTTCCGTCACGATGACCCGCTAGTTCCGGACTTCACAGCCTGCGTCTTTTCAGCGCGGGCGATGCCGATTCGAGATCAAGCTTATGGCTCCCGTTGGACTGGATACTCTGCTGCGGCAACTGGTCGATGAAACGACTCAGAAGTCGCTGTGCCATTTCGCGCCGGAACTGGCCATCAGCGCGACGATCATCGTTTTATTGTTGATGCGGTTGCTGTGGAATCTGGATCGCTGGATTCCACCGTACTTCACCGCTCTGGCCGGCAGTCTCACCGCGGTCGTGCTCACCGGGAACCAACTGCTGAGCATCCTCTCCGATCCGTCCACGGCCGGTTCGTTCTTCTCCGGACTGCTGGTTTACGATCACTTCGGCTGTTTCGTGCGGGCGATGCTCGCGCTCTTTCTGGTGCTGTTGATCGCGTTGACGGTGCTCAGTGGCGTTCCCGACCGGGAAGACGGGCCGGACTTCTACAGCCTGCTGCTGGGAGCCAGCCTCGGCATGATGATGATGGCCTCGACCAACCACATGCTGATGTTCTTCATCGGTGTGGAGATGGCGAGCGTTCCCGGCTACGCGCTGGTCGCGTACCTCAAGGGGCGGAGGCAGAGCAGCGAAGCGGCATTCAAGTACGTCGTGTACGGTGCCGGCGCGGCGGGCGTCATGCTGTACGGCATCAGTCTGCTGACCGGACTGCTGGGCACCGCTCAGTTTCCGGAACTGGCGGACCGGGTCGGCTTGATCCTCGGCAATGCCGGCGGAATCGGCGACGCGACCTCGCGTACGCTGCTGCTGGCCATCCTGATGGTGCTGACCGGTCTGTTCTTCAAACTGTCCATCGTACCGTTTCACTTCTGGTGTCCGGATGCGTTTGAAGGAGCTTCCGCTGAAGTCGCGGGCTTTCTGTCCGTGGCGTCCAAAGGCGCGGCCTTCGCCCTGCTGGTCCGGTTCTGCACGGCGATTATTCCGGCGGGATCAACCGAGATCTTCACCGGCCTGGGAGTGGCTCTGGGAGTCCTCGCGGCGGTCACGGTGACGTTCGGCAATCTGGCGGCCTATTCGCAGACCAACGTGAAACGTCTGCTCGCTTATTCGACGATCGCGCATGCCGGTTACATGCTGATGGCGGTGTCCGCCCTCGTGGTGGCTCTGTCCGGTGGAAAGCAACTGGCCGGGTTCGATTCGGCCGCCGCCGCGATCCGCTGCGTGGAAGGTCTGCTGTTCTATCTGTTCGTGTACCTGTTCATGAACCTGGGAGAGTTCTCGATTGTGGCGCTGATCCGCAATCAGACGTTCCGGGAAGACATTGCTTCGTACCGGGGCATCGGCTGGCAGGCGCCCATGCTGTGTTCCTGCATGATCCTGTGTGTCTTCAGTCTGGTGGGACTTCCGCCGCTGGGGGGCTTCTGGGGCAAGCTGGTGATCTTCTCGTCGCTGTTTGATCTGGGTCGCGTTCACTGGTTCATGTGGGCGATGCTGGCGATCGGCGGCCTGAACACCGTCTTCAGCCTCGTGTACTACATCCGCATCCTGAAGGCGATGTTCATCGAGAGTGCCTCGGAGAACACCCGCCCCATCGAAGTGCCGACTCATGCCAGCCAGTATGCGCTGCTGATTTCGCTGCCCGTGTTGTTGCTCGGTCTTCTTCCGACACTGGCAACTCAACTGGCTCACGACGTCGCCGCGCGATTCCTGCAGTAAACTTCAGCCCATCGAGTTCTCAGACTTATGAGCGGTTCGGACCACCATCGCCTGCTGAATTCCCTGCTGAACCGGTTGCGTTTCAGCCTGCTGCAGTATGTCGGCGAATCCTGGACGTGGACGCCGGACAGCAGTGCCGACCGCCTGCAGCAGTTGCAGGGACTGATCCAGCGACAGCAGTTTGCCGCCGGCCGGATTGCCGATCTGCTGAGCGACCGCGAGGCCGTGATCACGGTCGATAACTATCCGCGCGACTGCTCGGCTCTGCACTTCGTCAGCGTCGATTACGCGAAGCCGAAACTGATTGCCGACGAGGAAGCGATTGTGTCCGCCCTGCGATCCGCCGCCAAAGCGCTGGCCGATGATGCGGAAGCGCTGCGGCTGGTCGAGCAGATCGCCAGCGACGAAGCCGTCACCCTGGAAACGCTCCGCAAGCTCTGAGGAATCGCCTGAGCGTCTGGCCGGTTCAAGCGTTTGCGACGTGAGGCCGCATGTCTATTTCGTCCGCTTCGTTGATCATCGACACCCATTGTCATCTCGATGAGGAGGCTTTCGGCACGGACCTGCCGGAGGTGCTCCGAGCGGCGGCAGAGCAGGGAGTGGCCGGTATCGTGTCCATCGGCACGGATGCGGCCAGCAGTCGCCGCACGGTGGAGCTGGCCCGACTGCATCGCGGCGTCTTCGCGGCGGTCGGCATTCATCCCAACTACACGGCCGCCGCGGGAGCGGGTGACTGGGATGTCATCGAAGAACTGGCGCGCGACCCGCATGTCGTCGCGATTGGTGAGACCGGGCTGGATCGCTACTGGAACTACGCGCCGCCGGAACTGCAGCGCGAGTATTTCACTCGCCACATCGACCTGTCGAGGAGGACGGGCAAACCGTTCATCGTTCACTGCCGCGATGCCGATGATGAAGTCCGCGAGATGCTCCGCGCGGCGGCGCACGACGGTCCGTTCAACGCCGTGATGCATTCGTTCTGCCAGTCGGCCGCTTCGGCGGAGGAGTATCTGCGGCTGGGACTGCATCTGTCCTTCACCGGCATGCTCACGTTCAAACGCAATCAGGAACTGCGGGCACTGGCCGCGTCGCTGCCGCGCGACCGGCTGTTTGTCGAGACCGATGCGCCGTATCTGGCTCCGACACCTTACCGGGGCAAGCGGAACGAACCGGCCTTCGTGCGCTTCACGCTGCAGTGTCTGGCCGAACTGCAGGACGTGGCGCCGGATGAGATGGCGCGCATCACGACCGACAATGCCTGCCGGTTCTTCAGGATCGAACCGGATCGCCTGATGACCGGCACATGATGCGGAATGGTGCCGGGCTGCTGCTGCCGGGCGAAGCCCGGCCTACGGGGCTACGTTGACCTGAACGGTTCCGGCATCGGCCCTGTTGCTGACGGACTCCAGATGCGACAGCGTTGCCGGGCCGGCATCGGTTGTGATTTTCACGGTGTAGCGTCCCTGCCGGAACACTTTCGGCTGAAACTCACGCCCGTTGATTCTCAGCGTATAGACGACTTCATCCCGGTCTTCGTCAATGACCTGCACCACCGGATCGTCCGAGGAAAACTGAAGCGCGGGCAGCCAGCCCAGAGGGGTGCGGGCATAGTTGTCTTCCTGAGTGATCGTGAGCGGCCAGCCTTCGTACTGAGTGGCATCCGGCTTCGTGACATCGACAAAGCGAGGCCAGCACTCCATCACGATCTGCCGCGTGTCCTTGCGGAATCTCACCAGTGCGAAGCCGGTTCCCTGGTGGTTTTCGACGGTGGGATTGGCGTAAGCGGCCATCGTCAGCTTGTTTCCGAAGCCGTCGTAGAAACGGCCGGCAAACGGCAGCGAACTGCCGGGGAAGGGATGAGTGTTCTTTTCAAGCGGTACCCAGGCGCGGCCGTAGAGATTCCAGATGCTCGGCGACGTGAACTGCCAGCCGCTGTCACCCCACTGATTGACGCCGTGATGAACCACTGTGGCCAGATGCTGGTCGCCGCTGAGCATCACGGCGAAG
>Ga0172376_10005752_pt1 | contig 13721 bp, 8 predicted proteins | sample Lak35m_FD_121114 | JGI IMG/M metagenome (GOLD analysis project Ga0172376, IMG submission 121114) | Freshwater microbial communities from Kabuno Bay, South-Kivu, Congo - kab_092012_35m | ecosystem: Environmental > Aquatic > Freshwater > Lake | place: Democratic Republic of the Congo: South-Kivu...
GTTTGAAATTGACAGATCAGTTAAGGATGCTGTAACTGGCGGGATAGTACTTGAACAGAAATTAACAGAAGAAGCAGAATTAAAATTGGCTCTAACTGGTGAATACGGTAAATCAGCAGGTAAAATTAAGAAATTTGCTAATAAAGACGATCAGAATCCACTGGTGTATAAATTAAGTGACTTAAAAGCTTATAATATCGGTGCTGAGTTAAAAATAGGTGATTTTAAGTATAATGCTTGTTATGGCTCTTTCGGTAAAAGTTTGACTACAAAAGAATTACACAAAGGCAATCGTAAGTCTCAATACTATAATGCAGGTATTGCCTATACTTACAATAAGGCTACAACAACCTCATTGTCATATTTTGCTTCAGAGCAGTTTAAAAATAAGGTAAACTCGGTCAAACTAGCCGTAAGTCATATACTTGCACCTGGGTTAAAACCTTATGCTGAAATACATGCTTATACTCTCAAAGGTAAACCTGAGTTTTATTCTAATTTAAAGGCAAGAAAAGTAAAAGGCACTGTAACCCTAGTTGGTGTTAAGTTGTCAATTTAAGTCAGTATGAGATTAAAGTTGTTAGCTTATATCAGTACCGCGTTATTTTTAGAGCTGGCAAAGGTAGTATTTTTGCTAAAAACTTAGGAGAATTATTATTAATTTATAAAACTTTTTATAACAAATATGGATTTTTTTAAAAGAAAAAGTTTTGAGTCTGTAAAAAATGAAAGTAATACAAGTCAACTACAGAAAACTTTATCAGGTTTTGATTTAGTTTTATTGGGATTAGGTGCTATAATAGGCACTGGAGTTTTCACCTTAACTGGTTTAGTTGCTGCACAATATTCTGGTCCCGCCGTAATTGTCTCTTATTTTATAGCAGGGGTGATATGCATATTTGTAGCTTTAGCGTACACAGAAATTGCCACAACCTTACCAGCTTCTGGTAGCGTTTATACTTATTCTTATGTGGTATTTGGTGAAGTTATTGCATGGTTGGTGGGTTGTACTGTTGTTATAGAATTATGTTGTGCTTGTAGTGTAGTTGCTGGGGGATGGTCTGCATATTTCCAAGGCGTTTTGAGTTCTGCTGGATACAATATACCAGAAGCATGGGGTAAGTCTTTCTTTGATGGAGGAATAATTAATGTACCAGCTTCTGGTATTGTAATAGCCGTTGGGTCGATGTTATATTTTGGTACAAAGGATAGCAAAAAACTAAATACTATTTTAGTATTCGTCAAAGTAGCGGTATTATTTTTATTTATGATACTAACTTGTCCTAGTTTTGATGCAACAACAAATTGGGTTGATTTTATGCCTTATGGGTTCGATGGCGTTTTGTTTGGCACAACAGTTTTGTTTTTCTCTTTTAAGGGGTTTGCAATTCTTGCTACTACTGCTGAGGAATGTAAGAATCCAAAAAAAGATTTGGTAGTTGGTATTCTTGGGTCACTTACGTTATGTACTGTCCTTTACATGATAATAGGAGCACTATTGACTGGAGTGGTATCTTATAAGATATTAAATAATGCACAGCCTCTTGCTTATGTGTTGCAAGTTCATGGTTACAATATAGGTTCAGCACTTGTTGCTACTGGTGGTATAGCTGGTATGACTACTGTTATTATGATGAATATTTATGGTTTGTCACGTATTTTTTATGTAGTTGCAAGAGATGGTTTACTGCCAAAACATATGATAAAAATACATCAAAAATATGGAACGCCTTATATAACAATTGCTATGTTTACTATTATAATTGCTATTATGGCAGCGTTCTTGCCATATTTTGTATTAGCAAAGCTTGCAAGTATGGCAGCCTTGATAGATTACTCTGTAGCGGTATTAGCGGCAATATTCTTAAGGGTTTATTTACCAAATGTCAAAAGATCATTCAAATGTCCTATTTTATTTGTAATAGGTCCAATAACTCTGGTGGCGTTATTGATATTGTTATTTAGAGAAGTGATTGATAAGGATGGTTCGTTGCTTTTAAATGGACGCATCATGGTATGGTGGTTTTTATCAATGATAATATTATATTCTAGCCGGGTACTAAGACAGAGGGCAGATAAAACTCTGTAATATATGTATTAACAAGGAGATCAATCTATGGATAAGATTTATAATACACTAAAACAAAATATAGAACAGGCTAATTCAGCGTTTATACAAGAGGTCAGAAGACAACAACCTCGAAATATGAGCCAATTTATACAAATGCCTGTTACACCTTTTTCTAACATACATAATATTATAATCAGCAAAGAAGAAAAGGTTTTATTTAGTGCTGATTTTGAAGGTATAGATCCAGATTTATCTTGGTCAGAAAATTATATCCTGGACAGAAGATCTAATCCCCTAGATGTAATGTATTTTAGTTCAGAAAAAATTCATACTACAAGATCAATAACAAAAAGTATTGTTGGTATTCTCCTAATTAATGCCTTAAAAGCCTCTAAAAATGGATTGACTGTTACAAGTCGTATATCAGATGTATTTCCTGAATTAAACGATTATCGTTCAGTAATTAGAATTAGTGATGTTCTCAATATGGCTATCCCTATGCACTGGGATGAATGGAATCTACCTTACAATGATCCTGACAATCCTGAATATAGAATGGTTGTATCTAAAAATCCATATCTTTACAGTTTAGAAAAATTACGTGATTACTTGATTGAAGATGGATTATGTCCTGATGAATACAAAAAAATCGTGGGAGAAAAATCACGTTACAATAGTTGCATGACTGCACTTAGTGCTTCTATGATAGAACGCTTGACTGGCAAGGATCTAGAGCATTATGCAAAGGAGGTTATTTTCGAACCAATGAAAATTGATTATATTTGGGATAGGTTAAAATATTCAGGATTAGCATCTTTTTCATCGGGTTTGAGACTTTCGCCGAATGGAATGCTAAAAATAGCCCAATCATTGTTGAGAGATTGGTTATCAAATAAAGATGAAAAGGAAGCCCAAGATCCTTTAAGTTTAATGAGGAGGTTCTGTGTTGGTACTCAAGGGCTTTATAAAAGTTGCTATGGATTACATGCTTGGCTAGTTGATCTGAACTTTGCTGAAAGAAAAGGTACATTTCGTATAGTATTGTTTACTGGTGTGGGCGGTAATGTGGTCGCTATCTTGCCAGAAGAACAACTAATATATGTAATAACTGGCGGTAATTATACTAAGTTATCAGTAATTAATACGAGTCCTTACAGTAGTATAGTTAAAGATTTTATTTTACCTGGGTGTGGATTAACTACTATATAGTAAAAACGCTTGAGGGTGCTGAGTTATCAAATACTTTTTTATTAATGAATGTTAAAACGTTGATGGTATTTCATAATCTAAAGGAAAAAGACATAAGGCTTTTAAAGAATTAGCAAAAAAGGTAAAATCTCTACAGGTTGATTCTTGTAGTGTGTTACAAATATATAAGGAAGAATCTATGTTAAAACAGAGTAGAACTGACCAATTAAATTTAACTGGGTGGCGTGGATCGATATGGCCTATTGATTCTAAAAATGAATTAAAAAAATTTTTGCCTCTAGCGCTGATTATGTTTTGTATTTTGTTTAATTATACCCTCTTACGTGATACAAAAGATACTATTATTGTGAATTCTGCAGGTGCGGGTACGATTTCATTTCTGAAGTTATATTGTGTTACACCTGCTGCTGTCCTTTTTGTAATTTTGTACGCAAAGCTTGCAAATATAGTATCGCGTGAAAACCTTTTTTATGTAGTAGTTACCCCGTTTCTAATTTTTTTTGGTGCATTTGCATTTATTATCTATCCAAATTTAGGTATGCTTCATCCAGATATCGAAGTTATCATTGCGCTCAAAAGATCATATCCAACTCTGGAAGGTTTTATAGACATCTACTCTTATTGGTCTTTTGCTCTTTTTTATGTTCTTTCGGAGATATGGGGTAGTGCTATGATTGCTTTAATGTTTTGGCAATTTGCCAATCATGTAGTACGTATGAATGAATCAAAGCGTTTTTATGGTCTGTTTGCAGTAATTGGAAATGTAGCACTTATAATATCTGGACAAGTAGTTAGATATTGTTCAGAAGATATTAAAAAGTTTTTTCCCACAGATGAAGAAGCTTGGCAAGCATCCATTTATCTTTTAATGGGTCTTGTTGTATTATTGGGTATTATCGCAATGTTAGTATACAGATGGATGCATGTATCAGTTCTTAATGACAAACGTTATTTTGATCCAGGCGAAGTAATTATAAAAAAGAAAACAAAAGAAAAAGTTTCTTTAGTGGAAAGTATAAAATTGATTTTTCGTTCCCCAGAACTTGGTTATATTGCTATCTTAATTATGGCTTACGGTATTACGATTAACTTAGTTGAGATACAATGGAAGAATCAATTAGGATTATATTGTGCTGGTAACAAAGGTACTTACAATGCTTTTATGGGTAATTTTTCCACATTAACTGGAATTTTTACAATTATTTTTGGTCTACTAGTCGGTTCAAATATTCTACGGCGTGTAAGTTGGTTTACAGCGGCAATTATTACTCCTCTTACTGTGTTGATTGGTGGGATAGTATTCTTTTTATTTATCTTTGCTAAAGAATGGATAAATTTTATTTTAGTTGCTATAGATACTCGTCCAGAAGTAATTGCAAGCTTTTTAGGAGCTGGGATTATTATTGTATCTAAGGGTATTAAATACATACTGTTTGATTCAACTAAAGAAATGGCTTACATTCCATTAGATGATCAACTTAAAACCAAAGGTAAGGCTGCTGTTGATGTTATAGGAGGTCGGGCTGGTAAAGCTGGTGGTGCTTTTGTACAGAGCAACCTACAAATGGCTTTAGCAGCGATATCTATGACTAATGGTATGAATATTGTATCTGTCACAGCACCTTATACCTTTATAATATTTATTATTGTATGTGCTGTATGGTTGTATGCCATAAAAGGCTTGTCATCAAAAATAGATAAAAATAGCACACCAGAATAAAATAAAGAATGACAATTAGATAAAATAAAAAAGGTTTTTGTTTTTACAAGGTAGAATATTTATTCTTCTTTGAGATACTAAGTTTGAAGAATTAGAAATACACAAAAAGCAGACTATATTATAACGTGATGTCCATTATTAAGTTGTAACTAAAATATGTCTAGCGTGTATAGAAAAGTATTACTGATTCACAGAAAAAGGTCTGGGAATTAGATCCTCAAAAGTCAACTACTATAAATAGGAAATCAAAATGAAATTATTTTTTGATGATAATCTTCAGTTTCAAGGACGTTCATTTGGTGCAGACAAGAGTGTACGCGGTGAAGTAGTGTTTAATACAGGTATGACTGGTTACGTTGAGACATTGACAGATCCATCTTACTGTGGTCAAATATTGGTTTTAACGTATCCCTTGCAGGGTAACTATGGAGTACCGAATGGTCCTTTCGAATCTACTAAGATTCAAGTTCAGGGAGTGGTAGTTTCTCACTACAGTGAAAAACCAAGCCACTATACAAGTGTAAAGTCTTTGGGAGAATGGCTTAAATCGCAAGGGATTCCTGGAATATGTGGAGTAGATACTAGAACTCTTACGCGTTACCTAAGAGAATTTGGTACGACTATTGGCACTCTTCTTTCATCTGATAGTACACGCAATCCAGAGATATTACAGCTTGATTATACAAAATGTCTTGATATAACTGCTCTTCCAAGTGTTGTACGTGATGGTGATGGCGATGTTAAGATATTAGTTATTGATACTGGAGCAAAAGAAAATATAATACGTTCATTGCTTAGACGCAATATTCGGATGATAAGAGCTCCGTGGAATACTAACTGGGAACAGTTTATCTCTGAAAGTGATGGGGTATTTCTAACAAACGGACCGGGAGACCCTGCAGATGCAACTGATTTAGTTGAGCGTGTCCGCAGAGTTCTAAATAGTGTCGATTTACCTGTATTCGGTATCTGTCTTGGGCATCAAATATTAGCTCTTGCAGCTGGTGGAAAAACTATAAAATTGAAGTACGGGCATCGTTCAGTTAATCAGCCTGTGCGTGATATTTTTACCAATAAGTGTTATATTAGCAGCCAAAATCATGGCTATGTGGTAGATAGCACGTCACTATCAGGGGACTGGGAGCCTTGGTTTGTAAATGTTAATGATGGTACCAACGAAGGTATTCGTCATAAAACTAGACCCATCTCCTCGGTTCAGTTTCACCCTGAAGCTAGTCCAGGTCCACGAGATACTGATTTTCTTTTTGATAATTTTGTGGATACAGTCAGAAATTTCAAGACTAATAAAAATAAATTGTAGTAATGTATAGAGTATAAAAAAAACGAGGTGAAGATGCCAATATCACAAAAAAAAGAAATAAAAAAAGTACTTATTCTTGGTTCTGGTGCCTTGCGCATTGGACAGGCTGGAGAATTTGATTATTCTGGTTCTCAAGCTTTGAAGGCTCTAAAAGAAGAAGGCATTGAATCTGTGTTAATAAATCCTAATATTGCCTCTATACAAACAGATAAAGAGTTATGTAGCAAAGTATATCTATTGCCAGTTGAGCCTTATTTTGTTGAAAAAGTGATAGAAAGAGAAGCTATTGATGCTATCCTATTAAGTTTTGGAGGACAAACGGCTCTTAATTGTGGACTTGTATTGGAAGAAAAGGGCGTTTTTGTAAAACATAATGTAAAGGTTCTTGGTACTCCAGTTGAAACAATAAGGCTTACAGAAGATAGAGATTTGTTTGCTAAAGCGCTTGCGGACATTTCAGTAAAAACTGCAGTCAGTGAGGCTGTTTATTCCGTTGCAGGAGCAATTCTTGCTGCAAAAAAAATAGGATATCCTGTTATGATGCGTTCAGGTTTTTCATTGGGAGGGCAAGGATCGGCAATTGTACACAATGAGGAAGAGTGTCGTAATCTTGCAAAAATGTCATTTGCATCAGTCAGTCAGATTCTTGTAGAGGAATGTCTACAAGGATGGAAAGAGGTTGAATATGAAGTAGTACGTGATGGTAGTGATAATTGTATAACTGTGTGTAATATGGAAAATTTTGATCCGATGGGTATTCATACAGGGGAATCAATTGTGGTTGCTCCTTCTCAGACACTTGATGATTTTGAATATCAGATGCTTCGTGATGTAGCAATAAAAACAATTCGTCACTTAGGTATTATTGGTGAGTGTAATATTCAATATGCACTACATCCAGAATCACGTGAATATCGTGTGATTGAGGTGAATGCAAGACTCTCTCGTTCCTCTGCGTTAGCATCAAAAGCAACTGGTTATCCTCTTGCATATGTAGCCGCCAAGATAGCTTTAGGTTATGATATGGCAGACATTCCTAATAGTATTACAAAAGTAACTACAGCATTTTTTGAACCATCCCTAGATTATATAGTGTGTAAATTTCCACGATGGGATCTAAAAAAATTTGATGTAGTTGATCCTAAAATAGGTACAGAAATGAAGAGCGTCGGTGAGGTAATGGCTGTAGGGCGTTCTTTTGCAGAAGTTATACAGAAAGCGATAAGAATGCTCGAAATTGGTATTGATGGCCTAGAGACCACATCTCACACGTTTAGTGACCTAAAAACTGCTATCGCCACTCCGACCCCAGAACGTATTTTTGCTATTGCTCAGGGCCTAGAACATGGAATGGGGGTGGATGAAATATACGAATTAAGTAAGATTGATCGCTTCTTTTTATACGAATTAGAACGTATAATTAATCATGCAAAACTTCTGAGATCTACTCAATTACTACCAATTAAAGCTGATTACATGCGCGAAATAAAACAAGCAGGTTTTTCAGATAAAGCAATTGCTAAGCTGGTAGGCGTACAGGAAAAAGTGGTACGCGATCATCGTCATCATCTTGGTGTAAGGCCACATCTATCACAAATAGATACCATGGCAGCAGAATATCCTGCTGAAACTAATTTTCTATATTTCACGTACGCAAATGTAAAAACTGATGTTAAGCCATGTCAAGGCAAAAGTGTATTAGTATTAGGATCCGGATGTTATCGTATTGGTGCAAGTGTTGAGTTTGATTGGTGTGCAGTCAATGCTGTAAAAGCTGCTCAAGAACTGGGATATGAAGTCATTATGTTGAACTATAATCCAGAGACTGTTTCTACCGACTATGATAATTGTGAAAAACTAGTATTTGACGAAATAACCACAGAAACTGTACTTGACTTGTATTATGTAGAAAAACCCGATGGTTTAATAATTTCTGTAGGTGGTCAAACTCCAAACAATTTAGCTCTTGAATTGTATGCAGAGGGTGTGCCAATTTTTGGCACATCACCTGAGTCGATTGATCAGGCAGAAGATAGGAACAAATTTTCAAGATTACTAGATAGAATAGGTGTTTTACAACCAAAATGGGCAAGTGTTACATCGATTGATAATCTGAAGACAACTATAGAAGATCTTGGTGGTTTTCCAATATTGGTTCGTCCTTCTTATGTTCTATCTGGAGCAGCAATGAGAATAGCTGATTCTGAAGAAGAGTTAATTACTTTTCTTGGTAAAGCTTCTGATGTTTCTCCACAACACCCTGTTACTATTTCTAAATTTGAGCATAATTCGCGTGAAATAGAGTTCGATGCTATCGCACACAATGGTATGGTTAAGTTATACGCTATCTCAGAACATATAGAAGATGCTGGCGTCCATTCTGGAGATGCTACTATAGTTTTTCCTGCCCAAACCATTACGTTAGAGGAAACTCGTCAGATTGTTAAAATAGGTAGGCTCTTAGCAAAAGAATTGAACATTACTGGTCCGTTTAATATCCAGTTATTGGTCCGTAATCATATAATAAAAGTTATTGAATGTAATTTACGGGCATCAAGAAGTTTTCCTTTTATATCGAAAGGGATGAATGTCAATTTAATCAGGGAAGTAACGCGCCTTATGTTATCTAGAGATGATAACACAAGGTATGCTACTGAATCTAATATGTTACATATAGACCATGTTGTAGTTAAGGTGCCACAATTTTCCTTTAGTCGATTAAAAGGAGCTGATCCTCGTCTTGGGGTTGAAATGGCCTCAACTGGAGAAACAGCATGTTTTGGTTACAGCACCTCGGAGGCGCTTCTAGCTTCAATGATCGCCGCCGGTTTTAAGATTCCTAAAAAAGGTGTTCTTATTTCTATGGAACGAGAGGAAGAGAGAATGTTTTTAATCGATGAAGCACGTTTACTCAGTAACTCTGGCTTAAAGATTTATGCAACCCCAGAAACTGCTAGAGTTATGATCGATAATAATGTTCCTTGCGAAATATTTACTGCTAGTGATATGCTTGATAATAATCAAGCTTTGTTAATTGATTTTCTAAAATCTAATAAAGTTGATATGATCATTAGTGTCCCAGGGATTGGTAGAGTAGGTGGTACAAAGGAAGGGTACTGGTTGCGTCGCTTGGCCATTGATTTAAATATGCCATGTTTAGTAGAAAAGTGGTTAGCTAAGAGAATAATAAATGCTTTCTGTGCTTGTACTCCTGAACAGATTACTATAAAAACTTGGACTGGATATTTTGCACAAGTACAAAGTGATTAATATTTAAAGTATAAAGATAGTAGTATCTCTTTGTATGCGGGAATTTTTAGTCAAAAAGTGGGAAATCGGAAAAAATAAAGTGTTTTAAGTGCACTTAATAAAGTAAATAAATATATGTTTTCATTAGTAAGCCAAGTAAGAAAAAGTCAGTACTATGATTCTGCGGTATTGATGCAGTTACAGAAATTTCTCTCTAAACTTGAAGGAGTTTTAGATGTAGGGGTGTTGATGGGTACAGATGCAAATAAGGTTGTACTGATACAGAGTGGTTTACATACACCAGATATTGATATCGTTTCTGCAGAAGATCTAATAATTGTTGTTAAAGGTATTGATGATGCGAGTGCTAGCAGCGCTTTGAAACAAGTTGATGAATTTTTATTAAGTCCTAAGCAAAACAAGGTAGGTAGTTATCGTCCTAAAAGTTTGGATACCGCCTTTAGAATAACCCCTCAATCGAATTGGGTATTTGTTAGTGTTAATGGTAGATATGCACCAGAAATTGTTGATCGTAGCCTTGATACCGGTAAACACGTGTTTCTTTTCTCCGATAATGTATCGATAGATGATGAACGTAGATTAAAAGAGAAAGCTTTAAAAAAAGGCTTGATGGTATTAGGACCAGATTGTGGAACGGCTATTATTAACGGAGTAGGTTTCGGTTTTGCCAATAGAGTTAAGCATGGTAAAATAGGTATAGTAGCCGCGTCCGGTACAGGATTACAATCTGTCGCCGTTGCAATAGATAATTTAGGAGAAGGTATCAGTCATGGTATAGGTACTGGTGGAAGAGATCTTAAAGAAGAAATTGGGGCTATAACATGTTTTCAAGCCCTGAATTTTTTGAATGATGATCCTCAAACTGAGCTTGTTGTTCTACTTTCGAAACCTCCCGCAATAAAAGTGGTAGACAAATTAATGAACCAACTTCTCTTAATGTCTAAGCCAGTTATCATACTTTTTATCGGGAGTAAACCACCTACGCGTCAACTCGGAAATGTTTATTTTGCTTTATCACTACTTGATGCAGCGATGTTGGCTGTACAGGTTTTACATGCTAAAGCAGATGAGAGTGGTATGAATAAGTGTCCTAGAATTTCTATGCTTCACCATCAGCAGTATGTGCGTGGGTTGTTTTCAGGTGGAACTATAGCATATGAGGTAATGTGCATCCTTAAAAATACATTAAATGACATTTACTCAAATATTCCCCTTGAGGAAAAATACCGTTTGAAAGATATATCACAAAGCCATGGCCACACTATTCTTGATTTAGGAGAAGATGAGTTTACAGTTGGCAAACTACACCCGATGATAGATAATGATTTTAGAATTCGTCGTATTGTAACCGAAGCGAATGATCCAACAGTCGGCATAATTATACTAGATATAGTGTTAGGTTTTTGTGCTCACTCTAATCCAGCGGGAGAATTAGCTGACGTAATAGCAAAAGTTATAAATACAGCAAAAACACAGGGTAGGGTATTATCAGTGATTGCTTTGGTCATAGGCACAGAGAATGATATACAAAATAGTAAGGTCCAGACTGATGCATTATACGCTGCAGGAGCAATTGTAGTGAATAATGCTGAGGATTTGGTATTGTGCGTATCGCAGATTTTATCACCGACCAATGTTGATGGTAGTGTTTTACCGGGTTTTGCAGTTGATGCTGAAGGCTTTACAAAAACAATCAGTGTAATAAATGTTGGACTGGAACTATTTTATGAAGCATTAATATCCCAGGGGGTACCGGTGATACAGGTGAATTGGTGTCCTCCTGCTAATGGAAATGAACGCTTGATTAAATTACTTAACCGATTAAAAAAGGATAACGAAGATGCAGAAAGAGATAGATAAAGCTAATGATATTGCTATAAAGCAGATGATGGATTCAAGACCTTGTTTAGTTGGCTTAGGTAAAGCTATAGATTGTATTCCTGGAATGAGAGAAAACTTATTTTTACATGCAGGACCACCTATTACATGGGGCAGAGCTTCTGAACCGCTAAAAGGAGCTATTATCGGTGCTATACTTTTTGAAGGTTTGGCTTCAACAAAAGAAGAAGCGATAGCATGTATGGAAAAGGGAATCGTAACACTCGGTTCCTGCAATGATCACCGCTCTGTAGGACCAATGGCAGGCCTTATTACACCATCAATGTCCGTATATATCATCGAGGATAAATCTAATAGTAAGTGTTATTATGCAAATATGAGTGATAACGCAGCAAATTCACGTGGTCAATCATTAAGATTTGGAATATTTAGTAAGGAAGCAATAGAGCATTTGCGTTGGATGGAGGATGTACAAGCACCAGTATTCCAAAAAGTTATTAAGGCATTAGGTGAAATAGATTTAAGAGCTCTTATAGCGGAGTCATTGCATATGGGCGATGAATGCCATACAAGAGTAAAAGCAACATCCCTTTTATACATGAAGGCTATGGCACACCTTGTTCCTAAATTTGCTAACAATACAAGTGATGCAGATAAAATTCTTGAAACCTTAGCAACTGATACTTTCTGTGGTTTAAATGTTGCAATGGCTACTGCTAAAGCAATGACGGCAGCAGCGCATGGCGTTGAAAAATCAACTTTAGTTACAGTTTTTTCTCGTAATGGGACAGACTTTGGCATTAAAGTTAGTGGATTAGATGATCAATGGTTTATGGGTCCTGCAGAGATTCCATCAGGTCTATGGTTTCCTGGCTATACAGCAGAAGATGCTAATCCTGATATTGGGGATAGTGCGATTATGGAAGCAGCGGGTTTAGGCGGGCTAGCTATGGCATCCTCACCTTCTTCTGTTACTTTTATAGGAGGTGATGCACAAGAAGCAATTAATATTACAATGGATATGTATGAAATAACACACAGCGAACATAAGCATTTTACTATTCCTGCGTTAAATTTTAGAGGTACCCCAGTAGGGATAGATATCAGGAAAGTTATTGAAAGAAATCTTCGCCCTCATATCAATACTGGAATTGCTAACAGGAAGATGAATTGTGTTATGGTTGGTTGTGGTGCAGCACACCCACCAATGGAAGCCTTTGAAACAGCATTAGAAGCATTTGTTTCTAAGTATACAGAAAACAACAAAACTGATTAAATTGATTTAATGATATGCAGATAAAGTATGCTGATGGAATTATAAAGATAAGTAATGTTTTGGAGATTATTAAAAATCCTGATGTGTTAAACTGGCAAATGTTACGGGATAAAATAGAAATATTTCGTCTATACGAAGAAAAGGATGGTGCAAAAGCTGCTTTTCTAAGATTTGGTCCAGGTGCAGTGATTCCCGATCATCTCCATACTGGATATGAACACATATTTGTTCTTAAAGGATTACAGCTAGATCAGTTTAATTCTTATACAGATTTTGATTTTGTAATTTTTACTCCAAACAGTTCACATAAGGTGATAAGTGAACAAGGTGGTCTAGCTATTGCTATTTGGCAAAAACCTATTAAATTTTTATAATTACGTATTAGTTTAAAACATAATAATCTTTTGTTATGATTGTTGTCAATGCATGGTCAATGAGTAAAATCATAGCAAATAGTTTTAATCAAAAAAAAAGCTTAACAGGTTTTGTCCATAGCGTGTTTGTACGTACGGTCAATATCAATTTTGTTTCATGTCCTGTTGGAATAACACAGTTTAGTAATGGAAATAGTCCTTATAATATTCTACTTCCTCCCGAACATAATCTATCATTCGATCATTTGCTAACACAAAATACTAAGGTTACCTTATATGCTGGAGTGCTACAATTTTCCGATAAAATCATAGTTAACTTAAATAATGCTCTCTTATGGAATCCAGTCTATACAAAGCAAAAAGGTGTTATCATTACTCAGAATATTTTAAATCACTTTATACAGATAGTATCTAATGTACCAGAGACAATATTGTTTTTTGCTCTAACTGATTCTTATTATCAAGTACCAGGACGAATATCAACTTCTCATGTAGTAATCAATCGAGTACACCAGTTTAGAATAGCAGTTCAAAATCATAATAATGATATGATAAACACTAGTATAAAACTGCTGATAGGGTGTGGTAATGGTTTAACCCCACTTGGAGATGATTTCATTTGCGGATTTCTAGTGACTTTA
>Ga0172376_10005755_pt1 | contig 13717 bp, 8 predicted proteins | sample Lak35m_FD_121114 | JGI IMG/M metagenome (GOLD analysis project Ga0172376, IMG submission 121114) | Freshwater microbial communities from Kabuno Bay, South-Kivu, Congo - kab_092012_35m | ecosystem: Environmental > Aquatic > Freshwater > Lake | place: Democratic Republic of the Congo: South-Kivu...
CCATATTGAAGCGTAGGAATAATTCAAACCCTCCTTTGGCCTTCGACACGGTATTCAATGAAGAAACATTTACGTCATAGGCAAAACCGGCAGCGTATTGATCATACTCGAACATAACCTTTGCGACCATTGCATCTCGGAAACGATTGAAAAGCCCTAGAGATAATGCCATTGGTTTTGTAAATCCGGTTGCAGTTGAACCTTCACTAATTCGGTATTTGTAATAGGCTCCGTAGAAGATCTCCATGGAAGTTCCCTGACGCTGAAAATAGATTCCCGGAAGTACGATTCCTTTCGTGTTCTGGATGCCGATTTCTGCATTAACAAAACCTGAAAAACGCATGTAGAGCTTTTCAGAATTCTGATCGAGATAAGAATAACCCGGACGGTTGACATGATAGGTTGCAAAACCTGCATTGATCGCTAACTGATTATTTTGTGTGCTGTATCCCTGATTGCGTTTATAGGCATACAATAACCCTGCGCCTGCATCAAGGAAAGAAAAAGTGGCGTTATTAAACGTTTCCTGAGATGGCAATGCGGCATTGTAAGCAAGTCCATCATATTGCGTTCCCCAACGTCCTGCATTTGGATCGATCGATCGTTGACCGAAACCGGTATAAATGCCAAGTCCCAGTGTACTGTTTCTGTCGAGGATGAGGTGATATGCCAGGTTAAGATTCACATTATTGGTATTCACCTTTAGCTCGCCCGCCTGATCATTGAAAAAATTGATTCCGCCTGCGATGATGCCCTTTTTGTCCCGCTTTTTCTCATTGAAACGCATATCGAATGACGCTGCTATCGTTTTATAAGGTACGGCCACCGAATTCCACTGACTACGGTAATTGATGATTCCCTGCATAGGAGAATTGGCGCCGACCAGTGCTGGATTAAGCGTTAATGGAGCGTATTCCATGTGGGAAAAATGGACATCCTGACCAAATGTTGATGTGCTTATTCCAAACAGGGTAAGAATAAAGCTGCTTTTGATTACTATCGTTTTCATCTTAGTTCGGTGTTTGGTTATCTTACTAGTGTTGTGTTTCCGGAATTTTCTATGACGGTTCCATCAACAAGTTTTACATACAACTTGTATACGAAAATGCCGCTGTCCATAGGTTTATCCTTGTAAGTGCCATCCCAGCATTTTGTAATGTCAGTTGTCTGGTATACAACTTCACCCCATCGGTTATAAATAGCAAAATCCAGTTCCGAAATACATGCCGGATTACCAAATAGGCAAAGGTGATCATTCGCGCTTGGTCCGTTTTCATTTGGAGAGAAAGCTGTTGGCACAAAATATTCGCCACATTGAATAGTCACCTTAATATATACGGTATCTTGACCCGAACAGCCGTTGGCATCAGCAGTAGTGACAATATATTCAGTTGATACAATTGGTGAAGCTATCGGATCCGGACAATCGGCACAGCTTAAATCTGTAGCAGGTGTCCAGGAATAAGTAGTGCCACCGGTAGTTTGAATGGCAACTGAACCTCCAGAGTTGATTTCAGAATAGGAAGGTGTTGCTGTTACCACTAAAGATCCGGACGTGCTTACTGATGTCGATTGCGTAGCTGTACAACCATTTGCATCGGTTATCGTTACGCTGTAATTGCCGGGTTGTAAACCGCTCAAAGAAGAGGTCGTTTGACCTCCCGGCGACCAGGAATAGCTGTAAGCTCCTGTTCCTCCACTTGCTGTAGTAGTGATTGACCCACCAGAGCCTGTTGTACAATCTACATTCGATCCACTGCTGTTTGGTGTAATCGCAGCGGGTTCATTAATGATGACGCTAACGGTTGAAGTACAGCCGGCGTTATCAGTTACTGTGGCTGTATAGGTGCCCGGTGCTAAACCGGTTACAGATGCTGAGCTTCCTGCTCCGGAAGTCCAGGAATAAGTATACGGACTTGTTCCTCCCGTAACATTCAGGGATGCGGTACCATCTGTATCTCCATTACAACTTACATCATTTTGAGAAGCTACAGAAACAAGCGGACCTGATGGTGCAGGGTTAATTGTTGCTGAAGCACTTGATGAAGAAGACGTGCACCCAGCGGCATTCGTGACAGTAAATGTGTAAGTTCCCGAGCTTAAGTTTGTGAAATTGGCAGTTGTTCCCGTTCCGGTAATAGTCGATCCTCCCGGGGAAGCTGTGATTGTCCAGGTACCGGTAGAAGGTAAACCACTCAATGCAACAGAGGAAACTGAAGTACAAGTTGGATCGGTCACAGTGCCTACAATCGGAGCTGTTGGTACAGATGGAGCAGCATTTATTGTTACTCCGGGAGAAGATGCAGCCGAATTACATCCTGCATCGTTGGTTACCGTGTAGGTGTATGTACCCGCTGAAGTAATGGTAATTACTGTCGTAGTTCCTGATCCACTGTAAGTAGCACCACCTGGGGATTCTGTTACTGTCCAGTTACCCGAAGAAGGTAGGCCGGTAAGTTGAATACTTCCGTTTGGATTCGTACAGTCAGGCTGAGTAACGGTGCCAGTTACCGGTGTTCCAGGTGTAGAACCGAAGGAATTGATCGTTGCGTTGGTTGATGAAGCTGATGAAGTACATCCATCGCTGTTCACCACTGTAAAAGAATACGTTCCCGCAGCTAATCCGGAGAATGTCGTGGTCGTCCCCGTTCCGGTTGTTGTGGCTCCACCCGGTGAAGCAGTAACAGTCCATGTTCCAGTTGATGGCAGGCCACTTAAATCAACACTTCCTGTAGGGGTTGAACAGTTTGGATCTGTCACGGCACCTACAATCGGTGCTGTTGGAACAGATGGAGCAGCATTTATAGTTACTCCAGGTGAAGATGCTGTCGAATTACATCCTGCGTCATTAGTCACGAAATACGTATAGGTGCCCGCTGACGTAATGGTAATTACTGTTGTCGTTCCTGATCCATTGTATGTTGCTCCACCCGGAGTTTCTGTCGCCGTCCAAGTTCCAGAAGCGGGTAAGCCCGTGAGTTGAATGCTTCCGTTTGGATCTGAACAGCTCGGTTGAGTCACTGTACCTGTTACTGGTGTTGTAGGTGTTGAAGGCGCAGCGGTAATGGTTGCATTGGTTGACGATGCTGAAGAAGTACATCCATCGCTGTTCACCACTGTAAAAGAATACGTTCCGGCAGCTAATCCGGAGAATGTCGTGGTCACCCCGGTTCCGGTTGTTGTGGCTCCACCCGGTGAAGCAGTAACAGTCCATGTTCCAGTTGATGGCAGGCCGCTTAAATCAACACTACCCGTAGGAGTAGAACATGTTGGATCTGTCACAATGCCAACAACAGGAGCTGTAGGAACAGATGGTGCAGCGTTAATTGTTGCATTCAATGAAGCGGCAGAAACACAGCCAATGTTATCCGTCACCGTGAAGGTGTAGGAATTAGGACTTAAGGCACTAAACGTTGACGAAGTTCCAGAACCAGTTAAAGTTGCGCCACCCGGTGAAGTAGTGATGGTCCAGCTGCCTGAAGATGGCAAGCCACTTAAATCAACACTTCCTGTTGAAGAACCACAAGATGGTTGTGTAATTGTCCCGATGACAGGTGCTGATGGTGTAGATGGTGCAGCATTGATGGTTGCGCTGGTGGCCGAAGCTACAGAAGTACAACCCGAAGCATTTGTCACCGTAAACGTATACGTATTGGGTGAAAGTCCGCTAAATGTTACTGCAGTTCCAGTTCCTGATATTGTTGAACCTCCAGGCGATGCAGTAACTGTCCATGAGCCTGAGGAAGGAAGACCGCTTAAGTCAACACTTCCGGTAGGTACAGAACAAGTAGGTTGTGTGACAGAGCCAACTACTGGCGAAGTAGGTGTGCTTGGCGGCGCATTGATCACAGCATTCAGTGATGAGGTTGAGCTACAAGTCCCATCATTTACAATAAATGTATATGTCCCGGAATTCAGACCTGAAAGAACGGTTGCGGTTCCGCTGCCACTGGCGGTTCCGCTTGGCGTTCCGGTAACAGTCCATGTACCTGTTGATGGTAGACCGGTTAATTGAACACTGCCTGTTCCTACGGAGCAGGTTGGTTGTGTTATTGTTCCGATCACAGGGGCAGTAGGAACAGTCGGCGCGGCATTGATGGTAACCGCACTTGAAGCTGCAGAGGTACAACCGCTCAAAGTCACTGTAAACGTGTAGCTTCCAGCAGCTAATCCTGAAATGGTTGTAGAGGATGTATTACCGGTAGCAGAACCACTTGGCGAACCTGTTACAGTCCAAGTGCCTGTTGTCGGAAGTCCGGTTAATGTTATACTACCCGTTGATGTCGCACAATCCGGCTGTGAAGCTACAGCGGCGGTTGGTGTTGCAGGAGTTGTACATGGGGTAAAAGAACATTGAATGCTTGATGTAGGCGTGATAGCTGCCACGGTTACCGTGAGCGATTGGGACCCAACAGTACCTGACCAGCTGTTGTAAAAGGGATCAGCCACGGTTGTTGAACCGGCAGATGCCGTTGGTGTAAAAGTGGTTTGAGCGCATCCTGAAGGCGTAGTTCCGGTAGGGTCTGTTTTTATAACATGATAGTCATAATCTCCTGTTCCCGTAGTCATAGAAGCCATAAGATAACCTCCGTCCGAAGTCTGGCTACCTCTGGGTAATAAAGTGGCTAAACTGAAGGTATAATATTTTCCCCAAACGTTAGTTTGTGCATTGGATGACATGCGATGCATGGCGTCAGAAAACACAAAGGATAGTGGTTTAATGTACATGGACATGGTGACAAGATCTGTGCTTCCCGATACTTCATAAATTTGAGATATGTCAACAGGATCAGGTGTTCCAAAAAATGAGGAGGAGTAAGTCCAAAGTCGACTGTATGTAGCCGTCCAACCGCCAGTTGCAGCAAATTTGATGATCCATTCTTTACCATTATCACTACCCGCAGCAATAGGTGTTCCAGTACTAGTCTTATTAATTGCCGACAAGCTTTTGCTTGTTTGAGAGGTATTTGAGCTCACCGCATCATATTGTTTATGGTAGGTGATGTTTCCCGAGAGGTCTGTTTTCAGGATCAACGCATCAGTAGGAGTTGCATCGTCTCCGTCAGAATTTGTTGCTGATCGATGATGATTGACATCATATTGTCCAACGGCTATATAACCGTCTGTTGTTTCAATAATATCATTGAAGGAGGCATCATTATAGATTCGTTCAGTAGCAGGATTCAGTGTTGCGGCAGTATAATATCTGAAAACACGATGCCACTGGTGGGTGCCACTGGCATCAAACTTGACGATCAAGGGTGAAGCGATCTGGTCTGTTTGCGAGTCGCCATTGGCATCAGTATAGGTAATGGGTGCGAAATCGATTTCTGATCCGGCTCCATCCGGATCATATCCTGTGACGTATCCCACGGCAATATAACCACCATCGCTGGTCTTCTGTACACGATTCAGATAAGCACCGTCAGCTTCTGAAATAGAAAACTTTTTTGAAACCACCAGATTCCCGGATGCGTCCACACGCAGAAACACTGCTGCATTAGACTCACTCCCTCCACAGAGGTAATATTCATTGAGCGTGGCATCTTTCTTAATGTCATTGATCTGAAACCCTAGTGATCCGTCATAATAGCGCTTTGACCAAACGAGTGCACCTGTATTATCTACTTCTGTTATAGTGCCGTAGATGGGTAAAAAAGTTAAGTTCGTACCTGCAAAAACATAGCGGTCGGAGGTCAAGCTTTCAACAGCATTTGCGGGAAGATCAAACAAAGCCTGATTGTAATTTACCCTGAATGCAGTGGTCGTTTGAGAATAAATCGACGAGACAGAAATAAGTAATGTCGACAGCAATAGTAAAGACACTTTCATAGTGAGCGGTTTTGAGTCACAAAATTAGGTCAATGTAAGAATTTTATTTTGAGGGGGCAGCCCCTCAGTTTGGCCTATTTTATACCATCAATTATAGACTTATGATCAAGTACCCAAAGCAACAAGCTGTTGTTACGTGCATCGAGGTTTAGCTTCTTACAAATCCTTGAGCGATAGTTTTCTACTGATTTTACGGATACAAACATCAGGTCGGCAATTTCTTTAGAGGGTAACTTCTGACTAACCAATTTCAATGTTTTTAGTTCTGTTCGTGTAAGCGTTCCTAACAACTCCGCGATGTTGTCTGAAGAATCAAAGTAGGGCTCACTTTCCCGAATACTTTTCGCGAGATATGACTTGCCACTGAGAATGGTATTGATGCAATCGACTAATTCCTCTGATGTGTTATCCTTGACAACATAGCCATCTGCGCCATTATAAAACGCAAGTTTTTGCATTTCTGAATCATTGTACATGGTAAGTATAATGATCTTCGTTTCTGCTCCGGATTTTCTAAGATCTGAACACACTTCCAAGCCATTCGGTGCAGGCATATCGATATCCAGGATCACGATATCAGGAACCTGGTCTTTACAGTGAGCAAGAACCGAAGAGCCATTCTCGAACTCTGTGATCTTAAGATCAGGAAAGGACGCTTCAAGAAGAAACCTTAGTCCGCTTCGAAAAATAGGGTGATCATCTGCAATGGCAATTCTCATGGTCTCATCGGTTTGGGTAAAAATACATTCATTTTAAATCCTTTCTCAGTACCATTCACAAAAGTTACCCTACCTCCAATTTTGTCAATGCGTTCTTTGATGGTAAGCAGACCAATGCCGAGGCTTGATTTTTGCTGTTCACCCATCCCTTTTCCATTGTCTTGATACACAACTTCAAGTCCATCTGTGGCATCATGAAAACTGATTTTTAATGCAGAAGCACCCGCATGTTTGATGGTATTGTTGATACACTCCTGTAAAATGCGATAAAGTTGTGTCTGAATGTCCTGCGTTAGACTTTCCAAATTGGTTTCTGCGTCCAATGAACAAAATAGATCGGTGTGCTCTTGTGTCTGCTCGATCAGTGAAACCAATGAGCGCTCCAAACCAAGTTTTGTAATCATGGAAGGATGCAACTCATGAGAAATATTCCGAGTTTTTTCAATAACAGCTCCTATCGCCTCATTTAATCCTGTTAAATCGCTTGTTTTTCCTGATATATGCAGGGACAATCTTGATTTGATCATGGATAAGGACTGACCAAGGTCATCATGTAAGTCTTTAGAGATGCGTGAGCGTTCTTCATCCACTTGTGTGATCAAGTCTTGGGTAAACTGTTTCTGGTGGCGTCTTCGTTGCAAGGAAATCCAACTAAACACGAGCACCAAGGTTAATAGCGAGCATAAAATAGATATAAAGATCACCGATTGGATTTTTGTTTTCTCCAGTTCGTTTTCTTTTCTGAGCAGATTGTTCGTGCTCTTTTCTGTTTCAAGGTCATTTTCAATCTTGTCCTTGCCATAAAGAATTTGCATTTGCAACAATTTGTCTTTATTCGCCAGATCGGTAATGCTGTCCTGAAATTGGTGGTAAGCTTTCGTTAGTCGAAGTGCCTCTTTCATGTTTCCGCCCGCCTCTTCGATATCACTTAATTCCTTGAGATAATACAAAATATTGTCCGGATAAGGATAAAACTGATTCAGTGTTTTCACTTTTACAAGAATAGACCTTGCTTCTTGCAGATCACCTGATTGTCTTAGTACGGATGCGTTTAAGCCATAAGCCGTTGCTAAAAAGTTCCATTGATGGTTCTTTTCAAGATAAGCTATAGCGGTATCTGACATTGCTTTGGCCAATCTGAAATTTTTGCGGCTCAGGTAAGAATCTGCAAGATTCAAATAGGCAACCCCGATACCTGTCGGAAAGCCCAGCTTTTTAGCCTCTTTTAAAGTGTTTTGGTAATAAGTGACAGATGCTTTAAGTTTTCCTGTCTCTTTACTGATCAGACCCAGGTTGTTGTTAAGATTCAATCGCAGTCTTCCTTCATCCATTCCTTTAATGATTTGAAGACCTTTAATGAAATCGGCTTCGGCTTCTTTGACCTGGCCGCCCGAAAATTTGATCAGCCCGATATTATTGAGAATCATAGCCTGCCTGTACTTATCACCGGTCTCTTCAGCTAATTTCAATCCTTTGAGATAATAGCCCAAAGATTCATCTTTAAGTTGCCTGACATCATAAATGTTTCCTAATCCATTGTAGATCTCTACAGCATTTTCCCTGAAACCTTTCGAAAGAGCCGTTTTAAGTAACTGTTTGAATTTTTTTTCAGCTAAAAAAGCATCTTCCTCCGCAAGCACAAAAGCAATTCGTATCTGATTCAGATTTACCAGAGGGCCATTCCCGGCCTCCTTTGCTTTTGCTATGGATTTATGATAGAATTTCTTAGCCAAATCTGGTTGCGCAGAGAAGTAATAGAAATTACCATAATACTGAAGAATGATGGCCTCTTCGGAAGCAGATTTAAGTTTACGGGCGATGGCTATCGCCTTTTCACCTTTTTTAAAAACAGTGGCAGAGTCGTAGTAAGTACTTTGTCTGATGGAAAGTTTTAATGAAGCAAGTTCTTGACGTTCGCGGTCGCTCTGACCGAGTAAATGGAGAGATTTACATGAGATAATAAGCGCAAGAAGAAGTAGTCGAAAAGCCATGCTCATAGAACAAAGATAACATTCCGCTCAACAAAAAAGCAGCCCCTTGGAGCTGCTTTCATCAGAATTTTTAACGACTATTTCAGGTCGGGCATTTCTCGAGTAAAAGCCGGAATGCCTGTCACATCCATACCTGTGATCAGCAAGTGAATGTCGTGTGTCCCTTCATAAGTGACAACAGATTCCAGATTCGCCATGTGGCGCATGATGGAGTATTCACTGGTAATCCCCATTCCGCCATGGATCTGACGAGCTTCACGTGCGATGTTCAATGCGATTTCAACATTATTGCGTTTCGCCATAGAGATTTGAGCTGAAGTTGCTTTTCCTTCATTTCGCAGTTGACCTAAACGGAACGTCAATAATTGGGCTTTCGTGATCTCAGTGATCATTTCAGCTAGTTTCTTTTGAATCAATTGAAACGCTCCGATCGGAACGCCGAACTGTGTTCTTTCTTTTGAATAACGAAGCGCCTGATCGTAACAATCCATTGCAGCACCCAAAGCACCCCATGCAATACCAAAACGAGCTGAATCCAAACAGCTTAATGGTGCGCCAAGTCCTGTTCTTCCAGGAAGAATATTTGCTTTAGGAACTTTTACATCAACGAAAATCAACTCACCTGTTGCGGAGGCTCTCAATGAAAGTTTTCCGTGCATCTCAGGCGTAGAGAATCCTTCCATTCCTCTTTCGACGACTATACCGTGAATACGACCAGTCTCGTCTTTCGCCCAAACAACAGCGATATCTGCGAATGGCGCGTTTGAAATCCACATTTTTGCTCCATTCAGAATGACATGGTCACCTGCATCCTTGAAATTCGTGATCATACCACCTGGGTTAGAGCCATGATCAGGTTCGGTCAAACCAAAACAACCCATCATTTCGCCGGAAGCAAGTTTTGGAAGGTATTTTTGTTTTTGCTCCTCTGTTCCGTATTTCCAGATCGGATACATCACCAATGACGATTGCACTGAAGCAGTCGATCTCAATCCTGAGTCACAACGCTCCAATTCTTGCATGATCAGACCGTACGAAATTTGATCAAGTCCCGGACCGCCGTATTCCTCAGGAATATATGGCCCAAAGGCGCCTATTTCTCCGAGTCCTGCAAGTAGGTGATTCGGGAAAGTTGCTTTTTCATAATGTTCGTCAATAATGGGCGAAACTTCTTTCTTAACCCACGCTCTGGCCGCATCTCGAACCAATTTGTGCTCCTCACTCAAAAGGTCGTCGAGGTTATAATAATCAGGGTGTACGTATAAATCCGTTCTCATTTTCCTAAATTTGCAGCAAAGGTAGCATATTTGACTCAAACAGACGAATACTTAACGGATGCGGGTTGAATTTGATAAGAAATTAACAAGACTTGATTGCGCTGACCACATTTTTTCAAGACGAACAACTGATGAGATCAGTGCCTGACGTGCTTACGCCGAGGGAGGAAACATATACCATGTTCCTGATTGCAATTCTGTCCTTATCCTTTTTATTGATTTCGTTGTCGCGAAATATGAATTCAAGATCACTCGGTACAGTCGTTGAGATCTTTTTCAGAGATTCAGAGTCTCTGGAGGTGCAACTAAAGGAGAACATGCGTATTGGCTCTTTCAGCTCGATTGTTTTAATCAGTAATTTCTTTATCAGCTTCTCCTTATGTAACTTCATATTTTTTCACCGAATCCTGCTTTTTGATGATGCTGTTTCGATGTGGTTATCCTTCGGAATACCCGTGTTACTGTTTCTTGTCGAAAGCTTTGGCGTGTTACTCGTTGGACTTTTAAGCGGAGAAACAAAAAAGTTAACTATTGTTTCGTTGAATACATTAACAATAAGTCAATTTGCAGGAGTGCTCTTCACACTGATTGCGCTATTTTGGATTATGAATCCCGGCGCAGACAAACTTTTTTTAAGCCTTTTTCTGGCAATTGTAGGCTTGAAACAGATCAGCCGCTTGTTGAAAAGTTCGCTTTCTGTTTTAACGGCAGGAATAAGTTGGTATTATTTAATTCTTTATCTTTGCACCCTCGAAATTCTACCCCTATTCATAGTGTCGGCTTATGTGCTGAAGAATTTCTTGAAGTGATTTTGGTGTGTAAATTAAATTGTTGTCAAGTTGGCTATCAAAACAATATTGGTATCGCAGCCTAAACCAGAAGGAGAGAAATCACCGTACTACGATTTGGCTGATAAATACAAGTTAAAGATCGATTTTCGACCATTTATACATGTTGAGGGTGTTACTGCACAGGAATTCCGTCAGCAAAAGGTCAATATTTCTGAGCATACTGCGATTATACTTACGTCGAAAAATGCCGTAGATCATTTCTTTCGCATAGCCGAAGAAGTGAGGTTTGAGGTTCCGGATACCATGAAGTATTTCTGCATCTCTGAAGTGGTTGCTAAATCTCTTCAGAAGTATGTTACCTACAGAAAGCGCAAGATCTTTTTTGGAAAGCAAACGATTGAAGAGCTCGTTGATGTGATGAAAAAACACAAGGGGGAGAAATATTTGTTGCCTTGTACGGATATTTTAAGGGATAAAATTCCAATCACATTAGAAGAGCAGAAAATTAATTTTACAAAAGCAATTCTATATAAAACAGTAGCCTCTGATCTTTCTGATCTGGAGAATGTTTATTACGATATGCTTGTATTCTTTAGCCCAGGAGGAATAGAATCATTATTGAAAAATTTCCCGGACTTCAAGCAGAACGAAACGAAGATTGCAGCTTTTGGTCCAACGACTGCCAACGCGGTTGTTAAGCACAATCTCCGCTTAGACGTGCATGCTCCACAGCCGAACGCACCTTCCATGACCGGTGCTATCGAATTGTTCGTGAAAGAACAGCTGAAGAAAAAATAATCAGTTAGCCTGAAGTTTTTCCTGGATAATTTTTAGCCCTTCGCTTGCTGTACATCCTATTGCCTGATATCCTGCCGGTAAGGAAAGTTGATGCACGCCTGGATCAATAATGAACTTTTGACAACCATCAGGCACATAATGAATGATACCTGCTGCCGGATATACTTGCAAGGATGTTCCTATCACGATAAGAATATCTGCTATTTGAATCAATTCAACAGCTTTATCGTACATTGGAACGGCTTCTCCAAACCACACGACATGAGGTCGGAGAGAAAAACCTTCTGGACAGAGGTCCGTCAGTTTCAATTCCCATCCATCAATAGGGTAGTATGTTTTCTCCTGATTTGGACCTGAACTTTTGGATTGTGTGATGTTCCCGTGAAGATGTAATACCTTGTTTGTCCCTGCTCGTTCATGGAGATCATCAATATTTTGTGTAATCACACTGACATCAAAGTCTTTTTCCAATGCCTTGATGAGCACATGCGCTTCGTTCGGTTCACTTTGTAAAATTTGTTTCCTGCGTTGATTATAAAAGTCTTGAACCAGAGCAGGATTACGTTTCCACGCTTCGGGCGTAGCTACCTCTTCAATGTTGTATTTTTCCCACAAACCGTTTCCATCTCTAAAGGTTTGGATACCACTCTCCGCGCTCATGCCAGCACCGGAGAAAATGATTAGATTTTTTTTCATCCCCCTAATTTAACGATTTAGGAGTCCAATAATAAATTTCCAAATGATTTCTAACTACTTTTCAAACACCTTACTTTTACAGAAATCTTAATAAAGAACTTAAACTTTTAAAATCATGAAAAAACATTTATTCAGTGCTTTGTTTTGTTCGGCTACTTTAGCTGTTTCCGCTCAAACTCCCGTAGGTACTTATGTTGAGAACTTTACACTTACCGACATCAACGGTACGGTGCACAACCTGTATGACTACACAGATGCAGGAAAGATGGTCGTTATTGATGTTTCAGCAACGTGGTGTGGTCCATGTTGGAGCTACCATGGTACAGGAGCTCTTAGTGATTTTTACACCGCTCATGGTCCTTCCGGAGCCAATGATGCCATGGCGTTTTTTATTGAGGGAGATCCTTCTACCAACAGTGCTGACTTACACGGAACTGGAACTAACACACAAGGTGACTGGGTTACTGGTGAAACAATGCCGATCATTGACTTGACCAGTGCAGCTTCCTTTGAAAATTCAGGGATGGTAATTCCCTATTTCCCTGTCATGTACGTTATCTGTCCAAACAGAACAATTATTAAAGCAGATGTAGCGGGAAGTATTGGAACACTTTCTTTGTTGAACAGCTACATCGGTACTTGTCCACCAGTAGCTTCTGCTCCAAGTGATGCAGCATTGTTATCTTACATGGGTGAAACAAAAGCTTGTGCTCCGGTTGATCTTGTTGTAAAACTTCAAAATAATGGAACGGCTGCATTGACGAGTGCGACTATCACCGCAACGGTAGGTGGTTCTACAGTCGCTACTTACAACTGGTCTGGAAACCTTGGTACTTATGATGCGGCAGATGTAACAATCGGTCAATATCAGCCTGTTACAACAGGTGACTTGGTAACTTTAACAATAACTAACACGGATGCAAACGCTTCGAATAATACGATTTCGAAAACAATCGGAAAGGCATCAACAGCTGCAAGTAATAACATAACAGTGAAGGTTACATTGGATAGATGGGGTTCAGAAACATCCTGGAAAATAAGAAAAAGTTCAGGCGCAGTAGCATACAGTTCTCCTGCCTATACTGATGCAGCATCCAATGGTAATTACCCTCAGCCTGACGTTAATATTGTTTTACCTGATGATTGTTACACACTGGAGGTGTTGGATTCCTATGGCGATGGATTCGATGGATCTTATGGAAATGGATCGGTTCAGGTTTTTGTTAATGGATCAGCGATTGGTGGGGTAACTGACTTTACAGGAGCAGATGATAATGATAAATTCCAGTTGGAAGCGGTTGCAGGTATGCAAGAACTTGGTGCTACGACATTTAATGTGTTCCCGAATCCTGCTTCAGATGTCTTGAATGTGAATTTTGAAGCTGTTAATTCTATTTATACAGTTGAATTGACAGATATTCAAGGACGCGTGGTGATGAACCAAGAGCTTTCAGGATTGACAGGAAGTCAAAACATTACAATCCCAGTATCTGATCTGGCTAAAGGAAGCTACCTTTTAAAAGTGACTTCTTTGGGCGTGAGTACTTCAGCGCACGTAGTGATCAAGTAAGATTTTTTTACAACTTCATACAAAGGCTCCGAACAGTTCGGGG
>Ga0172376_10005760_pt1 | contig 13711 bp, 12 predicted proteins | sample Lak35m_FD_121114 | JGI IMG/M metagenome (GOLD analysis project Ga0172376, IMG submission 121114) | Freshwater microbial communities from Kabuno Bay, South-Kivu, Congo - kab_092012_35m | ecosystem: Environmental > Aquatic > Freshwater > Lake | place: Democratic Republic of the Congo: South-Kivu...
CATTGATAAACCAAGATCGTCCATCGGGCGCGTCGCCCAAGTAGCGCCAAAAGTGCGCCCAACAGACAATCTCGGTCCCGTGGAATTTGTGTGAGCCGGATCAGGCTGCGAAGTTCCTGCACTCCGCCTTCACTCAGTCCGCGCCGGACGGGCGCCAAAGATGGCACTGCCCACGCGCACCAGGGTGCTGCCCGCAGCAATCGCCGCCTCCAGATCAGCGCTCATGCCCATCGACAAGGTGTCCAGTTGCAGCCCGGCCTGGTTGAGCTGATCCAACAGCGTCTTGGCACGGGCAAACACTGCACGTGCTGTTTCAAAGTCAGGGGTTGGCTCGGGAATGCACATCAGCCCACGCAGCCGCAACTGCGGTAAACGCTGCACAGCCTGTGCCAGCGCCAGCGCCTGTTCGGGCTGTACCCCGGATTTTGTCGGACCACCGTCTACATTGACCTGAATGCACACCTGCAAGGGAAACGTTCCGGGCGGGCGCTGCTCGTTCAACCGCTGTGCAATCTTGATCCGATCGAGCGTATGCACCCAATCGAAGTGCGCGGCCACCAGCCGCGTCTTGTTGCTCTGGATCGGGCCGATGCAATGCCATTGCAGCTGCGTGCGCAGGTCGGACAACGCGGTTATTTTGTCCACCGCTTCCTGAATGTAGTTTTCCCCGAAGGCGCGCTGCCCGGCGGCAACCGCGTCGCGCACCGCACCGACTCCGAAGGTTTTGGACACCGCCAGCAATTCAACACGTTCATCACAACGCGCGTACTTCCCCAACGCGATGTCTATGCGTGCCCGTACCGCTTGAAGCCGCTCAAAAACACTGTCCGTCATGGCTGATCCGAAATTTTCAACGGCCTGTATTTTGGCGTGTTCCCGCCACTCAGGGCTCAGGGCTGAAACAAGCTGCCGCTTTCAACCGGTCGGTGAATGTGGCAATGCTGACCAACACACTGCGGCCGATCGGTTGGACGCACCGCGCGTAACGTTGTGTGACCTCATGACATGACAAGAAAAGAGCGCAGGAATACCGCTCGAAAGCATTCATGGTCATAATTCACCAAGCCGCAATGTGCAATGCAGCATCCTTCATTTCCCGCCTTCGGAGGTTTTAGTGGACATCACCCAACTGCTGGCTTTCAGTGTCAAAAACAAAGCATCAGACCTGCATCTGTCGGCAGGTTTGCCGCCCATGATCCGCGTCAACGGGGACGTGCGTCGGCTCAATGTCGAGCCCCTGGATCACAAGCAGGTGCACGCCATGGTGTACGACATCATGAACGATGCGCAGCGCAAACATTACGAAGAGTTTCTCGAAATCGACTTTTCTTTCGAGATCGAAGGGCTGGCACGCTTTCGGGTCAATGCGTTCAACCAGAACCGGGGGGCTGGTGCCGTCTTTCGGACCATTCCCAGCAAAATCCTGACCTTGGAGCAACTCAATTGCCCCAAGATTTTTGCCGACCTCGCGCTGAGGCCACGCGGTATGGTGCTGGTGACCGGGCCAACGGGCTCAGGCAAATCCACCACCTTGGCAGCCATGGTGAATTACCTCAACGAGAACGAGTTTGGCCATATTCTGACGGTCGAAGATCCGATCGAATTCGTTCACGAATCCAAGAAATGCCTGATCAACCAGCGCGAAGTCGGTCCACACACCCAGAGTTTTGCTGCCGCCCTCAAGTCGGCTTTGCGTGAAGACCCCGACGCGATTCTTGTTGGCGAAATGCGTGATCTGGAGACCATTCGTCTGGCCATGACCGCTGCCGAAACCGGTCACCTGGTGTTTGGCACTCTGCACACCAGCAGCGCTGCCAAGACAATCGACCGGATCATTGACGTTTTCCCTGCTGAAGAAAAGGAAATGGTGCGCGCCATGCTGTCCGAGTCGCTACAAGCGGTGATCTCACAAACGCTGTGTAAAACAAAGGACGGCCAAGGCCGTGTCGCTGCGCATGAAATCATGCTGGGCACCAGCGCCATCCGCAATCTGATTCGTGAGGCCAAAGTGGCGCAGATGTATTCGGCGATCCAGACTGGCAACAGCGTTGGCATGCAGACCCTGGATCAGAATCTGACCGATCTGGTACGACGCAATGTGGTCAGTGCCGCAGAGGCGCGCACCAAGGCCAAGATGCCAGAAAACTTTCCCGGGTGATGCGACTACCGCACTACCCATTGCACCCGGTCACCTGAGTGAGCACCATCAGCATGCTCGCCAGCCCGTGTTACTGAAAAGGAGGTGTTCTCATGGAACGTGATCAGGCAACCACATTCATCACAGATTTGCTCAAACTGATGGTCGGACGCGGCGGCAGTGACCTGTTTCTGACCGCAGACCTGCCGCCTGCCATCAAAGTGGACGGCAAGGTAACCAAAGTGTCTCCGCAACCTCTCAATGGCACGCACACGATTGCGTTGGCGCGGTCGATCATGAATGACCGGCAGGTCGCAGAATTTGAGCGCACCAAGGAATGCAACTTTGCGATTGCCCCCCCCAACCTGGGACGCTTTCGGGCCAATGCCTTTATGCAACAAGGCAAGGTCGGCCTGGTGCTCCGCACCATTCCCAGTCGACTGCCAACCATTGACAGCATGAAGCTGCCCCCGATCCTCAAGGACATCGTCAACACCAAGCGTGGTCTGTGCATCATCGTCGGTGCCACCGGATCGGGCAAAACTACAACTCTGGCCGCCATGGTGGACCATCGCAACGAATCAACCTATGGGCACATCATCACAGTGGAGGATCCGATTGAATTTGTCCACCCACACAAAAATTGCGTAGTGACCCAGCGCGAGGTGGGGATCGACACCGATAGCTGGGCAGCGGCTTTGAAAAACACGCTGCGTCAGGCACCCGACGTGATCCTGATGGGCGAAATCCGGGATCGGGACACCATGGACCTGGCGGTCAATTTTGCTGAAACCGGTCACTTGTGTCTGGCCACGTTGCATGCCAACAGCACCAATCAGGCCATTGATCGCATCATCAACTTCTTTCCGGAAGACCGCCATCAGCAGGTGCTGATGGACTTGTCACTCAACCTCAAGGCGATGGTGTCACAGCGGCTGATCGTCAAGCCCGACGGCAAAGGACGAACTGCGGTGGTCGAGATCATGATCAATTCCCCGTTGATTGCCGACCTGATCTTCAAAGGAGAGGTTGCCGAGATCAAAGAGGTGATGAAGAAGAGTACCAACATCGGCATGCAAACCTTCGACCAGGCCTTGTTCAACGCCTATGAAAATGACGAAATCACCTACGAAGATGCATTGCGCAATGCTGATTCGGTCAACGACTTGCGGCTGCAAATCAAGCTCAACGGAAAACGCTCCAGAAACGTCAACCTGGCCGCCGGAACCGAGCATCTGACCATTGTTTGAGGAAAACGCATGAACTCCAGAACTTATGATCCCATTGCGCCACGGCGCGTCGCTTTTTTAGGCTTGGGTGTCATGGGTTACCCGATGGCTGGCCATTTGGCCCAGGCCGGACATGAGGTAACGGTCTACAACCGCACAACCGCCAAAGCGCAGGATTGGTGTACGCGCTACGCACAGCTCACAGGCCAGCCAGATCGGCTGCACCAGGCCACTACCCCACGCCAAGCCGCCGAGCAGGCCGAGCTGGTGTTCTGTTGCGTCGGCAATGACGACGATCTGCGCAGCGTTGTGCTTGGAAACGATGGCGCATTTGCTGGCATGACCAAAGGGGCGATTTTTGTTGACCACACAACCGCGTCGGCCACGGTGGCGCGCGAGCTGTATGCGCACGCCCAGGCTCTGAACCTCCATTTTGTCGATGCGCCGGTCTCGGGCGGTCAAGCCGGTGCGCAGAATGGTGCGCTGACCGTGATGTGTGGTGGCGATCCTGTGCCATTCGACGCCGCCCGACCGGTGGCCATGGCATATTCCAAGGCGTTTACGTATCTGGGCGACAGCGGTGCCGGGCAGCTGGCAAAGATGGTCAACCAGATTTGTATTGCGGGGCTGGTGCAAGGCTTGGCGGAGGCCATCGCGTTTGGTCACAAGGCCGGGCTCGACATGAACCTGGTCTTGGAGGTAATCGGCAAGGGAGCAGCGCAAAGCTGGCAGATGGACAACCGTGGCAAAACCATGGTTGGCGATCGGTTCGACTTCGGGTTCGCCGTCGACTGGATGCGCAAGGACCTCGGACTGGTGCTGGAAGAGGCTCGCCGCAATGGCGCCCAACTGCCCGTCACCGCGTTGGTTGACCAGTTTTACGCCGACATTCAGGCTATGGGTGGACGGCGTTGGGACACTTCAAGCTTGATCAAGCGCTTGCAATAGCTCACCTCCGAGCCGCGCTTTTAGCGCGTCTTGGCATCCACTGCAGGTTGCGGCAGCATGTTGCGCAACTCGTCTTCACTGATGATCTCAAGAACACGGACCACTTTTTGAACCCCGGAGGTCGAACGAACGATCTCGGTGGCCCGATCGGCCTCGCGCTTCGTGACACGGCCCATCAGATAAGTGGTACCACGTTCCGTGACCACCTTGAAGGCGTTGACGTACATGTCTTTGGCATCCACCAATGCCGCCTTGACACGCCCGGTGACCAACGCATCAGATGAGCGCTGCGTCAACGTGGCGTTACCCAGTTCTGCTAATTCATTCACCACCGACTGCACGTTGTCCACGCGCGCCACAATTTGCTCGACCAGCAATTTGTCCTGAATGTTGGGAACCTCACCGGTCAGCAACACACGCCGGTTGTAGCTGTTGACACTGACGTGCACCCGGTCACCCACGTTGTCGCGAATGCGGCTGGCCGCTCGCAATTCGATGCCTTCATCTTCCAGCTGGGCACCCGACGTCCGCCGGTCTGTGGCTACCAGCCCACCCACCACAGCCGACCCCACCACCACCGGAAAACATCCCACCAAACTGCCACTCAAGACTCCGATGAGCAGCGCCAGAATCAGAGAGCGTTTTGAGATCACGTTCATACAGAACTTTCAGTAGCACCAAGCAAAACATCATCTACCGCGTCGCACAGACAATGCAGTGTGAGCAGATGCACCTCTTGGACGCGCGCGGTGCGCTCATGGGGCACACAGATATGCACATCGGTATCACGCAACGCATGCGTCATCTTGCCGCCGCCACGACCGGTCAGTCCCACCACCACCATCTCGCGTTCATGAGCAGCTTGAACCGCCTCCAGCACATTGGCAGAATTGCCACTGGTGGAGATGGCAAGCAGCACATCCCCCGGTTGCCCCAACGCGCGCACTTGGCGACTAAATACCTCATTGAACCCGTAGTCATTGGCCACCGCAGTCAGGATGGACGTATCGGTCGTCAAGGCCAAAGCTGCCAGCTCAGGGCGTTCTCGCTCAAAACGACCCACAAACTCTGCCGCAAAGTGCTGTGCATCGGCTGCCGACCCGCCATTACCACAGGCCAACACCTTGCCGCCACCGGTCACACACGCCAGCAGTGCTTGTACCGCGTCGGCAATGGGTTTGCTCAGCAGCGGTGCCGACTGGTATTTGAGGTCAGCGCTGTCGATGAAGTGCTGTTGAATGCGTTGCTGCAACATGTCTCGATGATACCCGCGTGCATGCAGCCCCAGAGCCCGGGCGGATTTGCCTCGCACCGCTGACCCTGCGGTCAGAGGGCATCAAACGCTCCTTGCAACCACTCGATGCGGCCCGCCTCCAACGCCACCACGTCAAAGCGGCATGGTGGCCAATGGGTCAAGCGCATCAGGTAATGGCGCGCAGCAAAAACAATGCGCCGTTGTTTGCTGGCGTTGACACTGGCCGCCGCCCCGCCGTGTCGAGAATCGCCCCGGCGGCGTACTTCCACAAAGACACAAGTACCGTCAGGCGCACGCATGATCAAGTCGATCTCGCCGCCGCCGCGGCCTGGCGAACGATAATTGCGTTGCAGCAATATCAGCCCGGCGCGCTGCAGATGCTGCAACGCCAACTCTTCGGCAGCGTCCCCGACCTGTTTGGTGGTAACGGCCTTGCGCGGTGCCCCCTTTGAAAGCCAACCCATTGACCACGCCTCCTTCGTCCAGACTCGTGAATTCGTTTGCCAGCGCCCTGCAAGCCGCACGCGACGCAGCGGCCGCTCAAGATTATCCAGCCGCCGCGCTGTACGTTGTGGCCACGCCAATAGGCAACTTGGCCGACATTACGTTGCGCGCCCTGTACGTTCTGCAACATGTGGACCTGATTGCCTGCGAAGACACGCGCCACACACAGGCGTTGCTGCGCGCCTACGGCATCGAGCGACCGGCCTCGCACTGGCTGGCACTGCACCAACACAATGAAGCACAAGCCACGGTCAACGTGCTATCGCACTTGCAACAGGGTTCCCGCGTGGCCTATGTCAGTGATGCGGGCACGCCAGCCGTGAGCGACCCTGGCGCGCGTCTGGTCGCCGCAGCAATACAGGCCGGAATTCGGGCCATCCCCGTACCCGGGGCCAGCAGCGTGACCACTGTGCTGAGTGTGGCCGGTTTGGCGGCGCAGACGGCGGCCGCGCAGGGCTTTATCTTCGCGGGTTTTCTACCCACCAAAACCAGTGACCGGGCCAGCGCGGTGCAGTCACTGGTGACCGAACCACGTGCCGTGGTTGTACTGGAGGCACCACATCGCATTGAGGCACTGGCACACGCGCTGACCCCACTGGGTGAACGCAAACTGACGGTCGGGCGAGAGCTGACCAAACAATTTGAGGAACTTGTGACGCTGAACGCAGCGGAACTCGTCCCGTGGCTGGAACACGACCGCCACCGTACCCGTGGCGAGTTTGTGCTGGTGCTACATCCTGCAGAGTCAACCACGCAGAACGGCCAGCAGTCCCGGGTGTTGCCACTGCTTCTGGACGAATTGCCTTTGAAAACGGCCGTCAGGTTGGCCGCGGCCATCACCGGCGAGCCTCGCAACGCGCTCTATCAACAGGCTTTGCAACTGCAATCTGCAACCTCATCAATGCAACCGCATTGACCAGCCGCCACGCGGTCCGCTGCGCCCGGTCAGGCTTGCGCTTCGTTTAACTGTTCGGCAATTGACAGCAACAACAGCAAGTCACGAAACGCAGCGAGCTCAAACGACGCTTGCGCTGACACCTGTTCAGAGCGATAAATGCACGAACTCAGGTACGCGGTTGCGTCCTGCTGATGCCAGACCCGGGTCAAATGCTCCAACTCGGGGCCATACGACATCAGGTCAAGCCCTTCCAGGTGGAACGCTGGAAAATCTGGCATGACACAATTGAAGTGCCGGTTGAACGCTGCGCGGTACTCACGGAAATCTGCCTTGTAGCCGAGCGAATGAAACAAAGACAACAAATCAAGGTAAACAGCCGGGTCCGGCTGACGGCCTTCGGCAATATGCTTTCTCAAAACGGCCAATGCGCGTTCTGATTGACCCAGCGAAACAAAAAACTCCGCCTGTTGTCGAACATCCAAACTCGACTCGGCAACTCCGCTCGTCGGTTCTACTGATTCCGCCAGACTGTCCCAACTGCTCAGGTCCAAATCCAAGTCCACCTCATCAGACCGTAAACCGCTGAAATCGCTGGCGCCAGTGTCCCGCAGCCGGGTAGTGCTCGCCATACCGTCGATCAGCTCCGTCGGTGGATGCAAGACCGTTTGTCCAACGCCACTGGCTGACTCAATATGAGTGGCGATGACCGTGTCGCGCTCCAGATCACGTCGCCCCGGGGCTGGCCTGTTGGGCAACGGCGCCTGGTCCCGGGCAGTTCTTGGCGCAGCAACCTCGGCCGGACGCGCAACCGCGGTGGTCGACATCACGGTCGTCTTCAGGTGCCCCAACACATCGGGTTGTTCTGTGGTCAGTGGCTGCTCGCGGTAACGCTGCCACAGTAGCCAAGACAACACGGCCACACACATCAGCAAGACCGCCACCACCCCGTAAAAGAGGGGCAGCGATATACGCTCGGACTGCGCCCGTTGCAACAGCACTTGCAGCTGGGCCAGGTCGGCGTTGGCTTTTGCACTCTGCACCCGGATTTGCTTGAGCTCTTCCTGCAAGGCGGCAACCTGGCTGGTCAGCAACACCGTCTCGGGGCTGGGTACACTCAGCGTCGTACTACCCAATCCATCAGGTTGACCCGCTGACAGGTTCAGCGCCTCCAGCTTCAGTTCTGATTTGCCGGTTTCGGCAACCGATCCCACCGCCGTTGCCTTGGACACAGGTGGGCTGACCGTCGGTTTCGGGCGCGACTTCTGGGGCACGGCTGGTCGCGCGCGCTTGGTCGGCCGTCTCGCCACTGGCGCAGGCAGCGTTGCCGCCAGCTGCGATGCGACTGTGGGCGCAGTCTTCTGGCCTCCCGCTTCGGCTGACGGCGCACCTTGGGGTGCTGCGGGCAGCGGCACTGCGGTTGAAACCACCGCGACAGCAGCCTGGGGCTCTGGCATCGCAACTACCGGGAAGTCTGCCAAAACCACGTAACGTCGCGTCAACGACGCACCACAGGTCGAACGCAGCTCCACGGTGACCACAGGTTCATCGACCGCTTTGGCGGATTGAACCCGAATGCGGTAGGCGCCATCAGTCGCGTTGGCTACTGGTCTGACCGCGACCACCGCCGACGGCTGAAGCGTGTCGGCATGGAACACTTGCGCATTGAAGCAAGCCGCCGACACTTCCTCGCCGGGAGCAGCTTGAACCAATACAGACACGTCCAATGCGCGCCCCACCAAAACACTTCCACGCAAATCACCCAGCACCAGCGCGTGGCTTCCCGACATCAGCCCGGCCCACGCCGACACGCCTGCGACAAAGGCGAAAGCAAGTTTGCTCTTCAAGACAACAATCCCTTTTGGTGATGCAACAGCGTCAACTTCAAACCGTATTCACGTGCCATCCGATTGGTTGTAACAGGGCGGAGCATAACGCGAACCGGATGGATTTTTCTGGCATCGGGCCTGGCTCTACCCAAATTTTGGATAAGCTTGCACTCCGATCGACCCATTGATTCCTGCCAAAAACCCTCACTCCGGTCGTCCCGTATGTGTCAACTTCTTGGAATGAACAGCCACCTGCCGGCCAGCCTGACGCTGAGTTTTACCGGCTTTTCCCAGCGCGGCGGCTGCACCGACCACCACGGTGACGGCTGGGGCATTGCTTTTTTTGAAAGCGATTGCGCGACGCCCGGCAAGGGCGTGCGGCATTTTGTCGACAAGGCCAGTGCCGCCAGTTCACCGATCGCGCAGATGCTCAAAAGCTACCCCATCAAGAGTCACAACGTGGTAGCGCACGTGCGCAAGGCCACCGTGGGCAGCGTGGCACTGGAAAACTGCCACCCCTTTGTGCGTGAGCTGTGGGGGCGCTACTGGGTGTTTGCCCACAACGGCGATCTGAAGAACTACGCCCCGCGGCTGCACAGCAGCTTCAAACCGGTGGGCAATACCGACAGCGAGCTGGCGTTTTGCTGGCTCATGCAAGAGCTGGCCAAGTCGCACGCTGACGTGCCCAGCGTGGAAGAACTCACCTGCACGCTGCGCGAACTGGTGCCACAGATTGCCCGCCACGGTACTTTCAATTTCTTGCTGAGCAACGGTCAGGCGCTGTGGACGCACGCCACCACCAAACTGCACTATGTATTGCGCACACACCCGTTTCACCAGGTGCACCTGAAGGACGACGACGTGACCATGAACCTGGCCGAGTTCAACAGCCCTGAAGACCGCCTGGCCATTGTGGTGACCGAGCCGCTGACCACCGATGAAGACTGGGTGGCCATGCTGCCCGGGCAGCTGATGGTGTTTGTCGATGGCTTACCGCATGCATGCAGTTGCCCGCAACACCGCAGTACCTCTGTGCACGAGATGCAGCGCTGCGTGGTCTTGCATCAGGCCAGTGCCGACTCCAGCGCGTCGATGAACAGCGCGGCCACGTCGCAACCGGTCTGATCGGTAATCTCTTGAAAACACGTCGGGCTGGTGACATTGATTTCGGTCAGGCAGTCGCCGATCACGTCCAGCCCGATCAGCAGCAGCCCGCGCGCGGCCAGCACCGGGCCGATGGCTTCGGCAATCTCACGGTCGCGCGCACTCAAGGGTTGTGCTACCCCCTTGCCCCCCACCGCCAGATTGCCACGCACCTCGCCCCCTTGCGGAATGCGTGCCAGCGCGTAAGGAACCGGCTGGCCGCCGATCACCAGAATGCGCTTGTCGCCCTGCGCGATCGCGGGCAGAAAAGCCTGCACCATCACGCTTTGCGCGCCGCCGCGATTGAGCGTCTCGATGATGGAGCCCAAGTTGAGTCCGTCTTGACGAACCCGAAAGATGCCCATGCCACCCATGCCGTCCAGCGGCTTGAGGATGATGTCATGGTGCTGGGCGTGAAAGCGGCGTATCTGCGCGGCGTCACGCGCAACCAGCGTGGGGCCGATGAACTGCGGCCACTCCAGGATGGCCAGCTTTTCCGGGTGGTCACGCAGAGCCGCCGGACGGTTGAACACGCGCGCGCCTTCGCGTTCAGCCTGCTCGAGCAGATGCGTGGCATAGAAGTATTCAGCGTCAAACGGTGGGTCTTTGCGCATCAGCACCGCGTCAAAGTCCTTGAGCGACTTTTCAGCGCTGTCCAGCACTTCAAACCACTGTGGCGTGGCACCGGTCAGCCGCAACTGCTGCACCTGCGCGGCAACCACGCCGCCGCGCTGCCAGGACAGATCGCAAGGCTGGCAGGCGCTCACGGTATGGCCGCGCCGCTGCGCTTCGCGCATCATGGCAAAAGTGGTGTCTTTGTAGACCTTGAAGGACGGCAACGGATCAGCAACAAACAGCAGTTTCATGGTTTGACGTGAATGCAAGTCTGGGGCAAAGCAACCACCGCGCCATAGCAAGCGCGTTGACGCTAGATTTCAATTTTGCTGCCCAGTTCCACCACCGCGTTGCTGGGCAGGTTCAAAAAGTCCGCCGCCGCGCTGGCATTGAGGTGCATCTGGGCAAAGATTTTCTCGCGCCACGGCGCCATGCCACCGTCCAGCGTGGGCGCCACCGTGTCGCGGCTGAGAAAATAGCTGGTGGTCATGGGGTCGAGGTCGCAGCCGCGGCCCTTCATGTGCGTGAGCGCCTTGGGCAGGTCAGGATCGTTCTTGAAACCATAGTTCACCACCACCTGCCAGCAATCGTGCCCGAGCGATTCAATGCTCAGACGCTTGTCCATGCCGATCCACGGAATCTCGTGGTTGCGCACCGTCACGAACAGGTTGATGGCGTGCAACACCTTGTTGTGCTTGAGGTTGTGCAGCAGCGCGTTGGGCACCGTACCAGGCTCTGCGGTCAGGAACACAGCGGTTCCCGCCACCCGGGCGGGGGGACTGACAAAAACCGCCTCCAGAAAGCTGGTGAGGTCGATGGCGTCGGATTTGAGTTTCTGGTTGAGCAACTTGCGCCCGTCTTTCCAGGTCAGCATCAGGGTGTAGACACAGCCGGCAATCAGCAGCGGGAACCAGCCGCCGTCGATGAGCTTCATCAGGTTGGAGCTGAAAAACGCCAGGTCAACGACAAAAAACAGTCCGGTAGCAAACAGACACAGCGCCAGCGGATAGCGCCAGGTGTAGCGAATGACAAAAAACGTCAGCACGGTGGTGATCAGCATGTCCAGCGTGACGGCAATACCATACGCTGCGGCCAAGTTGCTGGATGACTTGAACAGCATCACCGCCAGCACGATCGCCACAAACAGGCCCCAGTTGACGAACGGCATATAGATCTGGCCGGTTTCCTTGACACTGGTGTGCCAGATCTGGAAACGCGGCAAGTAGCCCAGCTGAATCACCTGCTTGGTGACCGAAAACGCGCCGGTAATCAGCGCCTGCGACGCAATCACCGTGGCCAGCGTGGCCAGCCCCACCAGCGGCAGCAAGGCCCAGGGCGGCGCCATCATGAAAAAAGGATTCTTGACGGCCGCCGGGTTGGCCAGCAGCAAGGCGCCCTGACCGAAATAATTGAGCGTCAGCGCCGGCATGACGATGCCAAACCAGGCCAGCCGAATCGGCTTGCGGCCAAAGTGGCCCATGTCGGCATAAAGGGCCTCGCCGCCGGTCACACACAGCACCACCGCCCCCAGAATGACGAAGGTGGTGCCGGGGTTGGCCCCCATGAATGCCAGCGCGTAATGCGGGCTGAGCGCCCACAGCACTTCGGGCACCAACACGATCTGGCCAGCCCCGATCACCGCGATCGCGCCGAACCACACCAGCGTGACGGGACCGAAGAATTTGCCGATGTCGGCGGTGCCACGTTTCTGCACCATAAAGAGCCCAAACAGGATCACCAGTGTCAGCGGAATCACGGTCTTCTTGAAGGCCGGTGACACCACTTCCAACCCTTCCACCGCCGACAGCACGGAGATGGCCGGCGTGATGACACCGTCGCCATAAAACAGGCAGGTGCCGAAGATGCCCACCAGCAACAGCCCGCGGCGCAGTTGCGGCTTGTCTTTGACCGACTGCGCCGCCAGCGTCAGCATGGCCACCAGCCCGCCCTCGCCGTTGTTGTCGGCGCGCAGCACCAGCGTGACGTATTTCAGCGAGATGATGACCGTCAAGGTCCAGAAAATGATCGACAGCACCCCCAGCACGTTGTCGTGGGTGAACGGCACGTGACCGGAACCAAACACCTCCTTGACCGCGTACAGCACGCTGGTGCCGATGTCACCATATACGACACCGATGGCGCCCAGCGTGAGGGCGCCCAACGCGGTGGGAGGACGGGCCACGACGATTCAGGCCAGGGTGTCGGCCTCAGGGTCGGTGGCTTCAAGTTCGTAGCTGGCCGCCAGCGTGGCCAGCCGACCCACCACCCCGTACATGTAGAAGCGATTGGGCAGGCTCACCCCGGGTCGGCTGCCTGGTTGCGGTAGTTGGGTCCCATGTTCGAAGGCCAGCGGCACATAGTCCGAACCGGGAGCGTTGAGGCTCTCGTCGCTGCTGCGCCCGGCATGCACCCGGTAAAAGCCCCCCACCACATAGCGGTCCATCAGATACACCACCGGTTCAGCCACGGCGTCGTGCACACGCTCCTGCGTCAGCACGCCTTCCTGGATCAGAAAGTCGTGCGGCGGCAACGGCTTCTTGCGGCCGCGGGTCAGCGCCACCGCACGGTCACATAGCGCCTGCGCGTCGTGGGCGTCGCGTACGGTCACAATGCCCAGTTCGTGCGTGCCATGATCGGCCTTGACCACCACAAACGGTTTGTCCTTGATGCCGTATTCCTTGTACTTGCGCCGCACGCGTGACAGCATCGCGTCGATCTGACTGCGCAGGCAATCCAGCCCATCCGGTCGAGCCGGATCGACGGCTTCACACCGGTCAAACAGCGGATTGACCAACCAGGGGTCCACCCCGATCAGCTTGCCCAGGCGCTTGGCCACTTCTTCGTAGGCCTTGAAGTGCACGCTCTTGCGCCGCGTGGTCCAGCCCGCGTGCAGCGGGGGCAGCAAATATTGTTCGTACAGCTCTTCCAAGATGCCGGGCACGCCCGCACTCAGGTCGTTGTTGAGCAGGATGGTGCAGGGGTCAAAATCCTTCAGCCCGATGCGGCGCTTGCCGCGGATCACCGGCTCCAGCGTGAGGGTGTCGCCGTTGTGCAACGTGACGGTTTTGGTTTGCGTCAGCGCCGGGTCAATGGACCCCAGCCGCACGTTCAGCCCGGCCATGTTGAAGAGCCGCTGCAGCTGAGCCAGATTGGCCA
>Ga0172376_10005765_pt1 | contig 13701 bp, 7 predicted proteins | sample Lak35m_FD_121114 | JGI IMG/M metagenome (GOLD analysis project Ga0172376, IMG submission 121114) | Freshwater microbial communities from Kabuno Bay, South-Kivu, Congo - kab_092012_35m | ecosystem: Environmental > Aquatic > Freshwater > Lake | place: Democratic Republic of the Congo: South-Kivu...
CCTTTATTAGGCGTTATCAAGACTCCACGTAAACCCTCGCAGGGAATCGACTTGCGAGGGTTTTTCGTTTCCATCACCAACGACTCATTGAGGTTGCTGGCGTGAACTGATAACTCCTGAAAACTCTTTGGTTGCACTGGTTCGAGTGCAACCATTGGTGCAACCAAAACTCCGGTACTTGCCGTTGCTGCCGTTCGCAGTACTTCTGGTGGGCTCAGCGACGGCAGCTTGTCTAAGTCAGAGGCGACGTCCCGCAGCATCAGGTTCGTGTAGGTCGACATCGTGAGATTGATGTCGCTGTGCCGCATCAACTCCTGAGCCGCCTTTGGGCTTACGCCAGCCCGTGCCAAGTTCGTCGCAAACGTGCGTCGCAGGCAATGGAAGTCCAGCGTGCCGTCTTCGTTTTCGGCGTTGAGCCCTGCGCTCTTCAGATCTCCTCGCAGCATCTTGGCGGCGCGCTCTGGCCATTTTCCCGGCCATAGCTGCGAGTCATCGCTGCCATCGAGTTTGATGACCAGTCTCTCCGGAGAGTTGAGCCACTCTCGCAGGACGTCAGCCAGTTCCGCGCGGATCGGCTGCACGTCTCGCCGTCGTCGCTTGGAGTAACCAGCCTCGACCGTGATCGTCGGCAATTCCGAATCGAGATCCAAACTCTTGCGGGTCAAGCTCGCGAGTTCGCTCGCTCGAAAGCCTGTCTCGACAGCGACTCGATAGAGCACCGACCGATCGCGACCAGTCAGCCCTCGGAACGGTTTGGCGTTCTCTGTCGCCGCAACGAGCGTTCGCAACTCGTCCATCGTTGCCGGTCGTCTTTCCAGACGAACATCTTCATCCGCATTAAGCTTTGCGATTCCGACAAACGGATTCTCATGCCATCGCATAGGACGCGACTTGATTAACCAAGAACCAAAGTTCTTCGCGGCGGCGATATAGTCGTTCGAGGCCGCAATCGACATGCCTTCTTGCCGTCGTTCGCTGAGATGATGCTCGACATCATCCGCAGACAGGTCTTCGAGAACTCTCCAGCCGCACGCCGCGATCATTCGTCGCAGATAACTCGTAAGCTTGAAGATGTGCTTCTCAGAGCGCTGGCGACTGCGAAGCGTCTTGGCCCAATCATCGAGATGGCTTCTCTCGCAATTCGTCGGCTGTCCTTTGCCGTCAACACACCCTTCGCCATTGCAATTAGTACACAGTAGTGGGATAGCTCGATGCACTTCGAAGGGGTCATGCTTGCGAACGCCAGCTCGTTCTTCGCGGACTCGTTGCTGAATCGACGCGAACTTCGCTTTCGAGAGTTCCTTATCGTCGAACAGCGTGACGCTCACCGTCTTGCCTTTGGCATCCGTGTAGCGACCTCGCCAAGTCTTTGACTTCACTCGGACGCGCTTCGCACCGGGAGCGTCTTTCGCCACACGCTTCCCGGCTTTGTCGACGTACCGAATCACTGTCGGTCGAAACAAACTCGCCATGTTCAGGAATCCTCTTCAATGGGGCCGTGTGACTTGATCTCAATCCTCAAGAACGCCCCGAGGGTGTCGAGGGTATTCATGGGAAGGCCGCGTTCGCCTTTAACAAAGCGGCAAAGCGTGCTCTTGCTGATCCCGGTTCGCTCGCTGATCGCGTATTGAGTCAGCCCGCAGTCGATGACTGCTTGCCGAATCTGAGTGCTGATCGCTGGCAGTGATTGCTTTCTGGACGGCTTCATCATTCATCCATTCTGAAGAGTGTTTGCCATTACGGCAAATAGTAAATCGACATCGGCTTGAAGCTTCATGTGGGAATCATTACAGGATCGCTCGACCCCGTTTCAGATGCCGACTCGCCTTTGTTGTCTGAGGGTAGAACTCCCGGGGAGTTGAGCACTCCGACACGTTTCAATTTCACCATCACCATCGGAGCACACACTCCGACGACACCCCCTCTAAAGAGGGGGATGTCGGAGTGTGTGCGTGCTAGTCCGACAGTCGGACTATTTGTCGGAGTGAGTCGGAGTGTCGGACTGAGACAGTGGCAAGGCGAGTTGTTGAAGCGCATCGTCGGCAGCCTCAATGGGCCGATGGGCAGCCAAACGAAAGCCTTCGTAATCCATCCCGTTGCCTGCTTTGACCATACAGTCTTCAAGTAAGCCTTTGTCGTAGCCCTTCGCGACAACTAACTGAATTCGATTGTGGTTCCGGCCGAGTCTGCCTGCGGCCTTGTTTTGCGTCAGCCCCTCACCGCTCGGCAGCTTGCCTAACTCTTCGACAAGACGATCGAGGTCGGCCATGACTGCGTTGTGAGACTCGACTTCGCGACGATGTTCTTTATCGCGCAAATCGTGTTCTCGTGCGTCGCTCGCAGGCTTGATGAGTACATGCCAGCGTTTCTCATGAAGGCCATCTGTCCCGCGTCCTTCAACAACTGTCATGACATGGGAACCGAAGTGTCCGGCGCTTCCGCCGATTTCGAGAAACAATTCGTGAGTGCCGGTTTCTGATTTGAACTTGGCCTTCGGAGAGAGCAGCAGCCATTGTCGCGCGAAGGCTGCAATGCCGGCTTGGCTGAGATCATCGAGATCCAACGGTTCGTACTTTCGCCCCGCTGCTTTCGTCGCATGATGCACCAAGATCAAAGTTGCCTTCGTCTTGCGAATAGCTTCGTCAACAGCTCGAAGCAACTTCCCCATTTGAAACATGTCAGCAGGGTTAATGGGACGGTCGCTACCACCCAACAGCATGAGATAAAGCGGGTCAAGAATGACTACTTCAGCCCGTAGCTCGGTGATCGTGTCCGCGATGACTCTCAGATGTTCTTGGCAGGCAAGCTGCGGAATTACTTCATGCTCGATTTGAATCATCTCCGTGTTCAACGAAAGATCGCGAGCGCGGGCAATGAGTTGAAACGTCGTCTGAAGTTTTGCAGGTCCAGATTCACCCGAGAGCATCAAGACTCTGCAAGGATTGGGAACCTCGAACTTACCCAAGAACGGAGTGGCGTTAGCGAGACTCATCGCCAAATCACAGCAGATAGAAGTCTTCAGCGTCTTCTTGGGAGCCCCGATCACAGCAACCTGTCCGGCAATCAGGACGTCTCGCACCAAGTAATTTTGCGGGAACGATGTCTGCATGAATTCAGCCAGTGACATCGGACGCAACTTGAGTTCCGCGACCGGCGATTCTCGATTCTCAGTCAACTTCAGATCGCATTTCGAGAACCGCTTTTCGGCAACATTCCCGTCTGGCGATTCAAACCTGACGAGGCACTCTTGGCCGTAGTCATCGAGAACGAGACCGTAGTTGCCTCGGTCCCCTGCGATAACCCAATCGCCCTCGCCAATCATGGGAGCGAGCCTTTGTCGTTCGACTATTCGCTGCGGAGTCCGATCGGACTGGAGACTCTGCGCTCGATCCGGTCGCAAGTGCTGCCCCCATTCAACCGCCGTGCCCTTTTCACGGGCTTCAGAGAGCTTGTGTCTCAGGTCGCTTTCATCCCACGGAGGTTGGCAGGTTTGATTCCACTCCAGCAGCAACGGCAACGCTTCGTCGTCTGAGAGTTTGAAGCCTCGAACGATCTGCTGCGCGGCAAGAAAAGTTTTCGAGTGACCGCCTTCGCCACTCACTGCCGGCGCGATTTGTGAGAGGTATCGCCGGGCGCGCTCGACAACGTCGATGTCTTTCGCTTCGCCTCGCGTTGAGGACGGCAAACGCTCGGGCGGCTGTCGTTCGAGAAACCGTTTAGCGACCGCTTCAAGTTGTTCGCGCGAAAGCGGATTGCTCCAGCCTGCGCGTAAGGCATCGGGAACGCTGACGAGAGCTGCTCGGCGATGTGGCCGCTCGGGAATGCTGCATCCCTTGCGGTTCAACGTGCCAGGCAAGCGAATGATGCGCGAGGCATTCGAGACCGTCGTGTCGATCGTCACCGCCTCAGTGCCGCAGTGGGCATGAACGGCTTTCAAAACATGGCTCACCAAGTCGCGTGCGGACTCGTCGTTCGGGAGGTCGATCGGCCAGAGCAAGTACCGGCCATTGCCTGAGTCCACTTCAAAAGGTTCGCAGAATTGAAACTCGGTCATCAGCCAATCGCGAACGACAGCCGCGACCTTGATCGCGGCCTCTTTCTCATCTTCTGTGGCACTGATGCCGCTCGGGCGTTTGGGATCAAGATCAATGAACAACCACAGTCGCTTGATGATGTCCTCGTCGGATGTGGTTTCCTTCGCCCATTCCTTGATCTTGTTGGCGGATCGGGCAAGCAACGCGCGATTCACTGGGTTGAGCGTCACATAAACCCCGCGCGCCTTGCGAATCTCATCGAGATGTGTGCCCCAACCGGCTCCGCCGTCGACGTTATCGAAGTAACCCGAGTCAGTGCGATTCCCTTTGGCGAGCACTCCTAAGCCGCGTATCTCGAAGACGTGCCCCGGCTGGATAATGACTCTCAAGAAGTCCAACGCCTGTTGAGTTTCGGGCGTCGGCGTGTTGCTGGCCTGTGGAATTCCATTGCTGGAGAGTTCTTGGCTCACTCTGCACCTCCATCGTGCAGAGAGCCGCAATGAGGACACGATGCCTCGATCCAGTCGGCGATGCCGGTCTTGGGATTCCCGGTGCGCAGTCTCCAGCGCACGCTGCGACCAATCTTCAGACCTTCCGGCATGATGCCGTCGTCGTTGTGCCTCCAGATGGTCGCTTTGCTGAGACCAGTAATTCGCGAGACCTCGTCGATCCCGATCAGTTGCAGCGAGTCTGCCAGAACGGTGTCAGTCGTTTTCATGACTGCACCTCGCTGTCGCCTTGTGGGCAACTTGAATCCAGTGAGTTTGTTGAAGTGGAGCCCAATTCAACTTTGAGCCGGATCAACTTCTTCAACACCGACGCCTCTCGCCGACTTTGAGCAAGGCGTCCCTTCAAGCATTCGAGCGAAGGCAACTCCGGGATCTTGCCGGGCTCCTGCTCCAGAGCATGTGTCGTTTCCATGACTTTCTCCTGTTTGGTTCGGGAATGAACTGAACAGGACGCGTTCTATGGATGAGTTGCTGCATGGCTGCTGCGCTGGCGCAGTTTCGGCGCAGTTGCAAAAAATTACGAATCGTCAATCACCCTCTCTTACAGGTTTGCGAGGGTCCAGTTGGCCAAGCCGGAGGCGGTAGGTTCTTTGCCGATCAGCGATACGTGTAAGAAAGAAGCCAGTCTTGTCTGTCGTTTCTTCAGTGTTTCGTTGAGGGCGAGGTTCAATGTGCTCTCTTAGAAACTCCACTAGGTTAGCCCTCAAAGCTCGAACAGATGAGTTCAAGAGTGGTGCCTCAGGGTCGAGAAACTCTCCGACCTTTTTATCAGTGAAATAACGATCTTTGCGTTCCATGTAGATCCGCAACAGATCACCCATCCGACCGTCGCAGACAAACTCGTGCCATGAGATTCGAAATACGCGGTCAGGCAAGATCGCATCCCGTGCTTTCGGCGACGAAGCGTCCTCAGCAGGTCGTCTGAACTTTCCCGGAGCCAAGTTTTCGATTGCGTTCACCAACGGGACCACGAACTCACGATCGCAAAGCCACTGGGTCTGCGTTCGTTTTCCTTTATGGTCGATTCCACACAAATTGTCTTTCAGGTGGTCGAAAGGAGTCTCGGTCTTCAATCGCTGTAACAGGTCTGCTGATTGTTCAGGCTGGCTTCGTATGAGCCTTTTTCGACGAATGACTAGCCCATCATGCAGAGCCGCCAATAGTACGAGTTTGAGATCATCCGGGAGAGTTTCGACAGGCCGTTCGAGCAGCTCGAAATTGCTGGGGCGTCCTTTGCGAACGAACTCAATTGGTATCCATCCGCCGACGCGATTCGACGCAAAAAACACTGACGCCCATGCGAAATCTGAGCCCGGTGACGTTTGGATGTCGCGATACTCAGACTCAAGAATCAAGCGCCGCTCATCTGCGTCGTATGTCTGTTGATTCGCCATGATCGCATTGCAATCTCGGTCATACGAGTCGATCGCAGTCTTGACCGCACTCAGCAACGGGGACTCAGCGGATTCAAACAAGAGTTCGTCGAATCGTTCCGCGACTTGGATCAATCGTTCCGAGAGGTCTTGCTCGCGATCGTCACGGCTCATTGTTATTTCCTAGCAGGTTCATCCGTGTTCAAATACCTGCTTCGGACAACACTCGACTTGCCGAAGCGGCAATCGAGGAAAACGAGGAAGTGATCCAGCTCATTCGTCGCGAAACGGGTTGAGTTGCAATTCGTCTGCTTGCCTTTCGAGTCGGGCATCCTTCGTCTTTGCTCAAGAGATCGCAGGAGTTATCTCAAGTTGTAGGGTGCAAGCGTATGCGTGCAATTGCGACGAGAAAAGCGACCGAGTTGTCAGTTCGTCGCACGCATCGAGTTAGAGACTCAGTCGGTCAATCGCGACTAAGCCAGCGAGCAAGCAAGAGCGCTCGTCTGCCTCAATGTAGGATGCGACTTTAGAACTGCGTCCTCGCGTCGCCCCCGGCGACACGGTTAATGCGCTGTCCCACTCGCTCGCACGCCTCATCACTGTGCAGCAACGCGAACCGGGAAAAGCCGGATGAACCGGACTCGCTTCAGAATGCCAGCCAACTCGACGCGGTGGTTCTTTGACGGCAGATCACTCAAACCCGTACTGTCGCTACCATTGAGCAGAACGATCGAGACCGACTCACCGACAACCAACCTGCTGGCGAACTCGTCCTCGAGCAAACTCATTCGAGTGAAGGACGCTACGTGCGACTCATTGATTGGCTCCGGCATTGGCCAACCCACCACAACCGACATCGCCGAAAGACGCGCGAGGCTCCCCGCAATGTGCCGCGAGTTGTTGCAACATGCCTTCAACAGTTCGCCGAATACCTTGAAGAGAGACTCGTTCTCGCCGCGCCGCATCCCCTTGAGTTGAGTTCGCTCGACGGCACACTTGGGTTTCAAATCAAAGGTGTGAACGACGGCGACTTCGCTGGGGCAACTGTTAGTACCGCTGGCGACGTCAATGGTGATGGATTCGAGGATCTCATTATCGCTGCACCTGGGGCGGATCCGAGTGGTCGTAGTGATGCCGGTGTCTCTTATGTTGTCTTCGGACAAGCAAGTGGTCTTGGAACCCAGTTCTTCTTGTCTGGACTAGACGGATTAAACGGCTTTCGAATTATTGGGCGGTACTCGGTTGAAGGCATAAGCAGCGGCGGCGTGTCGTCTGCTGGAGACGTAAACGGGGACGGCTATGGAGACCTACTCGTGTCGGGCTCCGGCAACATCTCATTGAACAGCGATGCGGCCGATGCTTATGTCATCTTCGGAAAGGCGAATGGATTCTCCGCGTCCCTTGAGCTGACTGCCCTTGATGGCACGAATGGCTTTCGAATCAAGAGTAGTGTTGCGGTGAGTCATGGTTCGCGAATTCTCGGCCTCGGCGACGTCAACGGCGATGGATTTGACGACATCGCTATTTCAAACAACTACTCGATTCCACGTCCCAACTCTCTCCCAGAAGAAAAGAGCGTTTGCGATGTGGTTGTTGGTCGAACCGGAGTTTTCCCTGCCTTCGTCGATTTGACGTTGAATGCGAATGATTGGGGATTTCGTTTAACTGGGGATGGTTTCCCACGAGTTACCTCAGCAGGGGACATCAACGCGGATGGCCTTAACGATCTATTAATTACCGAGGTCGTCGTGGCATCAGCTACGTCTGCGACTTCCCACGGCCACCTATTCTTTGGCACTACCGAATTGCTTACTGGATCATTGGACCTCGAAGAGCTGCCTATGGGATTGGGTGTCAGGATTCAGGGTTTGGAGGCTCTTGATCAATCTGCTGAGGGAAGTGTCGGGGACTTCAATGCGGATGGTATTTCCGACCTCGCACTGAGTGATCGCTCCTTTCAATACACCCCAGAGTTAAGCCAATACGGCAGAGTTAGAATCATCTTCGGCGATTCGAACTTTGAGGCATTGACTGTCATCGACATCGGAACGCTCAACGAATCTCAAACGGTATCAATTACTGGTCCGACAAATGGTAGCAGTACCGGTGACGGTCAATTCGTCGCACAATCTGGTGATATCAACGGTGATGGCATCGACGATATCGCAATCGCTGGTGACTACGGCACCACAAACGTCGTCTTTGGAAGTTCCTCACTTGCACTCAATCAGACGTCATCAATTGATGGAAATAACGGGTTCCGAATTGAGAATTCCCGAAGCCGTCGGGGACTTGCAATCTCGAGCGTGGGTGACCTGAATGGAGATGGGTTTGACGATGTCTTGATTGGAGATCCCGAGAACAATGGAGACGGGACATTTGGGACAGGGGAGTCTTACGTCGTTTTCGGGGGCAATTTCACTAATGGCGCGCAAGCAAAGATCGGCGACAGTTCTGCAAATAGTTTGACCGCGAATCACGGTGCGACGGTCAGTGACTTTCTAATCGGTGCTCAGGGCCGCGACACACTGACCAGCGACGGTGGCCCAGACGTCTTGATAGGTGGCGAAGGCGATGACTCGTTGAGGGTAACTGGCTACGGCTTTCAACGAATTGACGGCGGGACTGGGACAGACTGCTTGTCCTTGCAGGGGACCGGCCTGACGTTGGACCTCACTGCGATTCCTGAGACGAGGCTCAAGGACATCGAAGCGATTGATCTGCGCGGAACAGGTCCGAATACCTTGAAGCTCAATCGGCTGGAAGTTGTGAATCTGAGTTCGACATCAAACACGCTTATCGTCAAACGCGATGCAGATGACTCGATCGAGATGGGGACCGGTTGGACTGTTGCCGGTATCGAGAACATCGGCGGCGTCGCTTACCAAGTCCTTGAACAAGGTGCCGCGCGTCTCAAGATTCAGACCGACATGGTCATCACATTGGCTGACGGCACGACTCATTCGGTCACACTCGATGATGACGGAATCGCGGGTAATGGCATCTCGACCCTGACTGTCGATGGTGTGGCGTCGCCGCTTTCCAACGATGCAGGAACGGTGTTGATTTCAGGCGGCAATCTGGCGGATCGAATCCAAGTGCGGTCGATCGACTCGGGCTTTCAGAACTTGATTCGCGTTCTCGGCAATGACGGTGACGACCTGCTTGATGCGTCGAGTGTTGGAATTGCTGTCAGCCTCGATGGAGGTGCGGGGCGCGATTCGATCTACGGTGGAGCTGGGGCCGACTCGCTCTTCTCTGGTGTCGGTAACGATCTCGTGCGCGGTGGAGCGGGGAATGACACCATCAATGCGGCGGCGGGAGCGGACAGCGTTGCTGGCGGATCGGGAGACGACTCGATTCAAGGCGGCACCGGCAACGACACGCTCGATGGGGGTAGCGGAAATGACACTCTCGGCGGCCAAGACAATGATGACTCGCTCATCGGCGGTGATGGTGACGACTCGTTGTTTGGTGGCAGTGGTCTCGACCAACTCAATGGTGGTTTGGGTAACGACATCGCCGGGGCGTTTGGCGACTTCAACTTTGCCGTCATTGGCAATACTCAATTGACCGGGCTCGGGACTGACACGCTTGTCAGCATCGAAGCGGCGAGCCTCACGGGCGGAGTTGCGAACAACACCTTGGATGCGAGCCTGGCAACAATCCCCGTCACGATGTTGGGCGGAGATGGCAACGACTTCCTGATCGGTTCGACGCTGAGTGATTCGCTTTCGGGAGACAACGGCAACGATACGCTCCTCGGCGGATTGGGTGATGATCGCCTTGTTGGAGGCGCTGGAGACGATTCGGGCTCGGGCGGTGGCGGCAATGACATCCTCTATGGCGGAGCCGGTCGCGATCGGCTCAATGGCGATGATGGCAACGACACCGTCAGCGGTCAGGGCTCCAGCAACGACACGGTTTCGGGCGGATTGGGCAACGACCGCATCGACGGCGGTGATGGGCTCGACATCCTCGATGAAACCGGCGATGCGAACATCGTGTTGACGATGACGACCATGACCGGGCTTGGCTCCGACGTGTTCGTGGGCATCGAGTCCGCTAGCTTGACCGGCGGCGTGGGACACAACCGACTCGATGTGAGTGCCGTAACTTGGCCAACGACGCTCAACGGTGGCGACGGCAACGACACCTTGCTGGGCGGCTCTTCGAATGATCTGCTGAGCGGTGGCAGCGGGGACGATGTGGCTCGCGGTGGCTTGGGTGACGACACGTTGCGAGGCGGTGCCGGAGCAGACTCACTCAGTGGAGACGGCGGCAATGACAACCTCGACGGCCAGGGCGGCAGCAACGACGTCATCAGTGGCGGGCTCGGCAATGACGTTCTCAATGGTGGCGCTGGCACTGATATTCTCAGCGAGACCGGCGGTAGCTTCGTGCTGACGAATACTCGGTTGACCGGCTTAGGGACCGACACGCTGCTCGCACTTGAAGTCGCATACCTGATTGGCGGAGCGAACAACGACTTCCTCGACGCGCGAGCCTTCACGCTGGGCGGAGTGACCCTCGACGGTGGCGCGGGCAACGATTCGTTGATGGGCTCGCCACAAGCGGACCTGCTGTTCGGCGGCGATGGCGATGACATTCTCAATGGCGGTCTGGGCAATGATCGTCTCTTCGGCGGAGCAGGCAACGACGGCCTTTCGGGCTATCGCGGCGGCGACTTTCTGAGCGGCGGCGACGGCAACGACACAATCTTCGGTCACGATGGCAGTGATGCGATCTACGGGGGAGCGGGCGACGACTTCCTAATTGGCGGCGGCGGAACTTCAGTCGACGGAGACCTCGCCGACACGCTCAACGGCGATGTTGGTGGCGACTTCTTGCAGTCAGATCCCAACCATCAAGACCAATTCATCACCGACGCCTTCGACACCATCCAAGCCGACCTCTTCACTGCGTTTCCGGCCTGGGTTGATTCGCTGTAATCCGTACTGAAATCAAAACGCCGTGGTGATGTGATTCGAGGGCGAAAAAGTTTCTCCAACCGCCCAAGAACGTCGAACATCCTTCTTGAAGCCCATCGGAATCAGTTGCATGACTTTGGCAACTCCTTCCGATTCGCCAGTAGATCCCGTGACGTGCGAGCGGCATGCGTGCATTGGCTTTAGTTGGAAGACCATTTCGCTACCGTTAGCAATCAATTGCAGTGAACTCTCGAATCGCCTGTCGTCATGAAGAAATCGCGATAAGCGCAGTTCAATGCCATCAATACGGCACTCACGACGAACATTGAGATTTGAGCAGAAATGAATTCACCGGCATGAAGTTCGAACACCGCACGAAAGTCAGAGACCGGGCGGGATTGGTGGATTACTTCCCTAAGAAGCTCGAAGCACACAACAACCGCCAGCCGATTGCTGCAAACATCAACGGATTCGGGACGAGTTTCGCGTAGAACATCTTCGCACCTGCCCTGAAACGTCAACGACTTCACCCGTGAGCACGCCGACATGACCAGCGAAACCGCTTCCGACCTCTCCTACGCCGACACCCTCTGGAAGGCCGCCGATGCCCTTCGCGGACAGGTCGATGCGGCTGAGTACAAGCACGTCGTCCTCGGTTTGCTCTTTCTGAAATACATCTCCGACAGCTTCCAGTCGCGTCGCGATGAACTGGAAACCGAGTTGACCAAAGACGGCATCACCGGCAAGCAACTCGAAAAGCTCCTCGAATCGCGTGACGAGTACACCGCCGAGCGAGTCTTCTGGGTTCCGCCCGAATCGCGCTGGCCCAACTTGCAGAATCAGGCGACTCGTCCCGACATCGCCACGCTGATCGACGACGCCATCCTCGCCGTCGAGCGGGACAACCCGAACCTCAAATCGAAACTCCCGCGCGACTACGCTCGGCGAGGCATCGAGCCGATCAAGATGAAGGGGCTGATTGACCTCATCGCGGGCATCGGCTTCAAAGGGGCACGCGACAAAGCTCGCGACACGCTGGGCCGAGTCTACGAATACTTCCTCGGCAAATTCGCCGCCGCCGAAGGGAAGCTCGGCGGCGAGTTCTACACGCCGCGCTCCGTCGTCCGCGTGCTGGTTGAGATGCTCGAACCTTATGCCGGCCGCGTGTACGACCCCGCTTGCGGTTCCGGCGGCATGTTCGTGCAGTCCGAAAAGTTTGCCGAAGCTCACGGTGGCAACAAGACCGACGTCTCGATCTTCGGTCAGGAATCCAACCCGACGACATGGCGACTGGCGCACATGAACCTCGCCATCCACGGCATCGAAGCCAACCTCGGCCCCGCTCCCGCTGACACGTTTCTCCGCCCGCAGCATCCCGATCTCAAGGCCGACTTCGTTCTCGCCAATCCGCCGTTCAATGTCTCCGACTACTCCGGCCAACTCCTGCGGGGCGACAAACGCTTCACCTTCGGCGATCCGCCCGTCGGCAACGCCAACTACGCCTGGATTCAACACTTCATTCATCACCTCGCCTATCCCAATGGCCGAGGCGGCGGCGTGGCCGGGTTCGTCATGGCCAACGGTTCGCTCAGCAGCAACACCGGCGGCGAAGGGGACATTCGCCGCAAGATCGTCGAGGCCGACCTCGTCGATTGCATCGTGGCGATGCCCGCGCAGCTCTTCTTCACCACCGGCATCCCCGTCTGCCTCTGGTTCCTCACGCGAGACAAGACTGGCAAGAACATCCGCAAAGGGACGCCCCACCGACCCGGCGGCCGCAAGGGCGAAACGCTGTTCATCGACGCCCGCAAGCTCGGCACGCTGCAAACGCGCACGCTTCGAGTCCTCTCCGGTCTGGAAGACGCCGAGTGCGTGCCCGGCACCAGCGACCCGCTTCCCACCAGCGACATCGGCCGCATCGTTTACGCCTATCGCCAATGGCGCGGCGAGCCGCAGCCCGACTGGTGGAAGAAGAAGGAGCACGGCGACTGGTCCTTCACCGCGACGCCCGGTTTCGCCAAGCCCGCCACGCTCGACGAGATCGCCAAGCACGGCCACGTCCTCACCCCCGGCCGCTACGTCGGCGCGGAAGAAGTCGAAGACGACGCCGAACCCTTCGCCGAGAAATACCCGCGACTCGTGGCGGAGGTGGAGGAGTGTCTGAAGGAAAGCGCGCGACTCGCGGATGTCATTCGGAATCAACTCGGGAGGATCGAGCATGTCTGATGAAACAAACCTGCCCGCCCCACAGGGCCAGTTCCTCATCTACGCCGACGGCGCATCGCAGCTTCAGGTCCGCCTGGAGGGCAACACCGTTTGGCTCACACAGAAGCTGATCGCCGAGCTTTACGGCGTGTCGGTGAAGACCGTCAACGAGCACCTCGTCAACATCTACAGTGAGGCCGAGTTACCGCCAGAGGCAACTATCCGGCAATTCCGGATAGTTCAACGCGAAGGCACCCGCGACGTTTCCCGCAACGTCGAGCACTACTCGCTCGAAGCCATCCTCGCCGTCGGCTACCGCGTTCGCTCGGCCCGCGGCACCGCGTTCCGTCAGTGGGCGACGGCCCGTCTCTCCGAACTCCTGGTCAAGGGGTTCACGATGGATGACGAGCGACTCAAAGCAGGACGAACGCTCGGCAGCGGCTACTTCGACGAACTGCTGGCTCGCATCCGCGACATCCGCTCGTCCGAACGGATGTTCTATCAAAAGATTCTCGACATCTACGCCACCAGCATCGACTACAACCCCGCCGCCGACGCCTCCCAACTCTTCTTCCAGACCGTGCAGAACAAGATGCACTGGGCCGCTCACGGGCACACCGCCGCCGAATTGATCGCCGCCCGCGCCGAC
>Ga0172376_10005768_pt1 | contig 13696 bp, 16 predicted proteins | sample Lak35m_FD_121114 | JGI IMG/M metagenome (GOLD analysis project Ga0172376, IMG submission 121114) | Freshwater microbial communities from Kabuno Bay, South-Kivu, Congo - kab_092012_35m | ecosystem: Environmental > Aquatic > Freshwater > Lake | place: Democratic Republic of the Congo: South-Kivu...
TACAGCAGTTTGTATAGACACAAACGGAATTGCTCGGGTTTTTGGAGGGCATCCAACTTATGATGATAATGCGTATTTTATTCAATCAAATTGTGAACTTACCATTCAGACACCCGAAAATTGCTCTACAGGAAATCCACTAACATGGAATTTGGGTGGTTTGGCAGTAAAGTCATACCAAATAAAAGGCGATAACACTGGTAGTAAAACATTTAACTTAAACACTTGGCAATCTGGAACAGGTGGAACTTGGTATAATTGGTTTGTTTCTAATGGTAATTTTAGTGAACAAACAGGAACACTAATTAACTGTTCTCCGTTGTCAATTATTGATATTACCAATAACTCTCAAATTCATATTTATCCTAATCCTACCCAAGATAAATTGATTATTAGAATGAACGATTTATCTTTAACCTTAGAGGAAATTAACCTATACAACACATTTGGTCAGAAATTCGTATTCCAGCCATCAAAAATTGGAAATGACTACATTGTGGACATAAGTGCCTTGCAAAATGGTGTTTACTTTATTGTAGGCAAGGAAAGAAACTCCGACAGAAACATCGGTAAAATAATAAAACATTAAAGGCACGAAGGCATAACATCGGTTTTGCGTCAGGCGGGGTGACGTGCTTCTATTGACAATTTTGTGCATAATTGAAGTGCGGTTCTTCGTATCAAGTGTAGTGCTAAAAGTCCGCCCGAACGCCAAGCCGCAAAACGTTACCACCAATGCTAAAAAAATGACTAGATTGTTAATCATATCAACTTTCATTTTACTGACAAGTAATTTCTTATTTGCTCAGAACAAAGACTCATTGGTCGAAGACATTCGGTTAAAATATACTGAGATAAGATCAAACCTTGACTCTTACGATACAACAATGATTGAAATTTGGAACGAATCGACAGAAGGCGGACAAGCAACAGCATATTATGACAGTGGAAATTTGAAATTAATTGAAGTTGTGTGGTTAGGCGAGACAGGCAAAAACCAAATTGAATATTATTTTAATGATGGAAAATTAATATTCGCATTTCACCAAAGCTTTGAATACAACCGACCATTTTATTGGGATGAAAAAAGAGCCAAAGAAAATGGCGACAATGAGTTCTTTGACCCCCAAAAAACAATTGTAAAAGAAGACAGATACTATTTTAACAATGAGAAGCTTTTTCTATGGCTTGACAATGACCAAAAAGCACAAGACTTGACTATGGGAACTAACTCAATAGTTGGACAAGGACTAATTGCTCATTGCTATAAAATGGAAGACGAATTTAAAAGATGAGAAGCACTGGTGGTAACACGGGTAACTGTGGCGCAACCCCCTTTTAAACTCGGTCAAACTCGTTGAGCGATCGCTTTCCGGGCATTTTGCCAACCTTCTCAGATCATCAATGCCGCAAACTCCCCCGAGAACCTGTCTCTTGTCTCTTGTCTCTTTTCTCTTTATCTCTCTATCTCTTATCTCTCTTTTCCCCTTTCCTTTGCCGCATGGGAAGAAGACGCAACCAGGTGCTGGAGAACGTGACCATTACCGACATTGCCGACAAGGGGCAGGCATTGGCGCGGGTCAATGAAATGGTGGTGTTCGTCACAGGTGTCATTCCGGGCGATGTGTGCGACATCATGATCAAGCGCAAGCGCAAGAACTACGCAGAAGGCTTTGTAACGCAGATCAAAGAACTATCGCCTATCCGTATTGAAGCCAAATGCCGCTACTTTGGCGTGTGTGGCGGCTGCAAATGGCAGAACCTGAGCTACGCCAAGCAACTCGAATTCAAGCAGAAACAGGTGGGCGATGCCCTGCAACGCATCGGTAAGGTGCAAGTGGATGCATTCGAGCCCATATTGGGTTCGGCCAATGTGTTCGAATACCGCAACAAGTTGGAATTCAGCTTCAGTCACCGCAGATGGCTCACACAGGCCGAGGTGGACAGCGGACAGGTGTTTGACGATGTGCCCTCGCTGGGTTTCCACGTTCCGGGGCGCTGGGACAAGGTGCTCGACATTGAACAATGCCACCTGATGGCCCAACCGAGCAACGGCATCCGCAACCGCGTGCGCCAACTGGCCTTGGCAAACGGGTTTTCGTATTACAACCTGAACGAACGGACGGGCTTCCTCCGCAACCTCATTGTGCGCAGCACCATGACAGGCGAATGGATGGTGATCCTTTGCGTGGCCGAAGACCGACCTGCAGATGTGAAGCTGATATTGGACACGCTCGTGGCCGAATTCCCACAGCTCACATCCGTGCTTTGGGTCTTTAACAACAAACCGAATGACACCATCCACGACCTGGATGTAATTGTGCACCACGGTAAGGACCATATTCTGGAGGAAATGGAAGGGTTGAAGTTCCGCGTGGGGCCGAAATCGTTCTATCAGACGAACGGTCCGCAGGCGTATGAACTCTACAAAGTGGCCCGCGATTTTGCCGACCTGAAAGGCGATGAGGTGGTGTATGACCTTTACACCGGAACAGGAACCATCGCGCAGTTCGTGGCGAAAAAAGCCAAGAAGGTGGTGGGAATTGAAAACGTGGAAGCGGCCATTGACGATGCGAAAGTGAACGCGGAACTGAACGGCATCGGCAACTGCACGTTCTACGCGGGAGATATGAAAGATGTGTTCACGCAGGAACTGATCGCGAAGGAAGGCAAACCCGATGTGGTCATCACCGACCCACCCCGTGCAGGCATGCATGCCGATGTGGTAGCGCGTTTGAATGAACTCCTCCCCGACCGCATTGTGTATGTGAGTTGCAACCCCGCCACGCAAGCGCGGGATGTGCAGTTGCTGAGCCAGAACTATGAAGTGAAAAAGGTGCGGCCGGTGGATATGTTCCCGCATACGCATCATGTGGAAAGCGTTGTTTTGCTTGAAAGAAAGTGATTGGCGAAGAACGATTATCGATTGACGATTTGCGATTGACTTCTGAAATCTGAATTCTCAATACTGACATCTCAATACTCATTACTATGGAATTAGACAAAGACTTCTGGAACACGCGCTACGCGGAAAATCAAACGGGTTGGGATGTGGGTGCGCCCACTACTCCACTCAAAGAGTTCATTGATACGCTTGAGGATAAGAGCATCCGTATTCTGATTCCCGGTTGCGGGAATGCGTATGAAGCGGAATACCTGCATGAGCAAGGATTCGGGAATGTGTCTGTGATCGACATTGCGCCATTGGCCTTGGAAGGCTTTAAAAAACGCGCTCCGCATTTCCCGGCAGACCATCTGTTCTGTGGCGATTTCTTTGAGCACGAAGGTCAGTACGACCTCATTTTGGAACAGACCTTCTTCTGCGCCCTCGACCCGAAACTGCGTTCTGACTATGCCCAAAAGATGCACGAACTGCTTGCCCCGAACGGGAAACTGGCCGGTGTGCTATTCTGTTTTGAATTGACGGCTGAAGGTCCACCCTTTGGAGGAAGCGCGAAGGAATACGAAGGTTATTTCGGTGGGCTGTTCAGGATCGAGCAGATGTCGCCTTGCATGAATTCCATTGCGCCAAGGTTGGGACGGGAGTTGTGGGTGGAATTGGAGAGAATGTGAGCAATTAGAGTAATTACAGTAATGTGGGCAATTAGGGTAATGCGGGTAATGATGATTCGCTAATTGACCCGAATTCGCATATTGGCACATTCGCTAACTCTTCTCAATCTTCTTGTAGCTCGCCACAATCCCTTTAATGAGTGCTGAACTGAAACCAGCGTGTTCCATTTCATTCAATCCGGTGATGGTGCAGCCTTTCGGAGTTGTCACCTTATCGATCTCGCTTTCAGGGTGCGAACCGTTCTGAATGATGAGCTCTGACGCGCCTTTCATGGTCTGGCTTACGATGGCCGTGGCCGTCTTGGCATCAAAGCCTACTTCTATTCCACCTTGAATCATGGCGCGCATGAAACGCAACACGTAAGCAATGCCACAGGCACCGAGAATGGTGGCCGCTTCCATCAGACTTTCATCAATGTAGAGCGTGGTGCCGATCTTGTCGAACAGCGAAGTGATGTACCTGCGCTGCTCGGCCGAAGCACCGTTGTCGCAGATCATGGTCATGCTTTCGTTCACATCGGCAGCCGTGTTGGGCATGGCGCGGAACGTGGGCAACGACTTGCCGCTCCACTCCGATAACTCACTGAGGGTAATGCCAGTAGCAAGACACACCAGAATGTGTCTGTCAACATCGAGCGAAGCACTTATCTCCTTCAGAATGGGTTTGACATTGAAGGGCTTAACGGCCAGCACCACCACATCGGCCTGTTTCACCGATTCTGCATTGTCGGAGGAAACAGACACGCCTTTCGAGGCCAGTTCACTCAGCGAATGCGTGTTTCTTCTGGTGGCTATCAGGTCGGCAGCCTTAAAGCCATCATCCAACAGGCCGTGGGCAATGGTCAGGCCGAGGTTGCCGCAGCCGATAATGGCAATCTTCTTGTCTTTCATGAGCGTGATTTCAATAGGACGAAGGTAGAATTCCTAATCCTTGAGAAGCCCGAATTCCTTTGCTATCCAGTAGGTGGAATGGAAACCGATATCCACCGAGAAAAGACCATCGCTTCCGCCTTGGCCTTCAGCGGTTCCAACATCCACGGCCAATACATGACCGAGGCCTTTGAATTCGTAGAGCACAACAAGTTCTTGCTTCGTGCCTTCCGACCATGAACTTCTGATCACTTTCGGGTTGTCCTGAAAGTTCTCTTGAACCGTGACCGAATCGCGGTCAATTTCGTGGAGACCGGTCCATTGTTCCACTACTTCGTGTGCATTCTTCGGGTTGCAGACCACATCATCCGTCCCTTGCAGCACCACCATTTTCGGATACGCTCCGCGATAACCCTCGTTTGCCAGGCGCACCCTTCTGGCCCACTCCCAAGGTTTTCTGTCCACCCAACCGAACATGCTCCCCACACCCGAAACAATATTTCCCGAACCGAACGGGCCACCTGCATATGATGCCACAGCTGAATAGTCTTCTGGATACAAAGCAGCAGCCGTCACCGCCATGGCTGCTCCAGCAGAAACACCCGTGATTGAGATGTGGTTATCATCTATCGGATAATTGGCTTTCATGTATTCAACCACCTGATGAATGGAAGCCACCTCGCCTTTGTCAAGTTCAGTATCCTTTCCGTAAAACCAATTGAAGCAACGGTTCATGTTATTGGTGCCCTTCTGCTCGGGATAGGCCACAATGAAACCGTTGTCATCCGCCAGTTTGTTCCAACCGCTCAATCGCATCATGCCATGTGCATCCTGCGCACAGCCATGAAGCACCACCACCAACGGCACATTTCCTTCGGGCAACTCCTTCGGAACGTGAACGAACAGCCTCAGTTTGCCTGGGTTCTTTCCGAAGTTTCCGATCTCGGGCATGTCTTGAGCCAAGGCATAGAAGGAAAAAAGAATCCCGATAGCTATCGGGAGGAAAAAAGAGAAAACGGGGCGCGGCATTGCGTGTATATTCAACGCCAAAGCTGAGAAAAAGTATCAAATGCGACTTACCTTCCTCTTTTTACTCCTAATCACTACCGTTGCTTATTCTCAGAACAAAGAAGCGTCCGTATCAGTCTATAACGGCAACTTCCAATTCACCGGCAAACTGGGTTCTTATGAGGTCAACCGCAAAGGCAAGCTTTTGGAAGGGTTGGTGACCAGCATGTGTAAAGATGCCAACGATACAAGCGTGATTGTAGTTTCAGCATCTGGAAATGAAAGAATTGGAATTACCGAACTGACGTTAAATGTTGGAAATGACGGACGCTTTTTCGGTGGTGGCGAGCAGTTCAGTCATGTGGAATTGACAGGCAAGAAAGTTCCATTTCTTGTTGAGGAAAACGGCATCGGTCGTGGCGACCAGCCGGCTACAAGAACAGCAAACTTAGTTGGTGCGGGTGGACATGAATGGAGCACCTACTGCCCTATTCCGCTGGTCCTGTCCACGGAAAATAAGGCCTATTTGATCCTGAATGATTGTTACTCTGAAATCGACCTCAGCATTCCTGGAGAGATAACCTTTACCGTTCATGATGATGAACTGAGACTGAAGACTTTCGAAGCCAATTCACCCAAGGAACTCATCCAAAAGATTACCGAATACACAGGTCGCATGTCCGAATTGCCTGATTGGACTTACGGAACCATACTCGGAATTCAAGGCGGAGCGGAACGCGTACGGCAATTGGTAAAAGACGCCAAACATCACGGCAATCCCGTTTCGGCCATTTGGATTCAGGATTGGGTTGGAAAGAAACAGACCAACATTGGTTCGCGCTTGCGCTGGGAATGGAAACCTGATGAAACCACCTATCCCAACTTCATGGAATTCTGTGCGGAAATGCACTCACAGAAAATCAAGGTAATGGGCTATATCAACCCGTTTCTGTTGGAAGAAACCGACATGACCAATGACGCGCTGGTGAAAGGCTACATCGTTCACAGGAAAGACGGTTCGCCCTATCTCATTCCGTTCGGAGGTTTCAAAGGCTACATCATCGACCTAAGCAATCCGCAAGCACTGGTGTGGATCAAAGACATCATCAAAACGAACATGATCGGCAACAGACTGAGCGGTTGGATGGCCGACTTTGCCGAGTGGTTGCCGTTCGACTGCAAACTGCATTCGGGGCAAGACCCCAAAGACTACCACAACCGCTTTGCAGCCGATTGGGCCAAAGTGAACAGAGAAGCCATTGAGGAAGCAGGGAAATTGGGCGAAGTGGTCTTCTTCTCCCGTTCGGGGTTTACAGGTTCTTCAGGTATTTCCACCCTCTTTTGGGTGGGTGATCAGATGGTTGAATTTGGGGAGAATGACGGTTTGGGTTCTGCTATCAACGCCATGATTTCATCCGGTTTGAGCGGAATGGCCATCAACCATTCAGATATTGGTGGTTACACGGCTCTCAAGTTTCCATTCTTCAAAAACTATCTGCGTGATAAGGAAGTGCTTTTCCGATGGATAGAATTAGAGGCCTTCACTCCTATTTTCAGAACACATGAAGGGTTATTACCGAACGATATGGTTCAATTCTATTCGGATGATGAAACGCAGGAATTCTTTGCCCGTTTCGGCAATATCCATCAGCAACTGAAACCCTATTTCCAAAATCTCATCAAAGAAGCCTCTGAAACGGGTGTTCCCGTCATTCGTCATCCGTGGTTGGTGTGTCCTGACGACACGAATTGCCTCAATACCAATTATCAATTCTTTGTGGGTGATGACCTGCTTGTTTTCCCCGTGACTGAGCGTGGAAAGTCCTCTGTTCGTGGCTATTTTCCCGCAGGAACATGGGTGCACTATTTCAACGGCACGGAATTCATGGGCGGAAGATGGAACGAGGTTTACGCGCCAATTGGTACGCCTGCTGTGTTTCTAAGGAAGACACTTTAGGCGTACGCTTGATGCTCAGTAAGAGATCAAACCGTTTGCAACAACTCCTTCTCTATTACCTCTTTGAACGCAGCTTTCGGTAGCGCACCGGGTTGCATCATCGGTAGCCCGTCAACCGGTATGAACAGAATGCTTGGAATGCTTCGGATGCCGAACACTGCAGATAACTCCTGTTCTACTTCGGTATCCACCTTGTAAATGTCAACCTTGCCGACATACTCATCGCTGAGCTGCTCCATGATGGGCGCCACCATTTTGCACGGTCCGCACCAATCGGCATAGAAATCGATAATGGCAGGACGACTGCCTTTGAATTTCCAATCCTTTTCGGTGGTGTAATCGAAAATATCTGCTTTGAATTTCGCTGCTGTAAGGTTGATGGTTGCCATTATGGTTTCGCTTTAAAGTTCAACACAAAGGTAGGTTGACGGCAAGCGGACGAATGTGATATGGGTTACAGCAGTTCCAGTACGTGAATCGACCCGATGCCGTCAGATGATCGGCTGATCCAGAAACAACATAGGGTGTCCGTTCAACTCTGAGCGCTTTTTGAACTGCTGCAATTTCTGCTCATCGTTGCAAATGATGAAGTAGGCGTACTTGTCATCAAGCAAACTCTTGTTGACGCTGTAATACTCATCGCCCTCGGTGGTTGAAATAACGGTTACCCCAACACCACTTTCCTTGTGGTATTTGTAGCACAGGCCCTTCAGCAGCTTTTTATAGTCTTTCGGATCTCCAATACCCATCATGGGTTTGAAGAAATGCTTCATGATGCCCGACTTCTGCGCCAGAATGAAAACGCCTTTCGGATTTACGATCTGAAACGTGAGGAATTCGCCCCAATTCATGGCAGTGCTGGCGCTGATGATGTTTCCTGAACCATCGAGATGTGCAAATACACCACTTGTTGGCGAATAGGCCTTCATGCTGAGCATCAGTTTCTGGAATTCAGTGAAACTTAGATGGTTGTAGAACAGATACTTCCTCATTTTGGAGTGCATCCGCTCATAGTAGGCTCTCATCAAGGGTTCATTATGAGTGATGTCGACCAACTTTTCGTATTCGTTCTTGCTTCCGTACAGCCGATTGATCTTGGAGAACATGGTAAAGGGAAGGCGTTCGTAATATTCGCCATGAAGAAGCGTATTGCGGTGCAGCGCCTCTTTGATGCTCTCGTTCTCTTTGCCCATGCACGCAAAACAGAAATTGACACCATTCTGGTAAACCAAATGATGCAGAATGGAGAACATGAGCGAGAATATCTTCTTTCTACGATAGATCTTCACTCCGTTCTCATCGTGCTCGCTAACGCGCAACATGTTGTAATAGTATCCGTGCTCGATCTTGGTCTCGTCTTCGTATGGAGCGAAATCAAACTCGTTGGCGTGGATGTAACCCACTATGCGATAATTGCGCTGTTCGTTGCCTGAGTCGATCACATGGATGGCAAGCACAATAACGGCCGAGTAGTTGACCGACTGTATTGACTGCGGAATATTGTAGAAGAGACTTTGGAAGCTCATTTTGCCACCACCCTTTTCGTTCTGATGGTTTTCGGCCACCGCGATCACCTCTCTGCATTGGTCCAGAAAATACTCCTTGCTGGTATTGAGGCCGAAATGCTCCAACACAGACGAAATATTGTCCATGAATGAAATAGGAAACGACACGAGCAACAGATCGTGCTCAAACGTGTCCTCCGAAGCCACCAACGATTCTATAATGTCGAATTGAAATCGCCCACTATCCGCGCTGCCGTGGCTCAAGTGAAAATAGGGTCTGCGCTTGTCAAAAACGTCCTTCAGTTCTTGAAGTGTTGGAATGGCGGTTTCGGTCGTTGTCATGCTGCGAAGAAAGAAACATTGCGGCAACAGTCATTTGTCTATTGTCAACGCGTGGCAAATTGAAGACAATTCGGGCAGAAAAGGCAATCCAGCAATGGTCTTTCAAGGCCTAAAAACCCAGAGTCCAACAATAGTTCAAACCTCAACCTGATTTTCTTGAACACAGCGCGTTGCATACCCTTTCAATTTCGATGTCGGAGTACAATGATCGGCTATAAGACCAGTTAACAGCTCAGACCAAATCCAAAAACCATGTTTCGAAAAATCCCAATTGCATTGCTGCTTGGCACATCGTTGTTGGTGCAGGCACAGGAACAGAAACAAGAACTCAAGATCAAGAATCACCACGGTGGGCTTGTATCGTTGGGCATGCGAACAACTATCAGCACATTCAACCACGGAAACTGGCAAGATGTGGGTCTTGGCATCGGTGGCCAGGCGCGAGTGCAGATTCATGATCGCATCAATACCGAATGGTTTGCCGATTATCTGACATCGGAGATCGGCAACACCGGCCACCGGACGGATGCGCATATCGGTTGGTCGGTCATGTACTACCCGCTTCGCGACAGAACATTCAAGAAACTGATGAAACCGTACCTCATCATGGGCCACTGTTTCGATTACAGCAAGGTTTCTGAGAATGCCGATCCGAGCAACTCGATGGACCGATGGAGCGCAGCCATTCAATGCGGTGCAGGAAATCACTTCAACCTTACCGAGCATTTCGACCTCACAGTGATCGCCCAGTACATGTTCCATCTTGGAAATCATATTGAGGCGCATGAGGAAGAAGGTCAATTCCAAATTCACGAACACGGTGGACTCAGTTTAGAAGGCCACCTACTATTCACAATCGGTATCAACTACAAAATCGCAGACCTATGGTAGCCAGCAACCTCCCCGCGAAACTGATGGCAGCACTATTGCTTATCGGTTCACAGCATGTTTTTGCCCAAAAGAATTGGAACAAGAAGGAATTGGACGGTGACGATATCATCCGCAAAGGGTTGATTCGCGCACAGATGACCATCTCTCCAGGTTGGACCGTTGGGCAGAAGAACACCAACATCTTTCTTCAGGGCGACCTGGAATATTACGTCACACGGAAAGTCTCCATCAAGGGCGACATTGCATATTTCCTCGACACACAAGGTGGAGGATTGCTGAAGCACGATCACAGCCTGTTCTTCGGAGCCAACTACCATTTCCCGTACAAGCGGTTCGACCCATACATCGGACTGCATCCGGGTGCCAGCGTCATACAGATGAGAAACCCGAATGCAACTTCGCCTGAATTGATCCACACCATGCAAGAATCGACCTTGAAGGTGGCACCTGCCGTTTCAGTCACAACAGGTTTCAACGTTTACATTTGGAAATACCTGCACTTTTTGGGCAAACTGACCTACGTGCATGCTGCCCATCCTACCGAATGGGGAACCACCTATTCATTGGATGAATTCAGACTTGCCTTTGGTCTGGGTTGGAATGTGAACATGATCCGCACGAAATAATTTTGTTTAATTATTTCATTAGATAGTTAAACAATATTTGAAGACGAGGGTTGAATGGTAAAAGCACACCATGAAAACCCTTGTCTTTTTATTAGTGTCGTTGAGCGCAGTTGCACAGTTTTCCACTGTAAAGGCGCAGAATGTGGAGCCGGTTTATGATGCCGTCATTATTCCTGGCTTCCCATACGAACCCGGTGAAAAAATGAATGCCATTTATAGAATGCGTCTCGCTTGGGCATATGAGCTTTACAACACTGGACGTACCAAACACATCATACTTTCTGGTGGTGCCGTGCATTCCCCGTTTGTGGAAGCGGAAATCTTTGCCCTTTATCTGATGAAGGCCGGAATTCCAGCCGAAGCCCTCATTTTGGAGCGGAATGCCGAACACAGTATGGAAAACGTTTTTTATTCTATGGAAATTGCTCAACGCCACGGCTTCGAAAAAGTGGCCGTTGCCACCGATTTCTGGCAATCGGGCATGATCATTACCATTGGCAAGCTCTATGGACATGATCTGTCTGAAGTTGATTTTCTTCCAGCCAAATTCTCTATCGTGAACAGATATTGGAAATCGTTTGAATACGATATTGATGACCAATTGGCCATGGTTGATACGTTCACTCCATTGGTTGATCGCAAGGACAAGGAAACACGCAAGCGGGGCACACACGGACTGCTATGGAAACCATCGGAAACAGTTCAGATGTCTTTTGCCACCGAATTGATTGCTGATAAATGAAATGATCATTGATCGGATACGTTAGCTTCGCATGAGAATCATGATCCAATTCTTGTATTTCCATTTGGTGTTAGCCATTGTTGTGAGCATTGCTTCATGCGGAAGTACGCGTTCGGCATTTGAGAAGGCAGCACCGAAAATGCCTTTCGATGCCGTTATTGTGCCAGGAGTTCCGTATGACACAGCTTGGAGTGACATCATGCGGCTTCGCGTGCTGTGGAGCTACCATCTATACAACCGTGGGCTTACCAAGAACATCATCTTCAGTGGAAGTGCGGTATACACTCCGTATGTGGAGTCTCGCATCATGGCCGAATATGCCAAAGCATTGGGTGTACCTCCTGAACACATTTTTACCGAAGAACGTGCCGAACACAGCACCGAGAACATCTACTACTCCTACTACATGGCAAAGGACCTGGGTTTCAACAACATTGCGTTGGCAACAGACCCGTTTCAGAACAAAATGTTGAAGTCGTTTGCCAAACGCAAGAAACTGAAGGTGTCATACGTACCAACCATCTTCGATACCATTCATACCTACTACGATGATGTTACTCTGAGCATCGACCCGACTCGGGCAGAGGTGGATGATTTTGTTTCGTTACCCGAACGTGAAGGCTTTTGGAAACGGTTTGCCGGCACCATGGGTAAAAACCTCAAGTACCGCCCAGAGGAAATAACCGATGCGAGTATGAAACTACCAATGGACGCCCGGTAACTACCGACCTCCCTCCGAAATTAATAAGTAGTTAAAGTTGTCGTTTGTCTTACCGTTTCTACGGGTTTCACGTAATATCTTTGCGGGTAACTGGTAAGGCTCATGAAAAGAACGGTTAGATCCAACGAATGTGAAGTAAGTAATAGAGAAGAAGGATTAATTTTTGCCCGTTTCTTTCCGAATACTGAAATAACCGTTGAAATTGCCTTGGAGTTTCACAACATGGTGGCATACATAGCAGAAGGTAAGTATCATGGAACTGTGGTGGACATTTCTGGGGTTTCTTACATGGAAAAGGAAGCGAGAGAGGAACTTGTGAACGCCAGCACCGCAAGAGGCCGCACGATTGCTGCGGCCATTATCGCTAATACGTTTACGTCAAAAATCATCGGTAATTTCTTTCTATCTGTGAATAAGCCGAACTTTCCTGTTAGACTTTTCGATGACGCTCTAATAGCCCAACAATGGGTGCGTTCGGAATACTCGAAGGCAATTGCTCAGACTTCAGTTCAATGAAATTGCACAATAACAATTACGTGATACACGTAGTGAATTCTTCTGATTTGTAATATTCCTTACAATAATACTACGTGCTTCACGTAACCACTCTAACCTATATACGTTAGAGCATACCGTGAACACCACCAATTCAAATCATACTGGAGAACTGCCCCACTTAAGAAAAGCGCTTAATCTGTTCTGGCTGGCGGCATTTGTTCTTGTAGTGATGCCGTTGTCCAGTTATGGCCAGACAGTAAAATTGGGACTGAAGATCAACATACCGAAGGGCAACAAGAACGAACTTCACATCACAGTGATAAAGAATGGAACTGAAGTAACTTCAAAACTCGGAAAGCGGAGCAACACGATTTCATTGGAGTTTGATGCAGAATACTCCATTCGAGTGACTTGCGCCAATTGTCTTCCTAAGGAATTCGTTATCAGCACTAAAAATGTGCCTCAACGCATGCAATATGAATTGCTGGATTTTCACTTCGAGACTACACTGATTGAATCAATTCGCCCATTTGACTTTTCGGAAGGAGATTTTACGGCTGCAATCTGGTATTACCATGTAGACAACGGAGAGTTTGATTATAAACTGACGGATTATGATAGACTCAATTGCTTCTTTCAATATCTCACAATACCGCAAAATGAACTATGATCGCTGGCCATAAGTATTGAAATCATCGTACAAATTCCAAGATTGGTCTAATATTACGTGTTTCACGTATCTTTCACGCTTAGATATATGTAATATCGGTCGTCAGTAACAGCCACGGACAATGAAGAGCACAATAGACATTGCGGAAATTGAAAGGTTTGAAGGAAATATATTTCATGTAACCCGTTTAGCGTTTTAGTTTCAAGCGGCAAGGGCATGTTTGAGATGGTTTATTGGTCTTTTGTTCCTGAGGTTGATTATCTGTAATGCGGTCACGGCCGTGACCTTGGATA
>Ga0172376_10005773_pt1 | contig 13692 bp, 5 predicted proteins | sample Lak35m_FD_121114 | JGI IMG/M metagenome (GOLD analysis project Ga0172376, IMG submission 121114) | Freshwater microbial communities from Kabuno Bay, South-Kivu, Congo - kab_092012_35m | ecosystem: Environmental > Aquatic > Freshwater > Lake | place: Democratic Republic of the Congo: South-Kivu...
GCGCTGGGCTGGCGGCGCGGCCGCTGGTGCTGGTGCTGTCTCTGGTGCTGTTGCGGCTGTTGGCGCTGGGGTTGGTGCGGGGGTTGGTGCGGTCATGGCCGGTGCTCGCAGCTCCATCCAACACCGCCGCGTCGGAGCAGCCGCCGGACCACTGTGCTGGACAGCTGCGCTGGACCGGCCGCTGGATTGCGCCATGCCTGCGCTCCCGCTCCCGCTACCGCTGCTGGAGCTGGAGCTGGAGCTGGAGCTGGAGCTGAAGGCTGAAGGCTGGGGGCTGAGGCTGAGGCTGAGGCTGAGGCTGAGGCTGGGGTTGGGGTTGGGGTTGGGGTTGGGGTTGGGGTTGGGGTTGGGGCTGAGGCTGAGGCTGGGGTTGGGGTTGGGGCTGGGGCTGGGGGCTGGGGGCTGGAGCTGAAGGCTGGGGGCTGGAGGGGCCGTTTTTTAAGCTGGCGGATTGCGCCGCTTCCAGATCCCCCCATGCAGGACAAGCTCACCCTGATGATTCCCGGCCCCACACCGGTGCCGGAGACTGTCCTGCAGGCGCTGGGGCGCCACCCGATCGGCCATCGCAGCGCCGATTTCCAGGCGATCGTGCACCGCACCACCGAGCAGCTGCAGTGGCTGCATCAGACCAGGAACGACGTGCTGGTGATCACCGGCAGCGGCACGGCGGCGATGGAGGCGGGGATCGTCAATACGCTCAGCCGCGGCGACCGGGTGCTCTGTGGCGATAACGGCAAGTTCGGCGAGCGCTGGGTGAAGGTGGCCCGGGCCTATGGCCTGGATGTGCAGGTGATCCAGGCCGAGTGGGGCCAACCGCTCGATCCCGAGGCCTTCCGGACGGCCCTGGAGGCCGACAGCGCCAAGGCGATCAAGGCCGTGATCCTCACCCATTCCGAGACCTCCACCGGTGTGATCAACGATCTGGAGGCGATCGCCGCTCATGTCAAGGTGCATGGCACCGCGATCACAATCGCGGATTGCGTCACCAGCCTCGGTGCCTGCAGCGTGCCGATGGATGCCTGGGGCGTGGATGTGATCGGCTCCGGATCCCAGAAGGGCTACATGATGCCGCCGGGACTGAGTTTCGTGGCGATGAGTGAACGGGCCTGGGCCGCCTACGAACGTTCCGATCTGCCCAAGTTCTATCTGGATCTGGGCAAGTACCGCAAGGCGGCCCGGCAGGACAGCAATCCGTTCACGCCGGCGATCAATCTCTACTTCGCCCTGGAGGCGGCCCTGCAGATGATGCAGGCGGAGGGGCTGGAGGCGATCTTCGCGCGGCATCAGCGGCATCGTCGCGCCACCCAGGCGGCCATGCAGGCGATCGGCCTGCCGCTCTATGCCACCGCCGGCCATGGCAGCCCGGCGATCACGGCGGTGGCGCCGCAGGGCATCGATGCCGAGAGCCTGCGCAAGGAGGTGCGCAAGCGCTTTGACATCCTGCTGGCCGGCGGCCAGGATCACCTCAAGGGCAAGGTGTTCCGGATCGGCCACCTGGGCTTCGTGGCCGATCGCGATGTGCTCACGGCCGTGGCCGCGATCGAGGCGACGCTGCAGGACCTGGGTCTGGGCAGTGTGCCCACCGGTGCCGGTGTGGCGGCAGCGGCGGCGGAACTGGCCAGGGGCTGAACATCCCGGCACGGCTTGCTAGGGTACGCAAGGATTGCCAGGGCCTGCGCCGGCAATCCTTGCTGCGGGACCGTCGCATCCTGTGCGCACATCGCATTCCGCAGCCGTTTGATTGCAAGACAAACCTGATCGATAATTCTTTGTTCTGCGGGTGTAATTCAGTGGTAGAATGTCAGCTTCCCAAGCTGAACGTCGCCGGTTCGAATCCGGTCACCCGCTTCTAGTTCAGGCCTTGAAAATCTCCCGAGAAGTTTAGTCAGGCACTGGCTTTAGGGATGCCAGCGGCTGGCCGCACCTGACCGCACCTGACATGCCACGCCAGGCTGTAGGGCCGACCTTCTTACAGACCTTCTCACATGGTTGAGGCAGCTCCCTGGGAAATCGCCATCCGCGTCGAGACCGCTCACACCTTGTCCCGCAAGGGATGTCCTAGTGTGCCGTCCTGCAACTACGCAGGGGAACGGAGGGATCACGCCGGCCCCTTGGTATCCAGTAGGGCAAGGCTTCCAAGCCCCATCAGCAGGTCCTAGATTGGGCCTAAACATGCGGGACAGCGAACTAGGGGCTGGGCGCTCACGGAGCACCGAGGCGGCGTCAGATACAACTTCCGATCCCCTGGCACTTCGATCACGCCAAGAAGATTGGCAAGGCCGTTTGCAAGATCTACGACGATTTTACCAGCGGAATAAAACCCGAACAGGTGGCAAAGAAGATCGCGTTTACCTCATCAGAGCAATCAGACGGCGTATCCACCACTACTCAAAGGGCAAATCCTGAACAGCAGACAGACTGGAATGGCTTGATCAAGCGCTACCGCGAGTCCAAATCCGCAGCGGCGAAATCAAGGAGTCAACCTGGACCAGGGTGCATCGGCACCACATGAAGCTGGTACTGGAAGCCTTCGGCACCCGCCAGCCACCCCGAAGCGCCGCCCAGCTGCTGGATCGGCTCACCCTGCCCTGGGCAGACCCGGCAGATTCAGATGCAGGCCACCTCGGCGTTGCTCCGCTGGGCGGTGGCCCAGGGCCAACTCCCAGCAACCCAATGGGAGCCACCAACCGACCTCAGCCCCTTTGTGGGGCGGTCACGCTCCGCGAAAGCAGTCACCACCCCCCTGGAGGTGGACCACATCCTGGCGTTGGTGCGGGCGTTGCCTGACCCGCGGTGGCGACTGGCCTTCCAGCTGATGGCCGCCTGTGGTGCACCTATGAAAAGGTTGCTTTGCGCGGCAAGACCAAACCTCGCGCCCTGCGGCTGCTGCCCTGGGATGACGCTTCAACGGCACCACCACGCTCAACCAGGCGATCGGCGTGGGGCTGATCCTGCTGGGCGGCCATCTGGCCGATCGCGGCGCACCGGTGGCGCTGGCGCGGCGCCTCAGCCTGGTGCTGGCCGTGGCCGTGCTGCCGGGGATGCTGCTGATCGCGGCGGGCACCCCGCTGGCCTTTGCTGTGGGCAGTTGATCGTGCCCGTGCCGCTGATGCTCTACCTGGGCGTCTATCCCTCGCTGTTGCCAGGCCTGTTTCCAGCGGCGCAGCGCTGCAGCGCCTTCTCCTCCTACTACAGCCTGGTGGTGGCGGTGCTCGGCGGCACACTGCCGCTGGTCGCCACCTGGCTGGAGGCGAACCAGGGGTTCACCCAGGGGCCGGCGCTGTAATACCTGATCTGGGCGGCGCCCACGCTGCTGGCTTATCGCCAGCTGGAGCGGCATCTGCTGCCGGCAGCAGGGCCGAGAGGTGGGTCTTGGCCTCCTGAACGTTCACGCAGCGCGGGATGGGTCCTGGCAGACCGGGCGACGGCGCACCCCGCATGGAAGACATGGTCTGGTCAGACCAGTTTTGCGCTCCTGAAGCTGTTCTGACCCGCACTGAGGGGCCTGGCGGGCCTGGCTGCTGAGCCGATGGTGAAGCTGCAGAAGATCCAGGTCGGCGGAATGTCGTGAGCGAGTCCCCTGTCGCCCGGTCCCTTGCCCCCTGCTGGATTCAGCGAACCAGCCGCTTCTGTTTGGGTTGGTGCTGGCCCTCGCCCTGGGCGTCGGCCTGCCGGCGGGGGCGCTGGTGGTGGGTGCAGGGGCCCTCCTGCTGGGGCCGTGGATCGGCCTCGTCACTGTGCTGCTGGGGCAGATGGCAGGGCTCATGTTGAACTGACGGTTATGCCGCGGCGTGCTGCGGTGGCGGATGCAGCGCTGGCTGGAAGGGCGTCGGGGCGGCAGGCGGTTGCGGCTGCTGCTGCAGCAGCCGGCGAAGCTGCTGCTGGTGTTGCTGCGGCTGGCCGCGATCCCGATGGCGCTGGTCAACGCCGCCTGCGCTCTCGGCCCCACGCCACTCCCTGAGCCCCCTGGCCTTGGTAGGCCGGATCGTGGCCGTGTTGGCCACGGCGGCGGTGCTGCTGCTGGCCCGGGGTCTGCGGCGCGGGCTGTCACCGTGCCAGCGTGGGCCCTGAACAGTCGCAGGACCGGTGGCAGATCCCGCAGAGGCCTCACACGATCTGGGCACGGACCGAACGCCGCGCTTCGTGCCACGCAGCGAGGGTTTCCAGCGCCGCAACCGCCTGGCCGATGCCCTGCTGGCACAGTTCATGGTGGTGGTAGGAACGGGCTCCTGGCTCGAGGCCCATCTGGCCGCCCGCCTCGGCCGGGCCCGGGGGCTGCCCAACCTGGTGGGCTGCGGCATCGATGCGCAGGAGGTCTCCGACCTGGTGGCGCAGCTTCCTGGAGACTCGCCAGCACTGTTGATCCTCAGCGATTCGATCGCCGCTGACCAGGGGCGTCTGCTGATCCGCAGCCTGCGGCAACGGCGGAGCGATCTACAGATCCTGCTGCTGGTGCAGGACGATCGCTGGCTCTCGCAGGAGACCCTCAGTGCCTGCCGGGCCCAGGCCATCGTGCATGTGGAGAGCTTCGGCAGCGGCACCACGATCCGGGCGTTGCAGGCGCTGCGGCGGGAGCAGCGCTTCCTGGATCCCCGCCTGCAGGAGAAGCTGGATCAGCAGGCCCGCTGCCGGCTCACGGGCCGCGAGCATCAGACCCTGGCGAGCCTGAGCCGGGGTTGGGGCAACCGGGAGATCGGGGCCGCCCTGGGCATTGCGCCGGCCACGGTGCGCGACTACGTGAGCAGCCTCTGCCGCAAGCTGGCGGCAGCCAACCGCACCGAGGTGGTGGCGAAGGCGATCGCCCTGGGGTTGATCAATCCTGATTGCTAACGATCACGCACCCCCGACAACTGTTGGATGTGCGAACGTTGTGGACGAACTAGGTTGGACACAAATTCAAGGGGCCTAGCGAAGCCCAAGGTCCAATGCCCTACGCCAGCAGCATCCAGACCATCGACGACGCCAACGGCACCGCCTACGGGTTCCTCGAGGTAGACGGGCTGCTGTGGCAGTGCCAGTGGAATCCTCAGGCCCAGCGCTGGGACAGGGGCACGATCGTGCCCGGGGCCTATGGAGGCGAGAAGCTCCAGGCCCTGCTGGTGGACGACCTCTGGCCGAGCGACAGCAACAGCACGAATCCTCCTCGTGTCTACGCGCCGGGCGTGGTGCTGGCTTACACGCTGGGCGAGGGTGATGCCGCCATGGTGTACGCCACGCTCGGCCAGTGGGGCAGCGACGGGCAGCTGAGCTGGAGTGAGCCGCTGCTGCTCGCAGAGAGCGGCAGTGTGGTCGAAGCGATCGCCCTGGCTGCCAGCGGCAAAGGCGGCTTTGTGCTGGTGCGCCAGACGCGTGAAGCGACGAACTCCGGCGCGACGGCTGCGGCACCCACCGCCCCTCGCAAGGACAGCGAGCTGATCAGACAGAGCTTCGCGCTGAGCGGTGACCTCAGTAGCGGCTACAGCCTGGCGGACACCACGGCTACAACTGGAACGATCAACTCGGCAAGCCCGACCCAGCCGATCAGCAGGGCGACCAATTCAGCCACAAGCGCAGCACCGGCCCTGGCCGTTGGCGGCAATACCCAGATCAGCCGTAGCGCCCTGCAACTGGCCCCAGCGGCGTCCAACAGCCTTCAGGCTCTCGACACACTGCAGTCGCTTTCGGGATCGCTGGCCAACACAGCAGCATCGAGCAGCGTCCTTCCCAGCTGGAAAGGGAAGTTCTTTTTTGGCAACACGAACAGCACCAATTCAATAAAATGGAAATTTGGCCTCGTGCCTGGCGGGGTCAGAACGCAATGGGAACTCAAGACAGGACAGACGCCGCGCACCGACTGGTACGTCGGCAACAAAGAATCAATAAAAACACTGACGGACAAACAGACGACAGCCACAAGCCAGTTTGGTGCAGCAAAGAAACGATATGAAGAGTCTATAAATGAAGGAGAGGGAGATGCATCAGTAAAACAGTATTTAATACAATTTGAATTAGCAGAAGATGCCAAAGAGCAAGCTACTAATAATCTAAACCGTGTCACCAATATTGCCAAGCCCGACCCAAAATCTGAATGGACGTGGAACCTTAAAGGCTCATTTGGCGTCGACGCCTACGGATCAAAGAGTATCAGCAATGCCTTCGGATTTCAACTTGTCAGATCCACCAGGGGCAGCAAAGGCTTTCTCACAATTGCTCGAGAGGCTTTCAATGAATTCAACTCTCTAGCCACCCTGACGAGGACGAGCAAGTCCTGGACTACTGCCGCAAACTTAACTACCAAATATTCCTATTCTAATCTTATTCCTCTCTCGCATGACTTGAAGTCGGTCTCCGAATCGCTTTCATTGTCGTTCGGCTTTGACTACAAGCGCAGCCAAAGGCTTGAGAGTGGGGGCTACTTTGAATTCGGCGTGGGCATTTCTTTGGGCATCGTAGTCAAGACCAAAATCCACCCCACACAGACAGGCTCCACGATGCCAGGCTGGCTCAAGGACTTGGGATATCTAGGTGGGGTCGCTGGAGCCATCCAATCTGTGTACACTCGTCAGAAAGAGAACATTCAGGGATTTCGAGCGCGCAAGGAGTATCTGAAACGCGAGGATTACGAGGACAAGATCAAAGAGACGCCAAAGGCCACAAAGGGGTCAATAGCTAATACGGCTGTTGGTGGGATTCTGACTGTGGCACCCTTCTTGTCCAAGATTGGAAAAGATGTCAGCCTTGACACGTTAAATCTTGGCCTCCAGCTCAAGGGGCAACTTGGAGTGAGGTATCTCTACAAGGGAGCAGCTGGCGTCTACGTCAATGTCAATGATTCTGCCGCCTGGTATCCCTTGCGAAAAGACGCCTTTTCTACGGGCAGCTGGCAGAACAGCCTTGGCGTGATTGCGGGCGCCGCCTTTCCGCTCGGATTGAATATCCCTCTGGTCAATCTGTCGTGGACAATTCCTAATCCTTCCAAACCAAAGAGCACAAGTTCATCACTCTCGCCGCTCGCCTCAGCGGGCACCTCAGCCGGCTCTGATGCCGATTATCCGTTCGCCTATGCCCCAGCCCAGGGATCCACGCTGCTGCCCCTCTCGAGCTCCGATGCCGGAATGCCGGTAGCTGGGAGCACATCTCAGCTGCAATTGCTCAGCCTCATGGCCTACGGCGCTGGAGCGGTGACGCCGGCGCAGGCCACATCAAGCACGCCGTTGGTGCTCACCAATGCTGGAGCCGCCCTGGTGGATGGCTCCTACTCCGGAGTGCCGATCATGGGGGTGCTGCTGCCGGGATCCACGCCGGCAACCCTCAGCTTCACGGTGGTGGAGGGGAGCATCCAGGCGGCGTCGCTGCGGATCGACGAGCCGGGCCCCGGCGGCGGGCAATACCTGCAGCTTCCGCAGACCACCAGCGACAGCGGCATTTACGCCCTGATCCCTGATGTGTTCAGCACCGGCATCCTGCCCGGGCCAGCCAAGGCTGCCAGCAGCGGCCTTGCGCAGCTGCTGCGGCAGCTGCCACTGATCACCGTCGACAGCAGCAGCCGCGGCACACCACTGTCGACCCAATCCATTGCAGCGATTCAGCCACTGGTTCCGGTTCCTGCTCCTACAGCCAGCAATCCCAGCCCGATCGGCCCCAATCCCTCGCCCTCCGATAACAGCCTGCAGAACTACAGCGATGTGCCCATCAGCCTCAGCGGCGCTGCCGGCATCAGCCTGCTCAATAAGGCCACGGCCACGGTGAGTCTGAGCAATGGGGTGATCGTGAAGGTGCTGCTGGATCAGCCGCTGATGTTCAGCTACCAGGCACCGCCCCCCTCGGCCAGCCTCACGCTCAGCCTGGATCTGCAGGCCGCCCTGGGGAGCGATGTGGCCAATCCCAGCTACACGGTGACACCCCAGAGCCTGGGGCTCAACAATGTGGTGGAGGATCATTCCTATCAAGCCAATCGATGGTATCCGGCCAATTCAGGCCAAGGGCAGCCCAGCAGCTCACCCGCACAGGCCGTCTGGCTGGAGGATGGCATCAACAGCGAATGGCAACCCACACCGGCTCAGGCAGCCTGGCCGGTGTTCAATCGCGTGGTGGTGCAAGCCACGGATGGAACGCTCACTTATTTGAATGCCAGCACAACAGGCAGCAATGGGGTGGTGGTTCAGACCACTGAAAGCCCTTCGGATGTGAGCCTCCAGGCTCTCTATAACGACCTCACCGACCCCCTGCGTTTTGGGGCGATTCCCAATTTCAGCGCCGCGTCCACTCCTGCCGTGGTCAGCCTGGCCGCCGATGCTACCGCCCGCTTCGGCAGCGCCAGTGCCGTGTTTTGGGTGGAAGCCAGTGTCCCTGTGATTGCTCAGGTGTCGAGCGATGGCAACGAGAACTACCAGGCCTTCATGCAGGCTTTCTATGGCCAGCAGCGAATCAACTACCGCCTTTTCGACCCCAAGGTCGAAAGCTGGACTGCGCCCAGAACCCTGGATCTGTATGCACCGGATCATGCCCTGATTCGGCACCTGCAGGCTTTCAATGTGCAGGTGGATGGAACCACCCGCACTCTACTGGTGTGGGATGAAACCTCGCTCGACAGCATCCAGGAAACCCCGCCGCTGCCGCAGCCCTTCACAGGCTGGATCAGCGGCAGCACGCTCTACCTCAGCGGCGGTTCCAGCGCCCTACGGATCGGCGATCTGATCACTGGCGATGGTGTCGAAAAAGGCAGCCTGATCACCGCCATCCTGACTCCCTTTGATCCAACGACCGGCCAAGCCAGCTATCAGATCAGCCGCAGCCAGAGCATCGGCAGCAGCAATGCGCCTGCAGGGCTCAACGCCACTGCTCTGTTGCCTCCCAGCGTGCTGAAGGCGGGCTTCATCAACTCCAATGCCCAGAATCTGCAGTGGAACAGCCTGTTCAGCGATGGCTATGGCAATTCCACGATCACCACCATCCCCTGGGATCAGGCCAACGACATCGGCATCGGCATCGAATCGCTCTCGGTGGCCTCCCAGCAAAGTGTTGATGCCTCAGGCTTGGTGCGCGACACGGCCGTGCTCAGCTGGAGCGAAAACGTGCGTACGCCGTATGTGCAGTCGGTGCTGAATGATGCACCGCTGATCTATCTGCAGTTCGCCAATCTCCAACCCGGCAGCAACGATATCAACATCGGCAGCACAGCGGCAGAAACCACCACTGGCACCTACGCCTCCAGCAGCGGGCTCAACTTCACGATCGCCAGTGCCCTCCCCAAATCCGGTGCCAGCACCGTGCAGAACGTGGATGGAACCGGAGTGCTGAGCACAGGCACCGGCAGCCAGAACGCTCTCACCGTTCTGGCTATCAACAGCACGCCGAACAGCCAGCTGGCGAGCACCCCGTTGGGACAGCTCACCGCCAGCATCAGCGGCACCACCCTCACGGTGACGGCCCTCAACGGTGTTCTGGAGATCGGCGATCTGCTCACGGGTCCCGGCCTGCAGCCGGACACCCAGATCACTGAGGTGATTCAGGCCTTCGATCCCATCAGCGGCAGTGGTACCTACGGCATCAACCTGAACCAGAACCTCTCCAGCACCACCTTGCTGGCGCTGCGCAATCCGGCACCCAGCGGTTCGGGCGAGCTTGGCCTGGCGTATTCCAGCCTGATCGGCACGATCAATGGCACCACCCTCAGCGTCAGCCAGCTGACTGGCAGCCTGGCGGTGGGTGATTGGATCGAAGGGGAGGGGGTGAGTTTCGGCACCACGATCACCGCGGTGCAGAGCTTTGATCCCGCCAGCGGCAGTGGCATCTACACGCTCAGCCGGAGCCAGCAGAGCGAGAGCCTGCCGGCTTCTGCCCTGATCGCCACCCCCAGCAGTTCGTTTCCGTACACGATCGAATTCTGGGCCAGGCTGCCGGCCGGATCCAATGCTGAGCATGGGGCCGGACTGGTGGCCTTCGGCCAACCCTCGGAGCAGGCGGTGGGACCAGCCGTTGCACCCAGCGGCTGGCTGATGAGCGCCAGTTTCAGCGTGCAGCTCATCACCTACCAGGATGCTGCCGCCCAGGGCTTCGAGGAGGCCTACAACAAACTCAGCAGCAACAGTGCCACAGCCAACGATCTGTATGGCTGGGCCTGGAGCCTGGATGCCACCGGCGCGAACACCACCACCCTGGGAGGGAATGGCGGCAGCAATCTCTACAGAAATGCACTGAATCTCGGCAATCTGTATAGCGGTCAGACCGTCACGGGTGTCGATGCTTTTCTCAATGCCTATGGCCTCAAGGCGGCGGATCTGGTCGGTGTTGATGGACTCCTGGCCAACACCATTGCGCTGATTCCAGGAACGTCCCTGGATTTCAACAACTCACTTGACCCGGTCTCCGGTCTGCCGGTTTCCAACCTTAATGGCGTCAGCATCGATACAGCGTCCTCGCAGCTGAACAGCGGGCTGGTGCAGGTGCTCGATACCAACGGCACTCTCTCAAGCGACGCCACGACGAACAGCCGTCTGCAGGCGATGTTCCAGGCACTCTGGAACTACCAGCAGCAATACGGAGAAGCCAAGGTGGGCTTCACGCTCGATCCCGCTGCTGCCGCAAAGCCCGGCAGTGGCTTTGAGCAGTATGGCGGCTACAGCCTGGATTTTGCGATCTCAGCCGGCCCTGCCATTTCCGTGAACAACCTGGGGCAACTGGTGTTCGATGTGGCCTCTGATATCTCACTCACTTCAGCGGCCACCAATCCCAGCGGCGGCCGCCAGAGCGCCCTGCCCAGTGACCTGCGAGATGGCGAATGGCACCACGTGGTGGCCACCTATCTGCCCGACTATCGCTCTTACACCATCAACGGTGTCGTCACCCAGGTGCCCATCAATCAAGGCACCGCCAGCCTGTATGTGGACAACCAGCTGGTCGCTTCCAGAGAGGGCATCTCCGATGCCTTCCTTGCCACCAACATCAACGACACGGCGCTGCTGCTGGCGGGCAACGCCGGCGGCGCCATCGATCAGTTTGCGCTCTACAACAAAGCCCTGCTGCCGGCACCACCATTGCCCGTCAATGCCAGCGGGGCCTGGCCTGCTCCGAGCCAGCAGGAGGTTCTTGCCGTGCTCAAGCAACTGGGCTACCCGGCAACCGCAGACACCCCCAACCCCGGGGCCATCCAATCGGCAATCAGCGAGCACTGGCGCTCGAGCGATGTCAATCCCAACAACGCGCTGCTTGCCACCTTCAGTTCCACGTTCAGTCCCTCCAGCTCAGGATCCCTCAGCGGCAGCTGGTCAGAGGCCGCACCACTGAATCCAAGTCCCGCCCCTGTCGCATCCACCCCCAGCGCGTCGGCCCCATCGCTTCAACAGGATCTGCTGGTCGCGATCAAACCCAGCGACTGGGCGACGAACGGCAACTGGTTCGTTGGCAACAATGCGCCATCAGGTACGGAGTTCAACCCCACCGGTAAGCAACTGAAAAAGATCAGGGTGACGCTGACTCCCAGCGGGTCCACGACGTACACGGTCACCCGCACGCTCAGCCCCGGACAGGTGCTGATAGGGGGCAACAGCCTGGCTTCCCTCCAGCCCCGTGCCTCCACAGACAATCTCAACACCACCCTGCTCAGCGCAACACCGGCGCTGAACCTGCTGATCGCTCGCAAGGACGACGACCCCCTCGATCCGGCCAACACTGGCGATCTGGATCTGAGCAAGAGCTACAGCGTCAGCGTGATGCTGACCTTCGCCGATGGCTCCACGGTGAGCAATACCGGCGGCAGCAGCAGCCGCCAGCAGACCGGCCTGCAGCTGAGTGTGAACAACGCCGGAGCTGGTCTGATCAGCAGTATCAACGCCGATGCAACAAGCAATAGCACCGTCACAAACCGCAGCAAGGCCCTGGCAACCGCCGCTGTGATCGAAACGGCACCACTGCAACTGAAATATATCGACAGCGGCGTGGTGCTCAACAGCGCCTCATCGCAGCAGGCGGCCAATAGTCCAGCCACGTCATCACCAGCACCCACCTTTGGCCAATCGATGGCCTACGGCTGGTTTCAATCAGGCGCCAGCTCGCCCTACAGCGGCTGGCTGGCGATTGCTCAGCCGAGCTCGACGAATGCGATCAGCGACCCCGCCGGGCGCGCCTGGATTCAATATACCGGCGACTTCACAAGCAGCGATCCCGGGAACAAGCCGCATACGGCTGTCAGCGAAACGGCCAAAGCACCCAGCACCTGGCTGAATGCACTGGCCAACAGCAACTTCTCGCCGGAAGCAGCCAATCGACCACTGCTGAATGATGCCATGAATCCAGCAGCCTATGGCGGATTGCTGATTCAGGCGGATCCCACACTCGGCTGGGGCCAGAATTTTGCCCAGACCATGCTGGTGGCAGACGTCAACGGTGATGGTGTGCTGGATCTGGTGATTAGTGCACCGTCCGCCAATGGCGGCGGCAAGGTGGTGATCATCGACGGCAACTGGATCAAAGCCAACCTCACCAATCCAGGTGCAAACACCACCCTCAACCTGGCCAACCCAGACAATGCTGGCCCCCATGTCCTGGTGCTGTCGCCTAGCCAGAGACAAAGCAAATACGAAGAAGATGCCAGCCAGTCGGCCTTCGGCTGGGCGTTGGCCTTTGATGCCGTTTCGAAAACGCTTTATATCGGTGCTCCGAACTATTCACGCGAGGTAGGCACCGATCGTGAATCGGTGCCGATCGGCGCTGTCTATCAGTACAAGAGCCCCAGTACAACCTTCGCATCGGGCCAACAAGTCCTAGCGCCCCCAACCGTCGGCATCGCCGGCCGCACCGACACCAATGATGTCGGTGGACCGGCCTCAAGCTACTGGGGTGCCCAGCTCGGAGCCTCACTGGCCGTTTCCGATACCGGACAACTGGCGATCGGTGCTCCCGGTGTGCAGGCATCGCTGCTCTATAGCGGCACCGAAGCGGTGAATCAGCTGATGGCAGGCAAGCGCAATCCCTCCGACCCCTATGGCCAGGGGGCATTGGTAAAAGTGATGCTGCCAACCACCAATAATGACCCGGATAGTAGCGGAGGCGTCGATGTCTACGTGAGTAGTAGCGACGGCACCGCCAATATTTCGCTGGTCGATGTGATCAGCAACAACACCAGTAAAAAGAAGAGTGATCTCGCCCAGGAAGAAGGCGCCTACATGCGGGCGCTCAAGGAGTTGCAGACCAAAACGATCGCCAAGGCCAATGCAGTTAACAACTCCGCGATTCAGACCGCCGCCGTGGGCAGCGTCTACCTCATTAAACGGCGGCTAGAAGCTGGCTCCTCCCTTCAAGCCAGCAATGCCTCGGCCACATTTTATGGAGCCAATCCCTGGAACATCAGCGGTGCCAGCGATTTCGGCGCCAGCCTCGCTTTCGGAGACATTGGCAACTCCAATGCGCAGAACCTCCTGGCCATCGGCGCCCCTAGCACCGGTGGCCCCGGAGCTGTGTATCTGATCAACACCAGCCAGCCCTTCGATCAACCCAGCGCTGCTCCCACCTGGATCACTGATACCAACCTTGGCCACGAGCAATACCTCGCCTACCTCACCAGTGGGCTGACCCTCTATGGAGCCGAAGATCTCGATCAATTTGGTGCTGGGCTCGTCAACCTTGGGGACAGCAATAGCGATGGCTACGACGACCTTCTGATTCAGGCACCCAATGCCTCGTCTGGCGCTGGCAATGGGTATGTCGTGTTTGGCA
>Ga0172376_10005775_pt1 | contig 13688 bp, 7 predicted proteins | sample Lak35m_FD_121114 | JGI IMG/M metagenome (GOLD analysis project Ga0172376, IMG submission 121114) | Freshwater microbial communities from Kabuno Bay, South-Kivu, Congo - kab_092012_35m | ecosystem: Environmental > Aquatic > Freshwater > Lake | place: Democratic Republic of the Congo: South-Kivu...
CTCTCATACGCAAATCCACTTTAAATTCCATTTTTGGGGCAAAAAAATCCCCGGTAATTTTTTCACACGATACTTTTTTCATAAATGGGTCTTTTAAAGATTGATAGGGCAGCACTTTATGATGTGCCTGTCAAAACAACTCCAGAAAATGTCAAAGAAGCAAATGAAGCACTTTTTACTGCAAAGTGGAACTTGCCAACTGCAGCAAAACATTGTGGAATGACACAAAAAGAGATGAAATTGACATTCTGGGAGTATCTCAAGTATAATCCAATCACCTACTCTGGGTGATTTCTTGGGGCGGTGGTGGAATCGGTAGACACACCAGACTTAAAATCTGTTGGGCGTATGCCCGTGGGAGTTCAAGTCTCCCTCGCCCTACCTAAATAAACAAAAATCGGTTGTCTATGAAATATCGCATAGAAACTGCTTATTGTTGGTATAACAAAGGAACACAAATTGTTCTGATGTATTTCATAAACGGAATTCCATTCACATTTGATGAACTGCCTCATACTGCACTGCACACAACGGAAGTAGTAGAAGCAGCAAATCAAGTTTTAGCATACGAACCAGAGGAACTCTACAGGTCATCATTTTATCTGATAGACGAACTTTGCCACCCAATGCTTTTTGATGTAGAATTAGAAAACCCCGAATTATTACCAGCAGATTGATGCCACTTTAGCTCAGCTGGATAGAGCAACGGTTTTGTAAACCGTAGGTCGTCGGTTCAAGTCCGACATGTGGCTTGAGTTCGCAAAACTCCAAAATGTCATTAATATCACAAAGAGACAGGCAACTTGCCATTGAAGCACTAGTAGTCCCCTTCACTACTCACTTTCATAAATACTTGACAACAAATCATTAAATCTGTTATAGTGTCTGGGTGTGAAGGGAGTGCATAAGAGAGACTGGAGGCAACTTCAGTCTCTTTTTTCTTGTGATAAATAATCTATAACGGAAACCATAAGAACTAATAAGATGAGTCTTTCCAGATTAGAGAATTTTCTCAAGAATGCGCGTGGTAATATTCTATATGTGAGTCCTACTGATCTGGATTCCACAGATAGTGTTGAAAACAAAGGAAATAGCCTTACAAGACCATTCAAAACAATTCAAAGAGCACTGATTGAGGCAGCAAGATTTTCATATCAGCGTGGATTGAATAATGATAGGTTTAATCAAACAACAATTCTTCTTTATCCAGGAGATCATGTTGTCGATAATAGACCAGGATTTATTCCTGATGGAATTGGTAACTTCAGACTTCGTGATGGCACAACCACAAATGATTTTCCTGCTTGGGATCTAACCACTACTTATGATTTAACAAACGCAAATAATGCTCTTTATAAACTTAATAGTATTAATGGTGGTGTCATCGTTCCCAGAGGCACATCAATCGTTGGTTTGGATTTAAGAAAAACGAAGATTCGTCCAAAATATGTTCCTAATCCGGTCAATGATAATATTGAAAGAACAGCACTCTTTCGTGTAACTGGTGGATGTTATTTCTGGCAGTTCTCAATGTTTGATGCGGATCCAAATGGTGAGTGTTACAAGGACTACACAACAAATACTTTTGTTCCAAACTTTTCTCATCATAAACTGACTTGTTTTGAATATGCTGATGGCGTTAATGGTGTCAGCATTAAAGATACATTCCAAACATATAGCACGACCAGAACTGATCTGGATATGTATTATGAAAAAGTTGGTTTAGCTTATGGAACTGCAAGTGGTCGTGAGATTCAACCAGATTATCCATCTACAGGTTTAGATATTCAACCAAAAGTTGATGAATTCCGTATTGTTGGATCAACCGGTCAATCTGTGGGTATCACCAGCATTAGAGCAGGTAATGGTATTGCAGCAACTCCAATTATTACTGTTACCACATCCTCTGCTGTTGCTGGATTGGATGTTGATACTCCAATTCGTATTAAAGGAATTACTGCACCTGGATACAACGGACAGTTTGTTGTCAGTGAAAAGGTAAGCACAACTCAATTTAGATATGAAGTTCAGAATGCTCCTATCACTGCACTTCCTTCAGCAACTGGTGCTACAGTTCAACTTCAGTCTGATACAGTTACATCAGCATCTCCATACATCTTCAACTGCAGCTTGAGATCTGTTTTTGGTATGAATGGTTTGCACGCTGATGGTAGTAAGGCAACTGGTTTCCGATCAATGGTTGTTGCTCAGTTTACTGGCATTGGTCTGCAAAAAGATGATACAGCATTTATTAAATATAATTCCACGACTGGTGCATATGATGACAGCACAGTTCCTGGAAATGAAACTTTAAGTAATGACTCCAGAGCAGTCTTTAAACCTGCTTTTACAAACTTCCACATTAAAGCATCAAATAATTCTATTATTCAAGCTGTTTCAATCTTTGCAATTGGATATACCGAACACTTCGTTGTGGAAAGTGGTGGTGATATGTCAATCACCAACTCCAACTCTAACTTTGGGGCAAGATCTCTAAACGCATCTGGATTTAGAAATGCTGCATTTACTCAAGATGATTTGGGTTATGTAACTCATATTATTCCACCAAAAGAACTTCCAATTCCAGAGAATGCCATTGAATTTGATGCGATTGATATTGAAACAACGGTAGGAATTGCAACAACAAATGAGCGTCTTTATCTTTATAATCAAAAGAACGCTGACATTCCACCTGAAAATGTATTAGAGGGATATAGAGTTGGCGCAAGAGAGCAAGATAATCTATTTGTTTTGATTCCATCTGGAGGAACATCTCTTGAGTTTAAATCACGCATTGTGATGCCGAATTCTCAAGCGACCTCTGAAAAGATATTTAATGTTGATCGGAGTCCATCTGGTATTAATAGCATTACCAGTAATACTCTGACATTAACTCAAGCACATACATTTGAAAATGCAGAGTCTGTTCGTGTATTAAGTGACAACGGTAGTTTACCTGACGGATTAGAGTCTAATATTGTTTACTATGCAATTACAAATAGCAATACCAACAGTGGACTGACGACTAATGTTAATATTAAACTTGCAAAAACACAAACGGATGCAGAGAACGGAAGTCCAATATCTGTTAATAATCTTGGTGGATCATTAAAAGTTATCTCTAGAGTTTCTGATAAAAACTCTGGTGATATTGGTCACCCAGTTCAGTATGATTCTACATTAGGTCAGTGGTTCATTAAAGTTTCCACTGCATCTACTGATAATCAAATCTATAATAATGTTGTTGTTGGTCTTGGCACTACATCACTAGGAAGCGCAACACCAAGATCATTTATCAAACGAAAGTCTGACACCAGAAATTCTGTTGATACGACTTATCGTTTAAGATATGTCATTCCATCCTCTAGTGGTGGCGCTGTCGGAAGACCTCCAAGTGATGCATTTATCATTCAAGAATCCAGCACATCTATTGGGTCAACAGATGCTGAAGTGCAGACTTACTTTGGTTCAGGATCAATTACCAATCCGAATCAACAAAGAAACTTTAGATTTATTGCAAATACTCGTTGGAATTCAAACTCCGCATATATTTTATCAGAACTGCCTCACGATTTAAAGACTGGTTCTCAAGTAGAATTAATTAATATTAAGAGTGGATTAAACACAACTGGTGTGGGTAATTCTGGTTTCAATGGCATCTTCCAAGTCACTGGCATCACAAGTGCAAGAGAGTTTGTTGTTGGTATTAATACCGATCCTGGAGAATTTCAAAATGATCTCTTAACAAGAGATACAAATCTTCCACGATTTAAAAGAACAAGATATGAAAGTACATATTATATTCAAAATATTCAACAGGTTCAACCTTATGTTAGTGGATCTCAAGATGGTATTTACTACCTAACAATTTTAAATTCATCTGTTTCTCCAACTGTTACGCCATTTACAGCAGATAAGTATTCTCAACCATTAGAAAATCTGTATCCTCAAGTTAATCGTGATACACCAATTGCTGACCCAGATCCATCATCCTCTTTTGCTCTCTCCAGCACAATCGGAAAAGTTGTTGTTAATGATGTAAAGAATAGCATCACAAAAGAAACAATCAATAAATTTATCTCTGATTTAGATGTTGGTATTGGTTTAACAAATGTCGTCACTAGTGTTGGTGGAACCGTTCATTTGATTCATAGCAGTATTGATCACGGACTTAATCGTGTCACTCAAGTCAGTGTTGCAAGTAGTGGATCTGGATATGGAACGGGTGTAAATGCAAATTATTACAATGCAAAATTAGTTGGTATTGGAACATCCACAACTGGATCTCATGCAACTGCAAAAGTCACAGTTGATGCTTCTGGTGGTATTACTAATATCTTAATTATGGATGGCGGTAGTGCGTATGGTATTGGTAATACAATGAATGTTGTGGGTATTGCAACCACAACTGGATATGTATCTGCTGTTGTTCAGGTCACTGGAATTTATGATAATGTTGGTGATGTTATTCGTATTGCTGGAGTTACATCGGATACTTATAAACCATATAACACAGTCTATAGAATTGCTGATATTCAGGTGGGATCTGCGAAGAGCTTTGTGGTTGTTAGTGATCCATCCATCAGTGGTGTGATGACAACAGGAATTGGAACAATTCCGCTTTTAAACTCTGTTGCATATCTGACAGGTGAGGCTCTTCGCATCAACACATTTACATTTGATCCAACATCAGGTATCGCAACCGTTGTTACTTCTAATGCACACGGACTTAAAGTTAATAATAAAGTTAAAATTTCTACAGGTATTGCAACGATGCCTGTATTCAGTAATGATTTTACTGTCAGGCAAAGTGTCAATCTGAATACTTTTACTATTAATGTTGGTGTTGGTGCAACAACCTCTAGAGTTGCTACTGCGTCTTCAATGTTTGCTTTTCGTAATGGTCTGACATCAAACGACGGCACTATTACAGTTGAAGATGAAAGTCTAAATGGCAGAATGGTTCCAACTTATGCTGGAATTACCACAACTCTTGCACTTGCAGTTTCTGATGCTGTTACTACAGATATTAGATTAACAAACATTGCAAATCTAGGTGTTCAGGTTGGAGATTATTTTGCGATTGATGATGAAATTGTTCGCGTCAAAACAACTCCATCTAATCCTGCAACTAATCCAATTTCAGTTTTCCGTGCTGCTCTTGGAACCAGAGCCGTGTCACATATCACAGGGTCAATTGTTCGCAAAGTCAAACCATATCCAATTGAATTAAGAAGACACTCTATTAACAGAGCATCTGGTCACACCTGGGAATATGTGGGTTACGGTCCTGGAAACTATTCCACTGCATTACCAGACAAACAAGATCGCGCTATTAATAAAACAGAGGAACTGCTTTCACAAACAACCAAAAAAGAAGGTGGGGTGAATTTCTTCACTGGTATGAATGATCGTGGTATTGCCTATAGTGGTAATAAAAAGATTAGTTCCATTACCGGTCAAGAGGAGATCTTTGACACTCCAATCCGAACTGTAACGGGCGAGGACATCTCCACCAAAGCCTCAATCAATCTTGTTTCTGCAACAGAGGGAACATTTACACAATCTATTCGTGTTGATGGTGGTGACGAAGGAAAAGCAATCTCTGAATTTACTGGTCCTGTTGTCTTTACCAATAAAGTCACTTCATCATCTGCAAGAGGTATTGAGGCAAATTCAATCTTTATTCAGGGTGAATCAACTGTTGCAAGAAAATATACAGTTGGAATCTCAACACCAGTCAATGCTGGAACTCCTGGTGATGTCATCTACTATGAAAATCCAGAGCAAGGCAAGTATGTTGGTTGGGTTTATACTCTGAACAAAGACTGGAAGAGATTTGGTAATGTCAGCCTCTCCAAGGATTCTAATGTTTATCTCTATGACCAAGTAGGCATTGCAAGCACATCACTTGAAACTTCTGTTCTTCGTGTAGGTGCAGGAACATCTCTCTTTGTTGTTGATCAAGATGGAGTTGGTATTGGGACGACTCCAAATGGTAAGAAACTTCGTGTTGTCGGTGGTCCAAGCGCAAGCACTATTGTTGCATTAGATGGTAATATTAGTGTTGGTGGAACGGTCACTTCAGCATTCTTCATAGGTGACGGTCAGGGACTGACAAACTTAAACGCAACAGCAACTGGATGGGCTCAAGTTGAGGCAGGACTCGGAACTGGAATTTATAATGCAGCACTATCTAATGTTGGTGTTGGTACATCTGTTCCGCACTATAATTTACATTTAGGACATCCTGGATTTGGTAGAACAGCACTTTATGTTCAGAACGGTGCAATCTTTAACAGTGATGTAACTGCCGCTCATATTAATGTGAGTGGTGCTTTAACTGCCACGACATATAGATTGGATAGTTCCTCTTCCAATATTAAAGCAGGTATTGTTACGACATCTACTTTAATTGTTGGAACATCAGGAACGGTCATTACAACCACATCATCACAGTTGGTTGGCATTGGAACACTATCTCCAAGAGCAAAATTAGATATTGAAGGTTCTGTTAAGTTCAAGACATATTCTGAGAATGTTGAAGAATTATCAATTTCAAGTGGAAATGTCAATGTTGATTTAGCAAAAGCACAAACATTTAATCTTAATGTTAATAGTGCAGTAAGTCAATTCACCATTCTCAATCCTCCAACAGGATCAACCACATTCACGATTAAGATTACTCAAGGATCAACTGCATTTTCTGTTGGTATTGATACATTTAAGACCTCTGCTGGAGTGGGTCTAACAGTATATTGGCCTGGTGGTGGTGTCTTACCTGTCGTCACTGTAGTTGCTAATAAAACTGATATTTACTCATTCAAGTCATTTGATGGTTGCAGCAGCCTCTTCGGTATTGTTGGAGGACAAAACTTCGCATGAGTAAACAGATTTGGCCTGATACTCCTACAAGTTTGGATCTTAATGGTCCAATCATGTCTATTGTTACTCAACCATCATCAACCACAGTAAATCACAGAGCAACTGCTACTTTTACTGGTCTCGCTACTGCGGTTTTTCCCACTGGAATCACAGGGACTTTTGATGGTGTAATCGCCTATCAGTGGTATGATCAAACTGGTGCATTAGGAGTGTCTACACAATGGTCGGGACAAGCAACTAGCACTCTCACATTATCGGATACTGTCAGTCCAAACTTTAACGGCAAACAGTATTATTTTGTTGCGGAATATGTTCCTGCAAGTGTTGATGGAACAGGTAATGCAATCAATGAACCAGTTACATCCAACTCTGCAACACTAACAGTTCGTCCTGGAATGTCTATTGTAACACAACCAAGTTCTACAACAGCAGTCATTAATAATAATACTACAATTACTGCAATTGGACAATTAACAGACGAATCTCAAGGCGCAATTTCCTATCAATGGTCTGTTGGTGGATCAACTGCATCAAATGGAACAACTCAAACAACATCATCAGTCACCACATTTGCGACCACATATACCACAAATTCTACAGTTATCATTCCTGATGATGCAACAAATGTAAAGATTAGAATCTTTGCAGGTGCTGGTGGATACGGAGGGAGTGATTCTAATGGCGGTGGTGGCAGTGGTGGAAATGGAAGATCGGGGACATTTACTCTACCTGATGGCGGAAGAACAATAGATTTAGCCATTGGACCCAGAGGTGCAAATGATAATAGTTCAGCAGTAGCATCAAGCTCTCTCTCCTCTGGTGGTCGTGGTGGTCAAGGTTTTAGTTCTGGACAGGGTGGTGGTGGTGCTGCTGGATGTTTTGTATTTGATCGTCTATCTGGAACTTATATTATCGCTGCAGGTGGTGGAGCAGGCGGCGGCGGTGGTTCCTATAATGATGGTGGTGATGCTGGAGGAAGTGCAGGAGATTGGCAAGCAGTTGCTGGTGGATTGACTGGTTTTACAAATGGTTCATCAGGTGGAGATTCTGGTGGAACCGATGGTGGTGGCGGAGGCGGCGGCGGCGGTGGCTACCGTGGTGGTAGTGGCGGAAGTAGTGGTAGCGATAATCCACCTCCTCCTCCCCCACCTCCAAGTGGTGGTGGCGGCGGTGGTGGTGGTAAAATCATCTGCAAAAAACTTGCCGAACTTGGATACTTTGATAAAGAAATGAATGAAGCAGACCAAAAGTTTGCTTTGTTCCTCAAAAATGATGACCATAGAGCATACTATGGTTACTTAACTTGGGCACAAACTGTTGTTGATTTGATGGATGGTGGTGGGTCAAGAACTGTAAGAAAGATTGCTTTCTTCTGGGAAATGAGAGAAAAGCGTAGAGTTGAGATACAAAAGAATATTGTATCTTATTATATGAATGCACTTGCGAGACCCTGGGCAAAAGAGATGGCATATCGGATGGGTGCAAAAGGATATGAGAAATCAAATCCTGCTGGCAAACTGATGATGGACATTGGACTTCCATTATGTCGTAAAATTGGTAAGACTCAATCCAATAAAAAAATGAATCCTAGTGTTAAGGTTGCAGTCATTTGGGGAACAACAACAGTTCTATTGATTGGAGTAACTACAATTTCTACGATTGATTTAATTGTAAATAAGATAAAAGGATTCTTCGAATGACAAGCACATTTGAAAACTGTATTCTTCTGAATGCAATTCTCAAAAATCAAAGTGTTTCTGATGACCCAGATTCTGACTATCTCTGGGTTCTTCAGGGATTGCATCAACAAATTGTAGATGAGTATTATTCACGCTCACAAAAAATCATTGTCAAAATGAGAGAGCTTGATTTAGATAATATGGAAACCTGGACAGAAATTTGTGATACATATGTCAAGGGAATGATTGAAATGATTAAAGATAAAAATTATAATGGTTTGGTTCCATCAATTCGTTTGATGTTGGATTCATTAGAAGCACAATATGGAGTAAATTAAGATGACAAGAGCAACAGGAGGTAATGGCGGACAAAGTGCATATAATAGTCAAATTGCAACACTAGTCGGTGGCACAAGTTCTGCAAATGGTGTCGATCCGTTCATTGAAGTTACTTATACATCAGCAACTCAAAGTGGTGGAACTCAAGTTGCAACCAATACAACAATATCAGGTGCAACGAGTCCTACATTAACAATTCGCTCTGACCGTGTTGGTATTCAGACTGCTCAATGCAGATTAACTCATCCAACATCAGCAGATTCTCCAATCTTAAGCGATGTTGTTAATTTTGAAACAATCAGTGCAATTAACCTCTCACGCTCAATCATTAATTATGAAGTGTGTTTGGATACTTCATATTTAACTTTTACTCCCACAGTCAGTCAAAACTTATTCTTATCTTCACTTCAACTTGGTGGATTTATTGATACTGCTGCCCGTGCAATTATCATCTATCCACCAGAAGAAAATGTCCCTGTTAAAATCACAATGGCAGGATCTGCAGGACAAAGTTTCAATGGAAATGCTGGAGGACAAGGTGGTGGATGTGTTTTTACATATACTCTGAAAAAGAATGTAGAGTATGTCTTTAAACTTGGTTGTACGGTAGAGCCAACCTCATCCATTGGTAGAGGTGGTGCTGGTGCATACTTCTATGAAAAAGGCAGACTGTTAGTTGCTTGTGGTGGTGGTGGTGCATCGGGTTGGTCTGGTGGAACAGGTGGAGCTGGCGGAGGTGCTGGAATTGTTGGTGCGAATGGATCTGGTACTGGTGGCGGTAGGGGAGGAGTCAAGGCAAATGATGGTCAATTACCATCAGCAGGACTCTTGCCATCTGGCATTTCTGCTGGTAAAATAGAATCTTGCACCACTGGTGTGTATTGGAAGAATCAAGGCATCTCTCCCTGCTCTGATGTGGGACAACAACAATTCCGTGATGCAAGCGGAAATGTTGTCAGTAACAGTTCTTTGATTCAAAGAGGTTATAAGTCTGCATCCGAGAGTAACTATGGATTCCGTCATAATGGTGGTAATAGTTCAACATCAGTAGGCGGTGTTTTTGTTGGTGGTGGAGGATCGGGTGCATATGGCGGTAATGCAGCATCTAATGCATCATCGGGCGGCGGAGGAGCGAGTGGATACACCAATGGTAGTGTATCAATTATAAGTTCATTCCAAGGTGGAAACCCATCCAATCTTGCTTTTGCAAATATTGAAGTCTTAACATAATGTTTAATGAAGAGTTTATTCGTCCGTTTTATCTTGATAATCTAAACTCACAAGAAATTCAAGAAATTCAGGAATACATCTTTAATCTCAAATCTTCTGATTACAAACACAATCAGATAAAGTATGAAGAGTATGATGATTATCGCTCTTGTGAAATTCATTATCCAAAATCATCTAGTATCTTCTTTCGTGTTGGTAAAAGAATATTTAAAGAAATGAATCAGAAGTATTATGAATATAATTTAAGAAATGTTTATGAATTTCAACTTATCAAATACTATGAAGGTGGTAATTATAACTGGCACTGCGATTATGGAATCTCTCCGAAAAAAGGAGTAGTGAGAAAATTAAGTATGAGTATTCAACTTTCAAATCCAAGTGAATATGAAGGTGGAGAATTGCAGTTAGTTGATTACGGCAATCATACCATCAATGTCTCCAATGAATTAGGAACTGTAATTGTATTTGATGCTAAATTACCACATAAAGTATGGCCAGTGACTTTTGGAAAACGCATTGCTCTTGTTGGATGGGCAAGCGGACCAAGATTAAGATAGTGAGTTACTAAATAGTAAAAAATACGGGGGGAGAGTGAACCCGAATGGCAATTAATAAGAATTTTGTCATTAAGAACGGTGCGGAGATTAATACCAAACTGTTTGTTGCGGATTCAACTACACAAAAGATTGGAATCGGGACCACGACTCCATCTTATGACTTACATGTATTCGGTGCTGCAGGAAATGGAGGCATCGGTGCTACATTTGTTAATGTAACGGGAATCACTACAACTCAAGCATTAAATGTTCTTGGTGTATCAACATTTAATACTGGACCGATACTTGTTGCAAGAGGAGAATTAACAGGAACCTCTTCGCAATCTTTGCAAGTAGGCACCGCCACAACGGTCAGTGGAGTCTATGTATCAGGCAATATTGGTGTCGGACAAACTTTACCAAATGCAAAATTAGAAGTTGTCCCAACTGCATCGGGAATTGCAGGTTTATTCTCTGGAACAACATCTGCAGATTTGGTTCGCATTACTCAACTGGGTTCAGGTAATGCACTGGTCGTTGAAGATTCTTCTAATCCAGATTCCACATCAGTTGTTGTCAGTGGTCTTGGATCTGTTGGTATTGGCACCAGTTTCCCAAGATTCTTATTAGATGTTGATGTCACAACCTCTACAGGAACTACTGCTGTTTATGTTCGTGGTGATGTTAAGATTACTGGTGACTTAAGTGTTGATGATTTAATTCTTGACCAGGCATCTCTTACAACACTTGAAGTTACAGGATTCTCCACACTTGGAAGTTTAAGTGCAGCAAATGCAAGATTTGCGGGGATTACCACAGGAATCAATGCTCCTGGTATTAGTACTTTAGGATTTGTATCAGGTACTCTTGCCAACTTTACAGGAATCAGCACTATTGGATTTATCAATGGAACAACTCTGAATGTTACGGGATTCTCTACACTCGGAAGTTTAAGTGCTGGTAATGTTGTTCTTGCTGGTGTAACTACAGGACTCAATGTCCCTGGAATTAATACTCTTGGATTTATTCAGAGCAATACTGTCAATGTCTCTGGATTCTCTACACTTGGAAGCATTAGTGCTGGTAATGTTATTCTTGCTGGAATTGTTACAGGATTAAATGCTCCAGGCATCAGCACTTTTGGTGATATATCTGTCAGTGATTTGCTGATTGCAGGTATTACAACAGGATTAAATGCTTCTGGTATTAGCACTTTAACATCAGTTGAAGGTGTATCCGCAAACTTCAGTGGTATTTCTACTTTAGCATCAATTACAGCAACTAATATTAGTGTTGCTGGTGTAACAACCATAACTGGTGGTCTCAATGCATCTGAAGGTGCAGAATTAGCACGATTAAGAGTCACTGGTATTACAACTCTGGCATCTGCCACTGCTACCAGTGTTGTTGTTGGATCTGCCACAACAATTACTGCTGGTGGTATTGACGCAGGATCTGGTATTGTTACCGCACGACAACTTTCACAATACAGAGCACTTGTAGGAGCAGTAAGTTCTGCAACAGAAACTTTTACCGTAACTGTTGCAAATAAAACATCAAATCACCGTTACTTTGGAACTGGATCTTCTCAAGGATATTTCATTGATGATAAGGAATCTCCATTTATAACCTTAGTACCTGGAAAAACATATCGTTTTGACCAAGCAGATAGCACCAACAGTAATCATCCACTTAGATTTTACTTAGATGTAAATAAAGTAACTCAATTTACCAATAATGTAACAACAAACGGAACTGCTGGTAGTGCTGGTGCATATACTGAAATCACGATTATAGATGCAACACCGATTGTTTTGCATTATCAGTGCTCTGTTCATTCTAATATGGGCAATGCGGTATCTAACTATTCTAATTTTATAGATACTCCTTATCAAATTACTGCTCGTAGTGGAGTCAGTGTTACTGGTGTTGTTACAGCAACATCATTTACTGGTGATGGAGCAAACTTAACAAATACTGGTGCTACTTTAAGTGCTGGTTCTGGTGCTCAGAGAGTTGTATTAACCAGTTTAACTTCTGGTGTTATGACAACTGCAGCTACGGATGCAGAATTATCATATAATTCAACGACGGATACTTTATCTGCAACCAATCTTGTTGTATCGGGTAATATTTCTGTTGGTGGAACTGTTACCTCAATGGATGTTACCAATATTGATTCTGTTGGTATCATTACAGCACAACAAGGTCTTCAGGTTCTTGCAAATGGTATTAATATAATTGGTGTTTCCACACTCTCTGATGGTGTAAATGCATCTCAAGGCGCAGATTTAGCACGATTAAGAGTTACAGGTATCAGCACATTAGGGCAAACCAATACCACTGGATTATCTAATGCAGGTGTATCAACTCTTGGGGATGCGACAGGATCCACATTGGTTGTTTCTGGATTCTCTACATTCTCTGGTGGGGCATCAGCAACGCTCTTAAGTGTATCTGGGTTCTCTACATTCTCTGGTGGGGCATCAGCAACGCTCTTAAATGTATCTGGTGTTACAACTGTTGGAGTTGTAACAGGTGCGACTTCAATTCAAGCAACAAACTTCTACGGTAATGGCAATGGATTAACCAGTCTTAACTCATCACAACTTACAGGAGCACTTCCTGCTCTTGATGGATCTGCACTTACTGGTATTACCGTAGGACAAATATCAGGAAGTGGTATCGTAATACAAGAAGAAGGTACATCTATCGGAACAGCAGGAACAATTAATTTTGTTGGACTTGGTGTAACAGCTACTTTCTCTGCTGGTTTTGCTACAGTGTCAATCACCGCAACTGGAGGTGATGTAGAATCAACTTGGAGAACATATACAGCAGGTATTGCAACTGCTAAATCTGTTGGTGTTAATACCACTAATCTGGATGACTCTGATCTTACAGGTATTGGAAATTCATTCCAAGGATTGTATATTGGTAATGGTATGTTGATTGTTGATAACCAACTCAATGGAAATCACTACATTGGAACCAACTTTAATGGTCTGATGGCAGGTCC
>Ga0172376_10005776_pt1 | contig 13687 bp, 13 predicted proteins | sample Lak35m_FD_121114 | JGI IMG/M metagenome (GOLD analysis project Ga0172376, IMG submission 121114) | Freshwater microbial communities from Kabuno Bay, South-Kivu, Congo - kab_092012_35m | ecosystem: Environmental > Aquatic > Freshwater > Lake | place: Democratic Republic of the Congo: South-Kivu...
AATCCTTCCAACTGTCGGCCAATACTTACCCCGGCGCTGTAACCCAGCTTCAACCCCAACAGGATTCACCGCTTCGTTTCGTGAATACGGATGATTCCATTGATCCGACGTGATGGTCTCGAGGGTATGAGGTGCATTTCGTAGTGGGCTTGATTCAACTGAATAGATGCCTTCTTCCACCTTTCGGATCTCATCCCGAATCGAGATCATCGCCGTGATGAACCGATCGATCTCATGGATGTCTTCACTCTCTGTTGGCTCGATCATGAGCGTTCCTGCGACAGGAAAGCTCATCGTGGGCGCATGAAAGCCGTAGTCCATAAGACGCTTCGCGATGTCATCAACTGTGACGCCAATTCGCTTGGTGATCTCTCTGATATCGATGATGCACTCGTGGGCGATGAAACCACTCTCGCCGCGATAGAGAACTGGGAAGAAGGGATCGAGCCGTTTTGCGATGTAGTTGGCGCTCAAGATCGCAACCTCGGTTGCTCGCTGCAGTCCATCTCCCCCCATAGCCCGGATATAGGCCCACGAGATCGGCAAGATTCCCGCTGAACCAAAAGGTGCTCCGCTGATCGGGCCAGGACCTGAGGCAGGACCTGCCGAGTCATCGAGTGGATGGTTGGGAAGGAAGGGTTCCAGGTGTTTTCGAGCGATAACAGGACCAACTCCCGGTCCTCCCCCGCCGTGAGGAATGCAGAAGGTTTTGTGAAGGTTCAGATGCGAGACATCTGCGCCAAATTTGCCCGGTTGCGAGAGTCCTACAAGCGCGTTGAGATTGGCTCCATCGACATAGACCTGACCGCCAGCCTCGTGGATCTTGGCGCAGATCTCTGTGATCGCTGATTCGAAGACGCCATGCGTCGACGGATAAGTGACCATCAGCGCCGCAAGACGCTCTCGATAGGTTGCAATGGCTTCATCGAGGTGTGCCGCACTGACATTACCCGCCTCGTCGCACTCGATCACCACCACCTGCATCCCAGCCATCACAGCAGAGGCTGCGTTGGTGCCATGAGCACTGGATGGGATCAAGCAAATATCTCGATGTTCATCGCCACGTGAATCGTGGTATCCGCGGATGGCAAGGAGCCCCGCAAACTCCCCTTGAGACCCCGCATTTGGTTGTAGCGAGACAGCGTCGTAACCGGTGATCTTGACCAGCCACTCAGAGAGCTCGTCGATGAGGCGACGCATACCCATCGATTGATTTCGAGGAGCGAAAGGATGGAGTGAAGCAAATTCTGGCCAGGTGACTGCTTCCATTTCCATCGCCGCATTGAGCTTCATCGTGCATGAACCGAGCGGGATCATGGTTCGATCGAGAGCGAGATCTCGATCAGAGAGTGAACGGAGATAGCGCATCATCGCGGTCTCAGAGTGATAGGTATTGAAAATCGGATGCGTGAGATAGGCAGAGACTCTTCCCGTTGCCTCCGTATCTTCGCCCAGCGCTGAAGTAAATGCCGGAAGATCGAAAAGAGTGGCTAGAGTTTCCAAGGTCTTCTCGTCACATGTCTCATCAAAGGAGAGCCCCACTCCCCCATCCACGGCGCGAAGATTGATTCCTATATCAAGAGCCTTCTCGATGTAAGAGGACGCCTGATCCGTCTTGATCACAACGGTGTCAAAAACAGCCCCATCGCTGAGCGAGAATCCTCTTCTTCCCATCGCAACCTTGAAAGCGATGGTCATCCGATGGACCCTCGCTGCGATCGCACGCAGCCCTTGTGGTCCGTGATAGGCCGCGTACATGGTTGCAATGTTGGCCAGGAGGACCTGAGCAGTACAGATATTGCTAGTCGCCTTATCTCGTCGGATATGTTGTTCACGAGTCTGTAGGGCCAACCGGAGCGCAGGATTTCCATAGCTATCGACACTCATCCCAACCAGGCGACCCGGCAACGATCTCTCGAGACCTTCGCGTACTGCCAGGAAACCCGCATGCGGTCCGCCGAATCCCATCGGAACACCAAAGCGTTGCGCAGATCCGTAGCAGATATCTGCTCCCCACTCCCCTGGCGCCGAGATCATGGTGAGAGCGAGGAGATCCGAACCAACGATGACAAACGACCCATCCCTTCGAGCTCTTTCGATGAGAGGGCGGTAATCATGCAAGATGCCATATGTATCGGGACTTTGGATCAGGTAGGCGAAAGCCTCAACCCCCTCGGTTTCTGCAAAGGACTTGAAGGTACGAAGTTCGATCTTCAGTGGCTTCGCTCTTGTCTCAATGACCGCTCGCGTTTGGGGATTGAGATCGTTATGAAGGAAGAAGACCGCATCGTCCAAACCACGCCACGACCTTCGAGCAAGTGTCATCGCCTCAGCAGCCGCGGTTGGCTCGTCGAGCATTGATGCATTGGCGATCGACAGACCGGTGAGATCAGTGACCATGGTTTGGAAAGCAAAGAGTGCTTCGAGTCTTCCTTGACTGATCTCAGGTTGATACGGAGTGTAGGCGGTATACCAAGCCGGATTCTCCAACAAGTTTCGTTTGATCACCGGCGGAGTGATGGTTCCGAAGTAACCGTTGCCGATCATGGAACGGATTGGTTGATTCTCCTCTGCACGCGAACGAAGCTCTGCGAGAACTTCATTCTCTGCAAGTGGTGGCGGCAATTCCTCGGAGAGACGTTGCGAAATCTTGATTGAGTCAGGCAGAACTTTCTCAATGAAAGATACAAGGTCAGCGAAACCCAATTCCATCAGCATCGTATCTATTGCATCGTTGCTCGGCCCTATATGTCGGTCAACGAAAGCAAACTCGCGCGCCTTACTCACCGATCAATGATATGGAAAACGCTTCAATCTCGCCCATCGTGAGTGACGAGGTGATGGAGAGTTGCGACTCAATCGATCGAGCAGAACTAAGCGAGACGGGCCTGTCGACGTTGTGAGAGCTCATCAAGACCTGCAGGAATACGCTCATCACTCAGGGCGACCAGTGTTCCCTCGACCTCATTCCAGACTCTTCCAATTGCAATTCCGAAGACCCCTTGGCCGCCCTGAAGAAGGTCATAGACCTCATCTGAGTTGGTGCACTCGTAAATCGACGAACCATCGCTCATCAGAGTGATGGATGAGAGATCCTCACTCCCCCGGATCTTCAGATGCTCCACTGCTGATCGGATGTTTTGAAGCGAGACCCCAGCGGAGAGGAAGCGCTTGATGACTTTGAGTACGAGGATGTCGCGGAAGCTATAGAGACGAGCGGAACCTGATCCGGATGCACTTCTAACGGACGGCACCACGAGACCGGTGCGGGCCCAGTAATCCAGTTGACGATAAGAAATGCCGGCTGCCTGGCACGCGACAGAGCCACGGTAAGCAACACCTTCGACATCGAGAGGCTTCGATTCGCCCATCTTCTCGCTCACTGATCGCTCCGTCTCAAGGCTTGGGAAGGAAACCTTGTAGGAGAATGCTAAACCTGCAACATCTTGGACACAAGGAACGACACACTCTAAGAATAAAGCGGAACTTTAGGAGGCGAAGTCCTCGGGATTGATCTGGTCAAGGAATTCGCGGAATTTCTCGACCTCCTCTTCCGACTGATCTGGGATCTCGATTCCCGCCTCAGCGAGGAGTTCTTCGCTTGCCAGGATCGGTGAACCGGTTCGAAGTGCCAGAGCGATCGCATCGCTCGGTCTCGATGAGATAGAGACGTCGGCATCCATATTGATCATGGAATAGAAGACACCGTCCTTGAGCTCGGTCAGGTGAACCGAGTCGACCCTGCGACCCATCGACTCGATCAAGTCCTTCATGAGGTCGTGAGTCAAGGGACGAGGTGGCTGGACACCCTGTTGCGCGAAAGCGATTGCGGTTGCCTCGACGGCTCCGACCCAAATCGGTAGGTATCTGTCGCCGCCGATTTCCTTCAAGAGAACGATGGGTTGATTGGAGGGCATCTCAATTCGGACCCCCACCACGTCAACGGCATGGAAGTCCACGCTAACGGCTTTCGGTAAGGCCAGACCTGACCAACGCGGTGTGAAGTTGGACCGAGAGAGCGCTCAGCTCCTTGACCAGTTCATCAGCTCTAGCCTTCGAATCAGTGTTCTTCTGTTTGTACATCGGAGTAACCACCTGCTGAATCAATCCGACTTCGCGGTCTGCAGCGGTTTTGAAGGCACGAAGATGACGCGCCTCAATGCCAAAGCTTGCAAGCGACGCGACCGCGGTCGCGACAGCAAGTGCATCGCCATCGTAGAACCTTCCCTTAGGGGTGATGAGACCATAACCCTCAATCTCAACCAATTGATCATCTGAGAGTTTCGATGAAGTCAATAGTTCCTCACGTGAGAGTCGAATGTCGCTTCTTGGTTGGAAGTTCTCGGGGCTTAGTTGATCTCCGCCAGCGATTCTTACCGTTGGCATGCTACCCGCTTGTGTTGGCGGGGTAAGACCACGATCAAGTGCATCAAGGTTCTCTTTGATCACTTTCAACGGGAGATATGCATCGCGCTGCGCCAGGAGAACGTAACGAAGTCTCTCAAGATCGACGCTAGTGAACTTCCTATAACCGGATGGAGTTCGCTGTGGATCGATCAAACCTTCCGCTTCCAAGAACCTGATCTTGGAGATCGTCACATCTGGAAATTCGGACCTCAATTTGCTCAGTACTTCACCGATACTCAGATATGCACGGGCCGGAACGCTCATTGAGAAATTCTCACCTTTCGATTCATCTTCACCTGATCACACCGAAGACTCACTTCTTTATTGACTTCTATTCAACGCGAAAGCCACTGAAACCCTGACCCTCAACTTGAGGGCAACGCTATTGCTCCCCCGTGGAGCGGTCAAGCGCGCTATTTCCCGATCAATGCCTTGTACTCGGCTGGGGAAAGAAGCTCTCCGTCAGTGGAACCCTCCACTTCCGCGATCCAACCACTCTGGTAAGGATCCTTGTTCATCGTCTCCGGAGTTTGATTGAGCGCATCATTGACTCGGATGACTGAACCAGAGACCGGGGCGTAAATCTCAGAGACGCTCTTTGTAGATTCAACCTCGCCACAAACCCTCCCAGCAACAAGCGCATCGCCGACTGCTGGCAGTTGAATGTAGACGATGTCCCCAAGAGCCGATTGCGCATAATCAGTGATGCCAAATTGGACCACGCCTTCGGAAGTCTTTTCAACCCACTCATGTTCTTTCGTGTATTGAAGACCCTCGGGAACTAGAGACACATTCAACCTCCACGGGAATCTTGCCTCACTGTGAGTAAGAGCTTCGAACGGCTCAGACCCTATTGCTTCTCTCTACTCCCATCAACTCGCCCACGAGCTTGGGCAAGGTCTCGAAGGCCTTCTCGAAGGTACACGAAGCCGGTATAGAGGTAGAGGCCTATCCCCCAAGCGGAGAAGGCCCACCCGAGTATGAAGGATGATTCAGCAACCCAGGGCGTATTGCTTCTAGTCAGCAGCAAGAAGGGAAAGGCATAAAGAAGATTGAAGGTTGCTGCTTTTCCAAGGTAAGTCACCGTGAAAGGTGGAAGATCTCTTCTCTTCATGACGATCAAGAGAATCCCAAGAATGATGTCACGACCAACGATGACGAGAACGACAGCGATCGGGAGCAGTTCAAGATCCCATAAAGAAAAAAGAATCACCACGATGTACAAGCGATCAGCGGCCGGATCCAGAAGCTCACCTAGGCGACTGGTTTGATTGAAGCGTCGGGCGATCTTGCCGTCGAAGTAATCCGTCGCCCCTGCAACTACAAGGGTCAGAACTGCCCATCCGTACCTCTCACTCTCAATGAGCAGGAGGTAGATCGGCACCCCAACCAGCCTGAGCACCGAAAGGGCATTGGGTACTGTCAGTACCGAACTCTTCACGTCGGGACGGCGGGATTTGAACCCGCGACCACATGACCCCCAGCCATGTGCGCTACCAAGCTGCGCTACGTCCCGTGGTGCCGGATGTTACCCGGCGCTATCGATCGTCCTTGAGCCGAACCGAGATCTTGATGGGAGACCCTTCGAAACCGAACTCTTCTCGCAAACGGCGCTCTATGAAGCGCCTATAACTCGTCTCGAGGAATCCAGTTGCGAAGATCACGAAGGTCGGCGGAGCCACCTGCACTTGGGAGCAGTATTGGATCTTCGGTTGCTTGCCTCCTCGAACCGGAGGGGGGTTCTCACCGACCAAAGAACCTATGAAGGCATTGAGCTTGCTGGTGGGGATCCTTGAGCGCCACGCTTGGAGCGCTCGTTCGATCGCCGGGAAGATGCGGTCTCGATGCCATCCTGTCTTGGCTGAGATATTGATCCGTGACGCCCACTCAACCTGTACGAAGTTGCGTTCGACCTCGCGGTCGAAGAGAACTCGCCGATCTTCGTCCATCAGATCCCACTTATTCATGATGACGACAAGGGCCTTTCCAGAATCCTCAATGGAGCTGATCAAACGAAGGTCCTGCTCTGCAATAGGTTCCGAAGCATCTACGACCAACAGACCTAGGTCCGCCTCATCCAACGCCCGCTGGCTTCGAACGACGGCGTAGTAGTCAGCTCCCTCATCTTGGTGAGAGCGACGCCGGATTCCGGCGGTATCAACGAAGCGATAAGTAACACCATCTCGCTCGATTCGCTCGTCGACAGGATCGCGTGTCGTACCTGCGATCTCTGAGACGAGTGATCGATCACTTCCCACCAATGCGTTGAGAAGACTTGACTTACCGACATTGGGCTTGCCGATGATGGCGATGCGAACAGCATCATCATCACGCCTGCCTCGTCCATATGAAGGAAGTGAACGGACGATCTCATCAAGGAGATCACCACTTCTGCGACCATGGAGAGCCGACACGAAGTGAGGTTCGCCTAATCCGAGGCTCCAGAATTCATGGCCACGTAATTCGTCGCTTTCATTATCGACCTTATTGACGACCAACATGATGGGAACGTCGAGCCTCCGCAAGTTACCGACAATTGCTTCATCCTGCTCAATCAGTCCAGTTTGACCATCAGCTACGAAGATGATCATGTCAGCATCGCGAGTCGATGCCAGCGAGCGATCCGCCGCAGTGGCATCAAGGCCTTCAAGCGCACGATCAAGTCCACCCGTATCCACAATCACAAAGTCGCGCCCATTCCAACTCGCCTGGTGCTCCACCTGGTCGCGGGTGATTCCGGGACGATCCTCAGTTATCGCATCGCCTCTGCCAGTGATGCGATTGATAAGACTCGACTTGCCCACATTGGGTCGTCCGATCAGGACCACCTTCGGGATGCCAACGAGCTTGCGATCGATAATCACCTGCCAAATGAAATCGACGGTCTCCTCCAAATTCATCTCAGTGGAGTCCACTTCGATCGCATCCTCTGGCACTTGATACGGAGAAGCAGCACGGGTCGAATCAATTCGATCGCGGTCGGCAAGACTCGCGGCAACAGAATCTCCACTCTGCGCGATCTCAAGCGCTCGACGGGCGGCTCGGGCGGATAAATCAGCGAAAAGATGGATCTTCAGGTCAGCCTCTGGAATGACGGTCGAACCGATGTCCCTGCCTTCCACAACTATTCCGGAAGATGCTTTGTCGATAAGACGATGCTGCATCTTCAGTAACGCAACTCTGACTTCCGGTTGCGCGGCAACAAGACTCACTTCCCTTGTAACTTGCTCCTCACGGATCTCCAATGTCACGTCTCGACCATCAAGTGAGAATTTCTGATCTGCGGGATCGAGCGAGACTTTGAACTCTGCTTGGTTGATAGCCGCGACCAAATCCTGACCTGACATCTTGGAATTTATGGCAAGAAGCGTCGTCATTCGATAGAGCGCACCGGTGTCCAGATAGTTCCAGCCGGCTCGTTTTGCTAGCGCTTTGCATGTTGACGATTTTCCGGTTCCACTTGGACCGTCAATCGCGATTCGAATCTTCCTCACTGTTGCCGACCGTTGATATGAAAACGCCAGTCATGCTCCTTCAATGCAGAAGCAAAGATATCCATTTGATTAGGTGCGACAGCAATCGTGATCAAACCAGTCTCCTGATTGGGAGTATGTTCGATATCCAAATCTTCAACGTTCACCCCATGTTCACCGCATAGCGCAAAAAGTTGCCCAAGAACTCCCGGTCTATCATCGATGACAATTCGAAAATGCGCATAGTCACGGGCTACACCACCATGTTTTCCCCCGATAAGTTTGCGCCCTTCTTGACCTTCTTTGAAAAGTTGAACTATGGAACTAATGTCCATTGAATCAACCGCAACTTCTAGTCTTCTCAGTAGCTTTTGAAAATCTGAGATGACATTCTTTATCTCGGTCGCATTCAAAGCGATGATCTGGCTCCATAAAGCAGGATCTGAATTCGCAAGGCGCGTTACATCCCTCAGGCCCTGTCCCGACAAGGTCACTCCATCACCTGCGCTAAGAAGCATGCCCGACAAGAGGGTGCTGAGAATCTGCGGGAAATGAGAGATCCTTGCAAAGAGGTAATCGTGGTCGGCAGGCTCCATGCGATGTGGGACGGCACCCATCGCTTCGATCAGCGCCTTCACTTCCTCGATGTCGCCAGGGGTGTTTCCCTCAAGAGGGGTGATGATCCACGGTCTGCCCTCAAAGAGATCCCCTTGTGCCGACTCTGGACCCCCCACTTCCCTACCCGCAATCGGATGCGAAGGGAGAAACCGTCGAGATTCATCCGATAAATCTAGGACTTCAGCTATCACTTTAGTCTTGATGCTGCTTACGTCTACAACAATAGAGTCCGAAAACCGACTCAATGCGCTCGCACATGTTTCGGCAGTTGTTAAGGGAGAGACTGCGACAAAAACAACTCTGGGGGCCGTCACAACCTCAGAACTTTGAATGAGATCGCGCGCCAGAGTCTGATTTCCCAGGGAAGAGTCCTCGACGGAAACTGAAACACCCAAAGCTTTCAATTTGAGAGCTATCGATGTCCCGACAAGACCCGCACCAATGACATGAACATTGGCGGGAAGTGGCGCGCTCACTGCGCCAAGTCTTTTCTCAGCGCCTCGGCCCCATCAAGGTAAACGTGATGAATCTCGGAGCGATTCTTGGATGTCTCTACGTGAACCAGAACCCTCACGACTCGCGGCAAGGCTCCTGGCACGTCAATCTCGACCGCGCATATCAAGGGAAGATCGCCTACTGGAAGAGAACGGGCGGCAGCCGCAGGAAAATCAGCGGTCAAATCCGGTGTCGCCGTCAGGAGGACGGAGATGCCATCTGAAAAGCTCAAATCGTTGGCCGAGAAGACTTCGCTCAGTAGCTTGGGAACCGCCTCATACAAGGCCGCCGCTGACCCATCCCGAACCTGGATTGCACCCCGAATCGCACGAACGGCCATGGGTCTAGGGTACTTGTTGGCTTCTCTGGAGATCGTAAATTGCAAGAAATGTCGTATCAGGAAATCGATAAAACGTTCTAACGTCTAGTAGAGAAACGGTCAATTGTGAAGGAGCCTCGTACCCCGAGACCCGACTAGGCCTCGATCAGGAAAGTCGACATCCCGACAAATCTTGTACTTCCCGTGCGCCAAGATATCGATAAAACGCTATTCAGGGCAGACCCGGAACATCTATTTACTAAGAAATAGATTTATCGATAAACTAATAGATTAGTAAAACGAGGTAACTATTTACAGTTGTATTGATTCAGGGTCAATCGATTTCCACTCTCCTGGTCTCATTCTTCCAAGAAGGACTCCGCCGACTCGAACCCGCTTTAAGCCCAATACTTGGCAACCCAAACCATCAAAGGCCCTTCTCAGAATTCTGTTTCGGCCATCGTGGATCGAAACCCGCACCCTTGCTCCTTCCATGAGAGTTACCGAGTCCGCCCTGAAGAGCCCGTCCTCCAATTGAATACCTTTCAAGAGCTTTTCTTGATCCTCAGGAGCAAGTACCCGATCCAAATCCATCACGTATTCCTTTGAGACTTCATATCTGGGATGGACTATTCGATTCGCCCAATCTCCATCATTGGTTAGCAGGAGCAGCCCCTCACTCTCCTGGTCGAGTCGACCCACGTGAAAGAGCGCCATCGCCCCCATTTCTTGGATATACCCTTGAAGAGTCTCTCCGGGACCCGACATGCTAGACAAAACACCTCTAGGTTTATAAAACGCTATGTAAGACTTGGTCTTTTGAGTGCTTATCGTCAAACCTTGAACTGTAACATTATCATTTATCGGATTTATTCTGACACCCAACTCCTTGATGACGCGACCATTGACCGTAACCTGACCTGATTCAATCAATTGGTCCGCCTTGCGTCGACTGGCAATCCCTGACTGTGCGATGAACTTGTTCAACCGAACAAGTTCACTCCGTGAGGGTTGCGATGACTTCATCAAGGGCTTCCAGGTCCGGCAGGAATGGGGCCAGGGCGGGAAGTTCCGACACGCTATTCAATCCCAGCCTTTGGAGGAAATAGTTCGTGGTCGAATAGAGAGTGGAACCAGTCTCGTACTCCACGCCCGACTCTTCAACCAGCCCTCGTGTTACGAGGGTCTTCATCACAGCCTCAACATTCACTCCCCGGATCGCGGAAATGCGGGCCCTCGACACAGGCTGTCGATAAGCGATCACGGCAAGAGTTTCGAGGGCTGCCTGGGACAGGTGAGCTGGTTGCCCGTCGACGACGAACCTCTCAACATAGGCCACCTGGGAAGGCGAAGAGTAAAACCGCCATCCCCCTGCGACATTGCGCAATTCGAACCCATGGCCACGCTCTTGATACTCCTGACGCATTCGATTGAGGTTTACCTCGATCTCCTCGATCGGTACCTCCGTTATCTGGGCCAGAATCCCCGTCGAAACGGGTTCTTCAACCACCATCAAAATCGCCTCAAGGGCACCTTGAAGTTCTGATTCATTCATTATCGGCTTCTTCCTCTTGAATCGGAGCTCGATCGAACTCATCTGAAATGCTCAGAACCCGATCTTCCGGTGCGATCCACTCTACGGTCAGCTCACCAAAAGAGATGACCTGTTGAAACCTGATCGCGCCTTCCTTGTAAAGTTCCAGAAGGCCCAAGAATCGGGCAATTACGACAAATCGGCTAGTTTCACCCTCAGTCAGACCCCTGAAAGTGAGCACCTTTCGCTCTTTCAGGAGAGCTGCGATCTCCAAAGCCTGCTCGGCCACCGAGACTAAGGGCAAGTGAAGATGTTGAACCGAAAGCGTCGGATCGGTCCTGGGTGTTAATGCTCGTTCCGCCAAGGCTGCGAACCGATCAGGCGAAAGCCCAAGCACTACCTCAGGAAGTAGCGCAGCCAAGTGGGGTTCCAGGGACACCGTGCGAGGAAAGGTCTTCTCCCCCTCTTCGATCTTGGCTTGGAAGATGTCCGCGATCTGTTTGAAAGCTCGGTATTGCAATAGTCGTGCAAAGAGAAGATCTCGCGCCTCTAGAAAGGCGAGGTCGGCTTCATCATCGATCTCGCCACTCGGTAGAAGGCGAGCTGCCTTCAAATCCAAAAGCGTCGCTGCCACAACAAGGAATTCGGTCGCTTGATCAAGCAACCAACCCTCACCCTCTTGTTCAAGGTTACGGATGTGCGAGATGAATTCGTCTGTTACTACTCCCAGCGCAACTTCAGTGATGTCGAGCTTGTGCTTGGCGATCAACTGAAGCAGCAGATCAAATGGTCCGTCAAAGACCTCCAAGTGCACACTGAAACCAGGCAGTCTGCCTTCTGCTGTTTGCACCGAGGCATTTTCCACTTGCATAACCTACTTGACTCTCGCCGAATATGTCGGGAGCTTGCATCCGTTCTCAGATGTGAATAGGCTCAGCGAAAGTTGTTAGAGAGGTAACTCGATTGAGCGCTAAGTCGATTTTTTCTGACGAGGACGTCACCACCACCTCATCAGTTCTTGGCAAGAAGTCGCCTTCATTTCCGGAGCCGCGTCCCCTTCAGGGCCACGGCAACGCCACCATAATCTCGGTTGTCAATCAAAAGGGTGGTGTTGGTAAAACGACAACAACCATCAACCTCGGTGCTTCTCTTGCAGAACTTGGACGGCGAGTACTTCTTGTGGACTTCGACCCACAACACTCGCTGTCTGTTGGATTAGGGATATCCACACGAAATCTCGAAGGATCCATCTATAACTTGATGCTTGATGAGTCAACGCGCATCGAAGACTTCTTATTGAAGACCAATGTCCCAGGTATGGACATGATTCCAAGCCATGAGGACCTAGCGGCGGCTGAAGGGGCATTGGTCTCCGTGATCGCGCGCGAGAAGGTGCTGAAACGTGTCTTGGATTCGGTTGCAGATTATTACGATGTGATTCTGATCGATTGCCAACCCTCCTTAGGGTTGCTCACTATCAATGCCCTGACCGCATCGAAATACGTCATCGTTCCACTAGAGTGTGAATACTTCGCTCTACGTGGCGTAGCGCTCCTGGTCGACATCATTGGGAAAGTGCAGAAGAACACCAATCCAAATCTCGAGATCCTTGGCATCTTGCCAACTCTGTACGATCGCAAGACGGTACATAGCCGTGAGGTCTTAGAGCGAATCCTTGAAGCCTTCCCAACCGGTGTCTTCGACACCATCATCTCCAGAACGGTGCGATTCCCTGAAACGACAGTCGCGGGAGAACCCATCACAACCTTCGCGAGCAGTTCAGCCGGTGCATCGGCATATAGGCGGCTGGCACGCGAAATCATCCACATGGGCGTTGCTCAAGGAACAAACGAGAAGATTAGAAAAGCTGGAGCAAGATGATGAGCCGCAGAGTGACACTCCCCGGTGCCGACGAACTGTTTCGAAAGACCACGCTTGCGGCGGTACCTGAGGTCGAGTCAGAGGTCCAACGTGAGTCCTCACCAGTCCCCACTGCGCCATCACAGAAGAAGGCGGTAAGGACTACGGCTCGAAGGAAACCGAACCAGATCGATAGATCCCCATCAGGACGTGAGAAGCACGACGAGAAGATCACCGTCTATCTCTCACCAGATGAACTCTTTGATCTGGAGCAAGCACGGTTGATGCTTCGTGGTGATCTCGGACTTGCCGTCGATCGTGGTCGCATCGTTCGGGAGGCGCTTGCGGTTGTTATCGCAGACCTCGAAAGTAAGGGCGACCAAAGCATCATCGCCCGTCGTCTGCGCGGGAGATAGATCTAGGTCGCACGCGGGTGCGCTACAGCATGGGTTTCGCGCAGTACATCACCGGTCACCATGGTGTAGATCTGTGTCGTCACAACCGAAGAATGGCCGAGCAACTCCTGCACTGATCGAACATCTGCGCCGCGTTCGAGCATGTGCGTTGCGAAGGCATGTCGCAGAGTATGTGGCGTCACCTCAGCTTCGATTCCAGCACGTTTCGCCGCCCGCTTGATGACCTGCCAAACTCCTTGCCGACTGAGCCTCTTGCCTCGACCGTTGAGAAAAAGAGCAGGTTCGGCGACTCCTCCCACCAGCACGGGTCGAGATCGGACTAGGTAATCTCGACAGGCCTTAGCGGCATGTTCACCGATCGGAACCATCCTCTCCTTGCCACCCTTTCCTTTGATTTGCAGGAAAGAGGTACCAGTCGATTCGTTCACCAATTGACCGACATCAAGGGAGGTGCACTCGGAGACGCGCATCCCCGCGCTGTAGAGGGCTTCAAGGATGGCACGATCCCTGATTCCGACAACCGAATCATCAGGACTTTCCAAGAGTCGCCGAATGGCCTCGTACG
>Ga0172376_10005777_pt1 | contig 13687 bp, 3 predicted proteins | sample Lak35m_FD_121114 | JGI IMG/M metagenome (GOLD analysis project Ga0172376, IMG submission 121114) | Freshwater microbial communities from Kabuno Bay, South-Kivu, Congo - kab_092012_35m | ecosystem: Environmental > Aquatic > Freshwater > Lake | place: Democratic Republic of the Congo: South-Kivu...
CAGGCGGGCTTGTTCGATCTGCACGAGAGCTGCGAGGACACAGACGATGACGACTATTAAGAGTTTTTATTTGGTTGCGGTTTTTATAAAACCTTAAGTACTCGAGCACGCAAGTTATGAGTTTGTTTTTTGCCCTGCTACCGCTCCTTGAGGTATTTGTAGAAGGGCATGTTCTGCTCGCGTTGCAGGTGGAGGGTAGGTGCGCCGTCTATGATGACTGGGATCGCGACGCTGACGAGGTTAGTGTTTGCTGTGCTAATGTTGACGTTGACGCGAGAGTCGGAGTCCGCCTTGTCGTCCTCTGCAGTGCTCTTACCTGGAACACTGTCCTTGGTGGCGATTGTGCATATGACAGAGACGCGGTTTTCAAAGACATGTGCGCTTGTCCTGGAGCCGCCAAAATAGTAGAAGCAGCGGAGGTAGCACACTGTTTCCTCGGGCATGTTATTGTGTAAATGCGCTGAGACTGGAAGCATTACTTTGAGGTTCTGTTTCTCAATATGCATGAGCACATGCGCGTATGATTTCGCAGAGATGCGAATCCAGAGCTCAGTTCCCTCAGGCACCATGCAGCGCGACATAGTTATAAAATCGATGGATAATTTGTCTTCAATCACTCGAGAGTCGAGAGTCGACTGATACATAGCATTGTAGTGACCGTTGTGTAGGAAGGCTTGTTCAGTTTCCATTGTGAGTGCCCAGCAGAGTTCGTATACAGGGTGCTCTGGCGAGGGGTGACATTCAAAACTAAAGTCGGAAACTTGAAACGTGAGATTGTTTGTGGTCAAATGATGTGTTGTCCTATCGTAGTCTTGCATTTGCTCAAGTAGTTTTGGATCCTGCGTGACGCGGTACTGCTCCTCGAGTTGATCGAGGTAATGCGCGTCTGTGTGAAGCATGTGCAGCGAAGCCATCCATGCGCGCTGTCCTGGCATGTCCTTTTTTGGGTTTATCTGCACGGCGCCGATTGCTTTGTCAGGGTCTGCCGTGATCATGTAGTAGCCACCAGCCTGTGTGTACACAAAGTCGCTCGTGTCGACTTGGTGTGTGTGGTTTTCCAGTTGCTGCACGGAGCTGAAGTGCACGCGCACGCCGTCTTTGCGCGCCCAGATGTGGATGCCATGGCTTTCGACTTGCAAGCTTTCCTCGCTGTCATAGAAAATTTCCATGTCGTCGAGAGCAAGGCGCCTCTGATGGTGGTCGAGCTTTGCAAAAAGATTGGCACAGTGCTCCTGAAGCCAGAGCCGTTCAAGAAAGACACTACAAAAGTGCCTGACACGGTGCGCACGGGCGTAGAGGTGGTCGGAGGTGCTGGCGTACAAAGTCGTGTTACATAGCAGACTGTCCGTGTCCGTGTATGTAAAGAACCACGACGCGAAGAACTTGAGCAGCACTGGCCAGTGCATGACGGGAAACATGTAAAAAGGCAGACGCTTGTCATCGTTGTAAGTTATGTCGAAGACTACGCGGAGCGCTGAAGCCTCGAGCTTAAGGCCGTGGCGGAAGAACTTGGCAAAGTTGCAGCTTGGCAGCTCGGCCTCGTCTGCGGGCAGCTGCTGGAAGAACGTGTTGCTCGTGTTCGAGGGTGTTTGCACGTTAGCGTTAGACCTCTTGTTTGCGTCTGCTATTTCCTGGAAGAAGTCAGCAGCTGCGTCCCACTTGTGTGTAGATGTTACTGGGCGCAGGCGCATGCGTCCGTCGCAGAAGCTTATAGTAAAGAGCCATGCGTGCTCGAAGGTGACGCACGGAATCTCGCGCTTGTCGCGCACGACGCAGTCTGTGAGCGTTGGCTGGAGGTGCTGGAACTCTTCAAAGCGGATGCTGGTTCCGAGGTTGAGCATTGCCAAGGCAAACAAATTCTCGGGAAATTCTGCTTCCAAAAAGACGCTAAGGCTCTCCTCCTTTTCAGCGCGCTCGGCAAAGCGCTTATGCGCGACGGCCATGTACTTCTGCAGGTCGCTGGTGTGCGCAACGGCCTCTGGCGGAAACGGAAACAGGTGAGCAGGGGCGTGTATGATGTGCTGACTCTTGCCAATGACGGTGTCGTAGTAGAGAGCAAAGCGCCCGTTGGTGCACTGTGCAACCGTCCAGTTGTCTTTGCTAGCCAGGCGCGAGTCAATCGATAGCATGTTGTCCGAGCGCTGCACATTGTCGCGCTGACTGGCGTCGGACAGGGTGTCGACGTCGAAGCGACTGTCCGTGGAGTCGATGTGCAAGCGGCTGTCATACTCAATGACTGCAGGAGACTGCGAGTTCCAGCCTGGCGAGCAGATGGGCAGCACGAGGTGCCCGTCGTTGGCCGGAATCATGGCCTTTTCTATGCTCGTGTGCAACAGCATGCTGAGGATGCCGAGGCTCATGTGCGATACGTTGCGCAGATGCACACAGGACACAAACTCTGCATTCTCGTGCGCGGTGCGATTCCAGTCGGCTGTGACGCCAAGACCCTGGAGGAGCACGTAGTGTACGACGCTCATTGCAATGTTGGCGCAGACGCTGTCGGTTGTGTTGTTGTTGACACCAGGGCAGCACATAAGCTGGAAAGGACGCTTCAGATTCATGACCTGCTGTTTCCAAGAGTCATTCGAGTGAATTGTCAAATGTTTTTCTTTGTTGTACGGATCCATGATTTTTGTAAAAAACCCTTCGACGGTTGTGTTGACAGTGAGTCCACTCTGTAGCAAGAAGCCCTTGATGATTCCGTCGCAGGAACTGGCGTTCGAAATAGTCGTGTCCCACCACAGTCCTGTGTAAGGCACAAAGTCAAACTTGATTTTGTGCATGTCGTTGGTGGCCGTGCTAGCCTCAGGTAGCAGTGTGCCTTTGCGAACTTTTTTCCAGAACTCGACCGTGTCCTGAGACGGCAAAATATTTTTTCGCATGGACGTGCCGGAGTTAAAGGCCGCGCCGATTGCGCCTGTTTTGAGACGCCTGTCGTTCTCTGTCGGCTTCTGCGCAAAAGCCATAACTGTGGCCATGACGCGGTTTGGCGTGCCGCAGATGTTGAAGTCTTTGGCGGGCATCTGCTGTCCATCCTTAGGAACACCGAATCCTTTGATTGTTTCTGTGTTGCAGAAAAACATGCGAGGCCTCACGTACACCGAAGCACTTTTGTCGATACGCCGTGCTGAACCTACTGCGGCATTCGACGTACTGTTGACCCAGTTATTGTGATCCATGTACTCCGCAAGGGCCTCCATGGTTTTGGGACTCAAATCGTTGACTGCCACGTTTTGCATCGGATGTTTCGCCTGACGCTCTGAGACAACGCTCGAATCGTATACACAAGGGGCAATGTGGTCGCAGAAGGCCAGATACTGCTGTTGCTCCTCCTTCGTGAGCGTTTCATAATGGCCGCGACAAACAAGCGAAAGGATGCGCAGCGGGCACGTGTGCTGGAACGATGTAAAGTGGTACACGAAGCAGCACATGATCATGAAGTTGTAGTCGAGGACGGCGCTGGCAAGCCAGAGGTGGAGGGCGGCCAGCATGGACATGATTGACATGGAGTTGGTCATGAGGCAGCGGATTCCGAGGATGTACGCCAGGTGCAGGTCGAGAGGCCAGCCGTCGCTGGCGCGCGACAATGCTGCAAGCATTGAGTTGCTGAGCGTGAAGAGGACGTGCATGGAAACGTGCAGGACTCGCGCCCACGGACCATTCGCGTTGCGATGCCAGTAGTCGTTCGAGCTCTCGAGGAAGTCGCGGCGCATGCCGCTAATGAGCGTGCCGACAGAACACTCGACGCGGCGAAACACGGCTTTGATGCAGAAGTTGTACATCTGGGCATCGTGCGTCAGACAGGAGAGCATAAGCGCCGCGTCGCGCCGCAGCCATTGCAGCAGCAGGAAGAAGGGCATGTTATTGAGCGCTTCTTCGCGACCTACAATCTTGATGTTTGTGCGAACGTTGCTTGAGCACATCTGGTGCGCAAGAAGTGCCTGGCTGGATCGCGACGCAGCCTCCTGGCGCTCTTCGTCTGTCATGTCGGCAAAGGTGCACGGCAGCGAGTGCTTGATGGCCGTTGATGATTCGGCGTTTGGCACCACAATGGTAAAGCCGTTGTCCTTGTCCTGCGTGCTCGAGGCGATGTTCATCCAGCGGCCACCCTCTACGGCGGAGGCGGGTGTGGACTTTGCAGGACGGTTGCCTGTGAGCACGATGACTGGCAGTGGTTTGAGGCGCTCGATCTGCAGATTCTCCATGTTGTGTGTCGTGCACCACGACCCCTGCGTGACGCCGCTTTCGGCGCCAACCTGCACGTCGCCACTGTGTGCCATAAGAGACTCCATCCACGCTATCTGATCCTCGTCGTTTTTGAAGAGCTCTGTGAAGTGGCCGTTGTTGGAGAGCTCGGTCTGGAACGCAGTGCCGATGATTTCGCGCTTGGAGTTCACCTGCACGCCCGAGCCCTGCAACGTAGAAAAGCTCATTCTGCTTACTTGCTTGTGCTGCGTGTCCATCATCATGCTGGCCATCTGCTTGAGCTCCGGCGTGATGCTGATGTGCGACACGTATCCGACAAAGAGCTGCATTGCAAAGGAGATTGTCGTGTCGGCGCCAGCACCTGGGCTCTTTTCCGTGACCTTGATGACTTCCGTTCTGCCATTCCGCGTGTCGTCCTGCTTCAGGAGGTCAACAGTGCCGGCCATGTCGATAATGCGCAGGGTCATGCCGTAGGCGCCCTTGCGGTTCTCTGTGTGCGCCATGGTGCAACAGATGAAAAGCCACACGAGGAGCTGGTTCATGTAAGACACGTCGGCATCGAGGCGCACGAAGGAGTCGTTCAAGTACACGGAGGACAGCGTGCTGGAGCACAGCAGGCCCTGCCAGCCTGCTGTCTGGACGTCGTGCTCAAGAGCAAGGACGCTTCTGTACGCGTCTAGCCACTTGTCCCTGAGGTGGTTCTGCTTCTTGAGGTCGTTGATGTTGAGTGCGGCAATCTTCCACTGCTTGAGCTCTGTGTTTTGCATGCTGACAAGTGCGTTTTTTAACGAGGTGTTGATTTTGTGAATGACGGAGCGGAAGAGCAAGGCGAGGCGCGCGCTGTCAAGCACAGTGGCCAAGGCCTTGTGCACTGTGTTGCGCTCCTTGCCGACAAGCTGCAGAATCTCCTGGAGACGCGGGCTTGTGCCGACAAGGCGAGACGCCGGGGACGCAAGTGCATAGTCGCCTATGAGTTCAAAGAGCCACTGAATGCTCTCGTGCTGCTCGTCCAAGGTTGGCATCGTAATCTTCATCCACTCGATGTCCGGAATCCACTTTGACGTGTGCAGCATGACGTCAAGCGGGTCCAACCCGGACGCGCGGTCCTTGGCGTTTGTGAGCCAGATCTTAACAAGACGGCAGAGCTGCTGCGGCTGAGGCCAGCGCGAAATTTCTTCGCCCTTTTTGCGGCTGGCGTCTGCGCGCTCCTCCTCAAGCGACTTGCTGTTGTCCATCCGGATTTTGATCCAGATGCCGGAGTTGCGCAGCCAGCCCTCGCCGACGGGCATGAACATGCAGGTCTCGTCTTCGGACGAGATGTGCGCACGCCGCCACTGGAAGAGCTGCTCCTGAATCTCGGCGCGCTCTTGAGCAGTGTACCAGAGATTCAGGTATTCTAAAATTTGCTTATCCATGCTCCGATGGCTGATTTTCCAGTACATCTGTCCGTGGAAAAAGTCGAGCGACGTGAGCGACGGCAGATGCGCCTCGCGCCAGTGCGAGCGGTCGTGCAGCGTCTCCTTAAAGATGAGACGGTAGTGCGCCTTGCGAGCTTCTGTCACGCAGGAGATGTAGGACTTCCACTCGGCCATCTCAGCTTTGTCGCGCACGTCCATGCGCATGCCACCAAGTTGCACGTTATACAGCTTGCGGGTGTTGCAGAATCTGAAGAAGCCCTCGACCATCCTCGACTCTGGCGTAACGTCGGCGGCCCCGACGCTGTCAGTGCCGTACAGCTTGTCTCCTGTGCATGTCTCAAGCCCAAGCACAGACCGCATCTCTCGAAAGGCGTCGGTAAGCAGAGTGGCAGCAGTGGCGTTGTTCTCGGCCACGCTGCGCAAGAACAGCAGCGGGTCGTTGGCAGGCGAGGTGGCTATGATGTAGATGCCCTCAATGCTGACGGTGGTCAGCTGTTTCTGCTCTGAGTCCCACGCGGGCAGCACGTCCTTGTACAGGAACAAGCGAAGGGTGCTCGTGTCGGTCGAAGAGTGCTCATCCTCTTTGATGCTGTCGCCCATCTGCGCCGGGTCGTTGACCTGGCAGCGCGCGTGCACAATGTGCGACAACCCGGCCCATCCCTGGTCTTCGCACACAGCGTCAAAATCGGTGCACTGCGGATGCCGGCTACTCCACACCTTGCGCACGAGGCGAAGGTCGACGTCCTGCACCGCGCAGTATCCGGCCTTGCGCTGCGCCTCCTGGAAGTTGTATGCGCGCTTCATCTGCACCCCGCACTGCACCCTCGTCAGACCGACCTTGCCTTTTGCAAACCAGTCTACACGGTCCGTTGTCGTGACATGCAGCAGCTCGTCGCCGCGGTTGCCCTGTTTCGCCATACTGAGCATCTCCAGCAACCGCAGCGTCGTGTCGCTCACGTTGCTCGCCTCCTCGCCGCAGGTTATGCGCCACAGCACGTCGACGGCGCAGCCCTGCAGACCGCCGTTGGGCCCGCCGTGCATCGCGAGCTCGAGCTCGCGCGACGAGCGCTGCAGGCCGACAAAAACCTGCTCGTAGTGCTTGCCCTCCATGAGGTCTAGCTCCGTCTGCTCGTGCAGAACGCGAATGCAGTGCAGCACTTTTGCAGTCGAGTTCGTGAATGAACGCCGGGGGTCGAGCTGCGTGTTAGGCACGTCTGTGCTGACAGATTTGAGCATGTACGTCTCGTCGACAGGCACGCTGAATCTTTGCGCAAAGTGATATTGCCTCTCTTCGCTGTCGATCCAGGTCGCGTGCTCGTTGCTTCCAAAGGCGCCCTCCGCCAATCGCCCGTAGACGCCCCCGAAGTCGAAAAGTTTTCGCTCCTGCTGCATTTTCCACGGCGTGACGACGTCTGCAAAAGGCAGAAAAAACGGCGCCTTGCTCCTGTACTCGAAAACAGTGCGCCTGGTGTCGCCGCGCCCGCGCTCGTGCACAACGACGAGGTCGCGCTGCTTCGAACGCTCCTTCTTCTTGGTAGCATCAGGGTCGCCCGAGTCGTACCCGCTTCGCCTGCCATCGCTTGCGCGCTTCTTGCGACGCCGCTCGGACAAAACGTCGCTGCCGGACTCAGACTCATCGCTGTCCGCGTCGCGGGCGCGCTGCTCACAGCCTGTCGTGTCGTGTTCGTCGTTGCAGATAAAGCGTTCGTCGCTAGAGTCTGCCTCCGGCTCCGACTCCTGCTCGTTGTCTGTCACTTCAATGTCCTCGACGTCGGCTCCGTGCTCTTCCATCACGTCCTCGTCTGCGTTTTCGTCCATCGTGTCCTCGTCGATCGCGCGGGAAGTTGCGCGCCGCGACTGCTTGCTTGCAGCATTGCGCGCCGCCTTGCGCGCCGCCTTGCGCGCCGCGCTGCTGTGCAGCCCGCTGCGCTCCACTGACGGCACGCTGCTGTGCGCGAGCGTGCTGCGCGTGTCTGCGGCTCTGCCTGTGCCGCCCGCCGCAGGCCCGCCAGACACCGTCGGGTAGTAGCTGTCGATGCATTGCTGCATCGTCAAGACGGGCTCGCGCGCAGAATAAGACGGGCCAACGCGCGGTGATCGAGCAGAAAACTTCCGAAATGCGGCTTCCGAAGATGTCAAAATCGCCAGAAAGTTTTTTTTCAATCCAAGCAATTTTGGAAATTAAAAAAATAACCAAAACAAGCAAAACACACAAAACACCGGCACAGCCAAAATTACTGCTCGCCACGCGGCCATGCCGCGCGCCGGAACACGGCAGCTGCAACTTTACATGGGAATCGTGTTGTTTTACCTTTTCGTCGTGTACATCTGCGTGCTGCACGTCAAGTACTCAGCGCGACACGCCAGCTACACCAGCCCCCGCCAGCTCACGCCTACGGTCCTTGGCAACACGACAATGACGAACGTGAGGCAGTTGCCTGGCGCCTGAAACGTAAACACAAAGTATATAAGATTTAATATACAGGTCGAATGGTAACCCAGGGTGAAAGTCCGAACATCGCGCGACCCCCTCCAAGCACTACTCCTCGTGCTGGACGGCCTACGCATGCACAGCCACTTGCTTCTGCAGTGCCTGCGCATGGACAGCCATCGGGGCCTAAAGCTGATGCACAGCCTCAGCTTGACAATGACGCACAGCTCGACGCCGTGTCTACTTCACTTGCGTTGTTTCCTGCTGTGAAGAAATTGGTGACGAAATTCTCAGGCAGCGGCACCGTCGGAAATGTTGTCGGCGTCGGTGTCGTGGCGGTACTCTGGTATTGCTCCAACTACCACTGCTTCGCCGCGCACCAAACCGTGACGCGCGTTTTCATCCCGCACGCAAACATTACTGACGCCGAGTTGGTTGACTTCGAGCGGAGGCAAACCTGGCTGACGATGATGTACACGGGCGGCCATGCTGCTGGAGTGTGGATTGTGAATCAAGTTGTGGAGACCATGCGCACCACAAAACTTGCAGCTGATGTGATAAGTGCGCTTGCGCCTTCCGTGCTCGCGTACATCCAGGACCCCAGAAATGCAGACGTCGTGAAGCCTTTGCTTGCGTGGTTAAAGCTTAACATTCCATGCAAATGTCCCGACAACGAGAACAAGAGCAAGCAGGACGAACAGAGCAGGGGCATTCTGCATTACCTTTGGAGCTTGGCAAATAAGCTCTATGACGTGATCATGCAATGGGTGTGGATTTTGTACTTGATCGCAGTGTTTGCATTGCCTTTTGTTGGAATGTTTGTTCAAAAAGTTCAGCTAGTCATCGATGCCTTGGTGTGGGCAGTCAAGAAAAGCCCTCAGTTTTGCCTGATTGTACTTTTTTCGCATTGCGTTTGGTGTGTGATACTTCATCTTGAACTGGTGACATTCACACTCATGACCCGGTTGTTCTGTTGGGTTTTCCTGCCTCTGGATGTGCTCGCTAACTTGTGCTATCGGGTTGAAACGTATCGGATTCAGAAAAAGAAGGCTGAAGAGGACGTCCAGGTCTCCAGCACGCAAGTTGCAGAGGACGTCCAGGTCTCCAGCACGCAAGTCTCCAACCAGCAAGTCTCCAACCAGCAACAAGCGAACGCTCACCAAGATTGGTTGAACGAGATGAAAGATACCGAGGAAGTTCTTAGGGAGTCGCAGCAGTCACTAGAAAGCTCGAAAGAATTCCGACAAACGACCGGAGCATCGAGGGAAAACAAGCGAAAAGGTCGCTAGAATCCAACTGATGCATAAGCAAAGAGTGCAGGGTGTTTCGTAACAGGGTTTTAATAAATTTTTACAAAATATTTTATTTCGTGCTATTAAGAGTTTCTTGCGTGCAATCCAACAAGCGCGTTGCACTGGCAGTGGTCTGCGCTGCTTGCTGCGCTTGCTGGGTCGGTCACGGCGCCCCAGCCGCAGTGGACGCACGGCGCGCTGCGGCCGCCGGGGGCGAAGAAGCCGTCGGCGCAGGGCGCGCAGGCGGCGGCGAGGAAGGCCTCGTCTGAGGCGTGCGCGGCGCGGTCGACGCCGTGGCCCGGGACGCAGGTGCAGTTGGCGATTGTCGTGGCTCCGAGCGCGGAGGTGTTCTTGAGCGCGGGGCAGGCTTCGCACGGACTGTTGCTGCGGTCGGGCGCGTAGAAGGCGTGCGCGCAGAGGAGGCACGGGTTGGAGAGCGCCTGCGGCGCGTGCGCGGGCCCGGGCAGGCGGCCGCTGCCGGGCGGGCAGAGGCAGTTGTCAATGTGCGTTGCGCCAGGCAGCGCGAGCTCGCCAGCAGGGCACGCCTGCGGGACGACGGAGCCTTCGGGGCAGTAGTGGTTAGCTGGGCATTCGACACATTGCTGCTCTGACTCATTTGCCAGGCGGCGCTCGCGGTAGGTGCCTGCGACGCAGGGCAGGCAGACATCTTGATTCTGCTGGAACTGCAACGGCTGGAAGCCTGCGGCGCACACACAGCCCTGGACTGCGGCGGTACCTGTAGCGCCGCGCGTGTCGGAGTTTGCGGGGCAGGGCTTGCACTGGAGTGCGGCAGTTGCGTTTTGAAAAGTGTCGACTGGGCACTGTGCGCACCAGCGAGTGCCGTTGCTGCCGCGAAATTGGCCGGCAGGACACGCGCGGCAGATGTCTGTTGCATCGCGCTCGTAGCCGAGTCTGCAGATGCAGTCTGTACCGTCTGCGCCCCAGGGCAAGCTGGCGTCGTTGCGATTGAGTACAAGCAGCTCGTGCGGAGCAACGCCGTCGCCTGCGAGGTAGCACGCTACGCAGGGTATGTGGCGGTCGACAAAGTAGTGGCCCGCAGCGCAGAAGACGCAGGCGTCGTCGGAGTATGCTGTCTGCACCATGTATGGCGGACACACGCTACAGCCCGTTGCAGAGCGGTTCTCGTGCCCCGCAAAGCACTTGCAGTCGTCGAGCGTGTCCATGACGACGAGGCCTGGGCCGACGGCAAAGGGGTCTTGGCCACTGTTTGAAGGACACTGTAGACAGTGCGAGTGCGCAACGGCGCCGCTTGCTTGCGCGCCGAAACGGTGCGTTAAGGAGCTGCCGTGGTCGACATTGTTCGCGCCACAGTATGCGCAGAGTTCGTGGTCTTTGTGCTCTTTGAAAGTGCCCTGCGCGCACAGGGTGCAAAGCAGAGCGCCGCTGTGATTTGATGGCTCGTGACCGAGGTCGCATACGCACTGCAGGACGGAGACTGAGGCTTGCAAGACGGTGATGTTGCTTTGCAGCACTGGGCGCGTGGCGCCGGCGGCAAGGAGCAACTCGAGGCTTGCGTCGCTGCAGAAGTGGCAGAAAGTGGCATTTAGGTTCGGGTTGTAGCGCCCGACGGCGCACTCAAAGCAAACCTCGTCGCCATGCCAGTCCTTGTAGTATCCGGCGCTGCAGGCGACGCACGGCGCCTTGGTGCCGTTTAATGGCCGCGTCCACCCGGGGTCGCAGAGACACTGGCTGCGCGCCGTGGCCGCCAGCAGCGTGTGCCACTCGTTGAGCGGGCACGCCTCGCAGGACAGCGCGGCCGCCGCCGGCTGGAAGGAGCCCTCGGCGCAGGCCTGGCAGCGCTCCGTGTTGCCTGGAGTCGAAGGCGCCGGCTTGTAGTGCCCGGGGTCGCACGCCTCGCACGCGGGCGGGGTGCTGGCGCAGATGCCGGCGCAGGTCCGGTCGACGCGCAGGGCATGGCACGTGGCGTTGGCGCCGGGCAGCGCGTTGCACACGCAGTCGAGCTCCGAGGCGCTGCGCGCAGGCGCCCACGCGCCGGCGGGGCACGGCACGCACGCGCCGGCGGCCTCGTAAAACCCGGCCGCGCAGGCCTCGCAGCGCAGGAGGCCGGAGACGTTCCACGGCGCGGCGTGGTGCCCGGGCGCGCAGCGGCAGGCGGCGGAGCCGAGCGCCATGCCGGCCGACGGTTGGTTGCTGGCGTTCGTGGGGCACGCGACGCACGCGCCCGGGGCGCCGGGCGTGCCGGCCCAGAAGTGGTTGGCAGGACAGAGCACGCACGCGTGCGCTTGCAGCACGTACGGCGGCAGGCACGTGCACGCGGCGGAGCCCGGGCGCGCGTCGGCATGCTGCGCGCAGGGCAGGCACGTCGTCTCGTTGGCCGCGTACTTGCCGATGCCGCATGCGACGCAGGGCGTGTCGCCGATGACGGGCTTGACGAAGCCAGTTGGACACAGCTGGCACACGAAGTCATAAAAGCCAAAGCCCTTCTTGCACACGCACGCATCGTGATCGGCGGTAATTGCCTTATTCTGCAGGTGGCACTCGACCTCGAGCACGGCGCCGCCCTGACAGCGCTCGCCGGGCTGGCACGGCAGACATCGCGCTGTTTCTTCCTCCTGTGACAGCTTAAAACCTGCCATGCAGATGCACTCGGCGCGCGAGCTTGCGCCAGGCTCGAGCGTGTACTCGTTCTCTGGACAGCGCACGACGTTGGGCAGTGCCAAGGCGGCCTCTGACGGGCAGTAGAAGTTAGCCGGGCAGAGCTTGCAGAGGTCGGTCTTTGCCGTGCGGAAGAAGCCAATAAGGCACACCGCCTGCGAGATAAAGACGGTGCGCGTGCCGAGCGTGCGCAGGTTCGGGTCGAACTCGGCGACGGGACGCCGCGTCTCGTTTCGGCACACGTGGTGCAGCGGGCACTCTATGCAGGCGCCGAGGTGGTCGCGGTAAAAGCCATCGAGGCAGCGGCACTGTTCGCGGCGGGTGCTATTTGCGGGCGCGCCCTCGTTGGCTTCACAGGATGTCAGCGAGTTGTTCGCACACCAGTGGTCGTGCGGGCAGGCGGGGCAGGCATTTTCGATGCATGAAGACGGTCCTCCAGGACAGTAGGTGCCTGCTGTGCAGACGCAGCGGAAGTTGGCGTTGAACGCGCCCAAGGCGCACGTCTGCACGGTTCCGCCGCGGCAAATTAGCGTGGCGTCGCAGGCTTCACACACTGCCGCGGAAGGCACCTGCTCGGTCGGCGTTCCCAGCATAAGCATGCGAAACCCGTCGTCGCATGTGCAATCGTCCACGCTGTCCGCGGCCGGCGGCGCCGAGGAGTTTGCCGGACACGCCATGAGTCGCTCGTTAAAGCAAAAGCTGCCGCGCTCACAAACGCGGCATTCGACCACTCCTGTCTCATTGATGCGGTAGAAGCCGGCCGTACAGACGCACGCGGTGACGTTCGTGCGCGTGGCCTGGCCAAGGGTGGTGGAGTTTGCTGGACACTGCGCGGGTACAGCTGAGTTAGCCGCGCAGAAGGTGTTGGTCGGGCACGCGGAGCAAGTGCCTGCGCCGCCGTGGAAACCAGCCACGCACTGGCAGGACTGCAGCGTTGCAGAGCCAGCGGCCGAGAACGAGTGCGCCGGGCACGGCGTCTGCACGTGCTGCTCTGGACAGTAGTAGCCGGCGGTACATATCGCACACGTGTTGTCGTCCGTCCGCAGAAAGCCCGCGTCGCACTTACAGCCGAGCACGCCGCTTGCGAGGTCGTCGTAGCGCGTTGAGTACGTCGGACACGCCTCGCAGGCGAAGACCGCAGGGTCCGCGCCGAGCGGCCAGAAGGCGGCGGGCCCGCAGTCTGCACAGGCGGCGCTTCCCTGCGAGGTCTTGTACTTGCCCAGCGCGCAGGCAGCGCACGGCCCTCCGTCAGCGCCTGTAAACCCCGGGTCGCACGTGCAGTCGATGTCGGCGTCGTTGGCGAGGCCGCCGGTGGCGTTAGCAGGGCAGCGCTCACACGCGGTGGCGGCGGCGACGTGGCTGAAGAGCACGCCGCTGCACGCCGTGCACGGCAGCGCGTTGCCGGCCGTCGGCTTGAAGTAGCCGGGCGCGCACGCGGCGCAGGCCGGCCCTGCCGCGCTCTCGTAGCCCGCGTCGCAGCTGCAGTCGGCGACTGCCACCGAGCCCGGCGGCGACTGGCTGTGCGCGTGGCACGCGGAGCAGCTCGCGCCCGCCGCCGTCCAGTGCGTGTTCGCGGGGCACGTCTCGCAGGCGGTCGCCTCCTCCACGCGCTGCGCCGTCCCCTGCTTGCCGGCCGCGCACGCCGTGCACGAGTGGTTGCCCGCGAGCGGCTTGTAGAAGCCGTACGCGCACGCGGCGCAGGC